>OGZF01002041.1_pt1 | contig 10410 bp, 9 predicted proteins | sample 1576771 | NCBI WGS metagenome assembly OGZF01 (sample SAMEA3541536, study PRJEB24748) | human gut metagenome | biome: human gut; feature: human-associated habitat; material: faeces | place: China | collected 2012
AATATGGTAATGCTTAATATGATTATTGTGTATGCAGTTGTTGCAGTTGGACTGTTTGTACTGATGTGCAGGATTGTAGGCACAGTAATAGAATATATTGAAGGTCATAGCAGAAGATTTAGAAAGCTTCTTAAGGGGTAGCTGCAAGGTTTATAAAGATTGGTGGAGCTCTTGGTTGTATCGGATTGAATATATAAAATGTATATAATATGCAAAGATATATAATATGCAAAAGATATATAATGTATAAAATGTATGGATTATGCCGCTGTGGCTGGATTATAATCCATACATTTTTAATTTTAAAAGGCAGATTTATTTTCCAGCCGCCTTTTTAGAATAGTCAGTTGTTACAAGCTTTTCATAAGGCACATCACTGCCAAGCTCGCCAGACTGCTTTAATATGTCTTTAAGAAGCTCAAAGCTTTTCTTTTCAAAGATAGTGTCGCCCTTCCATGTATCCTGCGTCTTGTAACGGTCAACAATGGTTGTTATAGTATCAAGGTCGGTTTCAGGAAACTGTGGAGCGATAACTTCTGCGATTTCACTGCTGGTGTGGGAATTGACGTAGTCAAGGCCTTTCTGGATAGCGTTAGTAAAGCCCTGGATTACATCAGGGTGTTTTTCAATAAAGCTTTTGTTAGCACAGTAGGCAGTATAAGGAACATATCCGCTGTCAGTACCAAGAGAAGCTACTACATAGCCTTCCTTCTGCTGTTCAAGGAGCGTTGCAGAAGGCTCAAATTCTACAGTGTAATCAGCTATTCCTGATGTGAAAGCGGCTGCTGTAGAACCAAAGTCAACATTTTGAAGTATTGTAAGGTCATCTACAGGAGATATTCCATTTTTCTTAAGGATATATTCGAAAAGCATCTGAGGCATACCACCGGCTCTGCCGCCAAGAACTGTCCTGCCTTTAAGATTATCCCATTTAAAATCAGTTTCATTATCGCGGGATACAAGAAAATTGCCTGCACGCTGGGTAAGCTGGGCGAAGTTGACAGCGTAGTCGGTAGAACCTTCCTGATATACATATATAGAACTTTCTGAACCCATAAAACCGATATCAGCTTCTTTTGATACAAGAGCGGTCATTACCTTATCAGCACCAAAGCCTGTGACAAGATTAAGGTCAATGCTCTCATCTTCAAAATATCCAAGCTCAATAGATACATATTGTGGTGCGTAGAATATAGAATGGGCAACCTCGCTGAGTGTAATCTTAACTGTAGAATTATCGGTATCTTTTCTGCACGCAAATGCACTCATTATCATCATTACACATAACAGCATAGCAATGACACGTTTGATTGTCTTCAATAAAATCCTCCATTCTAAATGTATAAAACACATTTTTATCTGTTCAATAATTATATTATTCAGATGAATTAATATATGTGATTAAATCTGTGAAAAATGTTAAAAAAGCTAATTATTTAGTTGGCTAAATATATTAAATATGTTAAAATGAATTATAAAAGTAGCAATGAATGGAGGTCGTTTTGTTATGTTTGGGAAAAATAGAACAGCACAAGACACATTAGGCAATGACAGAGAATTATTATTGCAGGCTATGGATAAGATTATAGCCGGCGATTTCAGTGAGGTCTCTGCTGAAGGTTTTAGAGATCCTATATATGCAGAAAAGCTTAACCAGATGATTGGTGCATATAAGAAAGCTAATAATAATTATATTATGAGACTTAATGATGCAATGAAGTCTATAGGAGATAATTCATATGTTAAGAATATGCTTGATCAGGTGTATACACAACAGCAGTCTATAACAGATATGAATTCTTCAAGCCAGATACTTAAGGAGTCAATTGGTAATATTTCAGATGCAATGGGTGAGATTCGTGATAATACCCACGATATGTTACAGGTGTCACAGAGTAGTGCCGCTAATATGAACGACAGTATAACAGTCGTTAATGAATCATCACAGAAGATAGCGGATATTAACAATCAGGTTAATGCATTCCACGAGAAGATTAATAAGATCGGCGAGATTGTTGATATTGTTAAGAAGGTAGCAAGCCAGAGCAATCTTCTTGCACTTAACGCTTCAATTGAGGCTGCAAGAGCAGGTGAAGCAGGAAAGGGCTTTGCAGTAGTTGCTGATCAGGTAAGACAGCTTTCAAGCAATACATCTGAGTCGGCAGAAGATATTGTTAAATATGTCAATGAACTTAAGCAGGATATTGAAGTGCTTGCTAATTCAATGAATGAGACAACAGTCAAGTTATCAGAAGGTAATGAAAAGGTAGAGATATCATTAAGAGATATTGAACGGATGAATGAACAGATGGTAGCAATCAATGCTTCTGTAGAAAGCATTTTCAATGACATTGACAGACAGTCAGAGACAACAACAGAATTTACTAATCAGGTACAGACAATAGCAGATTCTTACGGAATGCTGACTAAGGAATGTACAGAGACTGGTACCCATATATTCAAGATAGGAAGATATATAGATACCTGCCGAAGCGATATGTTCAGGGAAGCTGGTAAAGTAACAACTCAGGATATGTTAAAAATATTCGAGATTGACCACTTTATCCTTATGTGGAGAGTGTACAACAATGTTGCAGATTTCGAGAGATTAAAGATTACACAGCTTAACAATCCGGACAGTTGTAAGCTTGGTAAGTGGATGCATGCACAGACAGATCCTAAGATTACAGGATGTCAGGAATTCAAGAAGCTTGATTCTGCACACAGACTTGTTCACAAGTATGCTTGTGATTCTTGGACAGCTAAGGATAAGGGAGATGATGCTGCGGCTATTGCAGCATTTGAAAAGTGCCGTGAAGCTTATGGAGAATACAAGAAGGCCATCGGTGATATGAGGAACTATATGAGAACAATTGGATATACAGATGAGACTAAGATAGTTGTCTTCAGGAATTAGTTAAATATAATCACAGATTAATAAGATAAGCTGGAATTTACATAGCTGCCTTTAATGCAGAATATGCCTTAAGGATATAAGCTTGTAGAATTCCAGCTTTTTTATTTATAAAATTTAATTATTTATATACTATTTATATATGGGATTTAATTAACAAAATTTAACCATATATATAATGGATTTTAATAATAAAACTCAATCATCTATATACTGGACTTTTTAATAATAAGAGTTCATAATATAAGTTATGAATAAATAATGATATATTCGTGATTACTATGACAAGCAGGTATGTATTAAGACTGACTGTTGTCCCTTCGCAATACAGCAATGTTGTATTAAATTGCGTAAGAATGGAGATTGTTATGAGAGAGGTATATGTAATAGGGCATAAGAATCCGGATACAGATTCGGTGTGTTCAGCAATATGCTATTCCAGACTGAAAAATCTGATTACTGGAAGTGAGGATTACATTCCTAAAAGAGCCGGACATCTTAACGAAGAAACTCAGTATGTTCTTGAAAAATGTGGTGTAAAGCCTCCGGCATATATTAAAGATGTTAGACCTCAGGTAAGAGATATTGATGTCAGGAAGATAAGTGGAATATCGGAAGAACTTTCAGTAAGAAATGCGTGGAAATTAATGAAAGAAAGAGGTGTTGAGACACTTCCTATCATTGAAGATGATAAGCTGAAAGGACTTGTTACAATCAGTGATGTTGCTAAGTCATATTTTGAAATGTATGATAGTGATATATTATCTGTTTCAGGCACAAGTCTTAGTAATATCGTGGATACCCTTAAGGGCGAAGTTATAACCGGTGATATAGATAAGCATTTTAATAAGGGAAAGATGATTATTGCTGCCGCCAATCCAGATATGATGGAAAATATGATTGAAGAGGGTGATTTTGTAATTCTTGGCAATAGATATGAGTCACAATTATGTGCTATTGAGATGGAGGCGGGATGTCTTATAATATGTGAGGGTGCAAAGGTATCAAGCACAATAACCAAGATAGCTGCACAGCATAATTGTGTTATAATATCGACAGCGTATGATACATATACAGTTGCAAGACTTATTAATCAGGCCATTCCTGTAAGTTTCTTTATGAAGCAGGAAGCACTTATTAAGTTCAAGCTAAACGATTTTATTGAAGATATACAGGATATAATGGCTAAGAAGCGTTACAGGGATTTCCCAATTGAGGACGATACAGGCAGATATGTCGGTATGATTTCAAGAAGAAATATTATTAAGACCGATAAGAAGAAGATAATTCTTGTAGACCATAATGAAAAGAACCAGGCTGTATTTGGTATTGAAGATACTGATATATTGGAGATAATAGATCATCACAGACTTGGCTGTATACAGACGATAACACCTGTATTTTTCAGAAACCAGCCGCTCGGCTGTACTGCCACAATAATATATCAGATGTACTGTGAGCATAATATAGATATTGATAAGACGACAGCCGCACTGTTATGTTCGGCAATAATATCAGATACGCTTATATTAAAATCACCAACCTGCACACATTATGATGTTGATGCCTGCCAGGTATTAGCTGATATAGCTGGTATTGATATAGAAGAATACGGCAGGGAAATGTTCAGGGCAGGAAGTAATCTTTCCGATAAATCAGAAGAAGAGATATTCTATAGGGATTATAAGAAGTTCTCAATTGGAGAGATAACTGTAGGTGTTGGACAAGTAAATTGTATGAGTCAGGAAGAGATAGAGGAGCTTATTAAGAAAGAAGCTTCTTATATCACAAGTGTTACGGATAAGTCAGATGAGATAAATATTGCATATCTTCTTCTGACTGATGTAATGAAAGAGACATCGTATGTTATGTTATCAGGTAAGAATGCTGAACAGGTGCTTATGCAGGCATTTAACCTTGATGAGATAACCAACAATTATGTAATACTTCCTGGTGTTGTATCGCGTAAAAAGCAGTTCCTGCCAGCTATAGTTGAGGTATTACAGCAATAATGTGAAGATGAGGATATATAGCAGTAATTAGTAATTTGCAGATATAGTTGATGCAGATATATTGTGGTATTGCATATCTATAACAGTATTATAAATTGGTATTGTATATATAGTAATATTACAGATTAGAAAGTGTATATATGCACAGAAATGAGGAGTAACAACAATGAAGAAGTTAATGAGAAATGACCCTTGCTGGTGTGGCAGTAAAAAGCCTTATTGTGAATGCCATATGGATTTTGATAAGAAAATTGAAATGTACAGAAAGAAATTCCACAAAGTTCCGCCAAGAAGCATTATAAAGAATGAAGAACAGCTTCAGGGTATGAGAGAGAGCAGTAAGATTAATATTGCTGTACTTGATTATGTAGCTGAGAACATTAAAGTGGGTATGACAACACAGGAAATTGATGAGATGGTGTATGAAAAGACAACAGCTATGGGTGGAATTCCAGCACCTCTTAATTATGAAGGATTTCCAAAGAGTGTGTGTACATCTATTAACAATGAAGTATGTCACGGTATTCCATCATCTAATATAGTATTAGCAGATGGTGATATCGTAAATGTTGACTGCTCAACAATTCTTAATGGCTATTTTTCAGATTCTTCAAGAATGTTCTGTTTAGGAAATGTTGCACCAGAGCATAAGAAGCTTGTAGATGTTGCAAAGGAATGTGTGGAGCTTGGACTTGCACAGGTTAAGCCCTGGGGACATCTTGGGGATGTTGCAGATGCAATAAGCAAGCATGCCAAGGAAAATGGATATTCAGTGGTTCGTGAAGTGGGCGGACACGGAATTGGTCTTGAATTCCACGAAACACCATTTGTCAGTTATGTTATTAAGAAGGGAACAGGTATGGTTATGGCACCCGGTATGGTATTCACTATTGAGCCAATGATTAATGCCGGTTACCCGGATGTATATGTTGATGATGACAATGGCTGGACAATATACACAGAAGATGATTCATATTCAGCACAGTGGGAAATAATGGTTCACGTTACTGATGATGGGTATGAGGTTATGACATACTAATTAAGAATATATAATTATTATTTGATACAAATTATTATTGGATATAGAAGCTATCTGATGTGGAAGAATTCGTATGGTTCACACGCAGCTTGTATAGACAGGAAATATAAGGAAGATACAGGAGAGCGTACACCTGCCAGACAGCTTTATATATTAATAAAGGGGCTGCCGCACTAAGAAATGTATATATTATATAGATTGATAGTTAAGTCGGTATATCTATATAGTTATATTTTCTTATTGCGACAGTCCAATTTTATGCTATAGACTATGATTTCATATTGGCATAATTATTTCTTGATACAGTTGCAGTTTTTATCAAATTCAGGATTGTATAGATAGTAATTATTACAGTCAAGCTTGCTCTGTATTATAGATAAGGCTTCACCAAAACGTTGGAAGTGGACGATTTCACGCTCTCTTAAGAATTTAAGCGGGTCGAGAACATCGGGGTCATCTTTGGCAAGCCTTATAAGGTTATCGTAAGTTGTGCGTGCCTTTTGTTCTGCCGCCATATCTTCAAAAAGATCGGTGAGGGCATCACCCTTGGACTGAAATTCGCAGGCGTTAAAAGGAATACCGCCCGCCGCCTGTGGCCAGATACCACCGGTATGGTCGACATAATATGGTGCAAATCCGGCAGCTTCAAGTTCTTCCGCACTTAAGCCTTTGGTGAGCTGTCGGACGATGGATGCGACCATTTCCAGATGCGCTAATTCATCCGTACATAGATGTTGGATATGGTTATATGTATTGGATTTCTAAGGAAAAAACATTCTCCACGTATCGTCCGACACCTGCTTTTGACTCCATATTATTATAATAGATGATTTTGGAAACGCAGGATTTTAAAAACTGGTTCTTTTCCGTGGCGGACAGCTCCGGATCATTTAAGGCATTGATACAGTCACGGAAACGCCGGATTTTCTCTCCATAATCAACGTAGTTTTCTTTTGTCTCTTTTGCAGCAGTCAGAGCAGTGATCGTAGAAGCGATTTCCTGCTGAGTTTTAATATTCCTTTCCAGAAACTCTTCCTTTGAGTAAATCCCATCCTCATAAGCATCTTTCTGTCTCATATCTTTTTCCTGCAATTTTTTAAGACGTATTTCAAGGTTTGTAACGATACTCTGATTTACAGCCTGTGCGTTGCCGTTGTCGGCAAGAAGCGCTAATTCGAAGTCATGTATAGTATTTTCCATAGAAGAGATAAAACGCTCTAAAAAGGCAGAATAAAGCACTGATTTTGTGTGGCAGTATGACTGATGGTTGCATAACATGATCTGGGAAACGGAATTATGGTTTTTATATATCTTAAGAGACATAGCGTGATCACAGGTGCCGCAGTAGAGCAGACCGGCAAATGGATTGCATAATTCTTTATTGCGTCGGAGACTTGGATTAGTTCCGCGCCTTGCCATGCATGCATCATATAATTCCTGTGAGATGATAGGTTCAGCCCTTTATAATATTTCGCATCCGAACTTCGTGGACGTGATTTTTCCAATCGTCCGTCGTTGATGTATTTTATAACTTTTCTGGTATCCCACCGGATCAGTCCGAGGTAGAGAGGGTTGCAGAGAATCGAACTGATAATCGCAGGTGTCCAGTGCGCTGCCTTTTTCGGTTTCAGATTCATGCTGTCAAGCTTATGTGCGATATTTGTAAAACCGATACCACCAGGAGTATAAGCGTATAACTCATGAATCAGCTTGACCACATTGGCTTCCTCCGGGACGATTTCCAGCGTGTGGCAGTTGATACCATCTTTTTTAATCACGATCTTGCGGTAGCCGTAAGGATCTACAGAGCCGATATAATGTCCTTTGGCAGCAGAGGATTCCCGACCACGCCGCAGAATGCGTTTGGTGTATTCCAGATAATCATTACCTCGGGTGATCTCCATCTCAAAAAATTTGCGTTCATATTCTTCCTGAAGGTTAAATGAGTGCGTGAGAGTGAGAACCATGGTATTTGTGTAGCGAAGGATATTAATAAGCCGGCCGCAATCCTCCAGATCGCCACGGGAAAGACGCTGTGGCTCTACGATGAGAACAGCTTTTATCTGTGGAGATTCTATTTTCTGCAGAACGATCTTAACCTGTGGTCTGGAGTCGATCGTCTCACCGGATACCACCTCACGGTAGATGTTCTTTTCCGGGATAGGAGAGCCAAAGTGAGTATTGGCATAGTCCTGAATCATTTCCTCATGTTTTTTTAAAACGTCCTCAACAGACATTTCGGGACTATCTGATCTGGATTTACGCAGATAGACAATAATTTCGTCTACATTTAAGGATTCCATTGATTGAGTTAATTCGTACATAGTATCACTCCCTCATAAAAATATATGAAAAATGGGTATAAAAATAACAGCCAGCAAGGAACATTTGTTCCGCTTGCGCTTGGCTGCTCCGAATGATACAATATGCTTGCTTAGGGCTTTCGTATCATTAGGAAGCGTGACCGTCCTGCTTTGGTAGAGTGGGGCGGTTTTTTATTTAGTTAATGGTATCGAAAAAATCTTTACAACATTTTTTACATGGTTTGAGGTGTGTAAAATGAAAGTCATCATCATCAAAAGTGACTTTTATATAATTTTTTATTCCACTGCAATACGGATCTATATGAAATATATTAGTTTTTGGAGAAATCCAAATAATTTTTTTATGAATAATATCCATTCCCATTATATTTTCAATAAGTTGTTGATCTTGCGGATAAGTGGATAGGTGCCGGTTAATTTCTTCTGACAAAGATGAATCAATTGTATTATACGGGTTTAAGTATGTAAAACATGAAAGCAAAGCTAGTAATTGAGCAACACCATGTGAATCTTTCCAACACTCTAAATCTTGAAAAAGATTTAATAGATATGGATCATTTAAAAGAAAAGCAGTATCACGTGGTTCAAAGTTGTAAACGCGACCACCATGTGCAGCTCTGTTTCTAAAATCTAAACACATGAAGAGCGTTTCAGAAAAAAGTTTTACTATTATAGGGGATGAACTCGTAGTATCATCCAAGTTGTACATAATTTGTATTAATTCTTTCTTTTGCTGATTTTTGAATAAGCGTATTAAGTTGATTAAAGTACTGAAATAAGTTCCTTTTAATAATATCCAAGGAGGAACAATGTGATAATTTTCCCTGTAATATCTAATGGGATCTTTATCGGAAGCAAGATTCTGTCGAAGTGTAGATAAAATACCATTCAGACTAAATCTATCTTTGGTAACACTGCGGTCACGATAGTGTTTCCATTTTAAATATTCGTTATGATCTGTGCCCCAATTTCTAGCGATAACTTCTGCAGTTGCTGCACGAAGATGTTCTTCGAAATCTAACATGGCAGACATAATTGAGTTACGCAAATTGTGATCCAATATGAACAAAGAATATATTTGCTCAAAAGAGGTTCCTTGTTTATATTTTTTCTGATCATTTTCAATATTTACATAAGGAGCTTTATAGCTATTGATTATATTGTAATATCCATATTCAGCAAGTTGCGTTTTTGCAAAATCTTCATTTTCAAAGTAAAGATTTTTACTTTTAAGTTTCTGAATTTGTTCTCCTGGTGTTGAATATAAAATTTCTTTACTGGTATTCATCGTTATCTCCTTGGTATAACAAAAAAAGCCTGGAATAAATTCCAAGGCTCTTTTTGTGACCGGACACCAGTCATTCGCTAATTAGCTACATTATAGCATATGCAAAAGTCTTGTCAAGTATTCCTGTTAATAAATTATCAAAAAATATTAAAAATTTTATAGTGCAGCAGTTGCACCGGTGCAACTAAATATCATTTGGATTGCTAATCATTTTCTTTAATTTTTCTCTATCCCAAACTTTAACATTTAGACTTTCTGCCTCTTCCATGCCGTGGGGCGATAAATAGCTATTTGTCATGACAACGGCAATATCTTTTTTAAACATATTTTTTGCTGAAAAGGCAGCTTGGACGGCATCGTTAGGAACGGTATCGTTATAGCGTTTGCACTGAATAGCATATGAAATATCAGATTTATATGCAAATATATCTACACCATGATCGCCACTTCCGGATGTTACCGTTACATTATTAAAATGGTTCTTTTTAAGAATTTCTGCACATGCATATTCGAAGTCGTGTCCTTCCATTTTATCTAAATTTTCTAAATTAATATTTTTAGTTAATTCATTAGATGGTGATGGTATGTACATGCATTTTTCGTGAAATTCTTCCATTGAAACTAATACATCAAATTTATTCATTTCAGAATTATAAGATAAAACGTTCATGTTTTCTAATATTTCAAGATAATCAAGTATGTCATCAGGATCAAATTCTTCATACAATGTGCCTGCTCCATTTTCAATAGCTATCTCACCAATACATATAAGAAGCTCTTTATCGAAATCACTATATTTGCATTTGTATATGGACGGATCATAATGATCAATA
>OGZF01002045.1_pt1 | contig 10387 bp, 11 predicted proteins | sample 1576771 | NCBI WGS metagenome assembly OGZF01 (sample SAMEA3541536, study PRJEB24748) | human gut metagenome | biome: human gut; feature: human-associated habitat; material: faeces | place: China | collected 2012
TTCCCCATTGCCACCTAAGAATAATGTGAAATCGCCTTCCAATAATACAAAAACTTCATCCGTTTCATCATGCTTCTGCATATCTTTAAGCTTGTCCACTTCTAATTCTTCACAGTATCTAAGTTCGGCAACACGCCAATGGGAATAATCAATTAAAGGAACATAACCTTCACCATCATAACCTGTAATTTCCAATAAGTTTTTATCCATATAAAAGTCCTCCATTATAGACATATAATGATTAGATTTCAGCTATAACTTCAACTTCGCATAAAACATTCTTTGGAAGTTCTTTAACAGCTACGCAGCTTCTTGCCGGTTTTTCTGTGAAATATTTTCCATATACTTCATTAAATGCTCCAAAGTCTCCCATGTCAGCAAGGAAGCATACTGTCTTAATTGTTTTTTCATAACTTGAACCTGCTTCTTCAAGGATTGCTCCCAAATTTTTCATAACCTGTTCAGCCTGTTCTTCAATAGTTGAGCCAACAATTTCTCCTGTTGCAGGATCTAATGCAATCTGTCCGGATGAGAATAATGTATTGTTTACAACAACTCCCTGTGAATATGGTCCGATTGCTGCAGGTGCTTTTTCTGTACTAATCTTTTTCATGTCAAATACCTCACTTGTTTCTAAATTTATTTTCTCCGTTTTATTTTACTCCTTTGCCTAAGTTATGGCAAGTTTCTATTTTATTAATTGCTAATTAATTATTGATTTATAGCCCACTAATTACTGCTTTTATTTTTAATAACTTGCAAGTATTACATTGTTTTCCAAATATTTTAAAATACAATATGGGTTATAACTTAGCTCGTAATAATTTTTAGTCTTAGCATATATTCCAAAATGAAGATGAACGTCAAAGCAACCGGTTGTACCCTCAGTCCCATATCCTGTGTTGCCCATGTAACCTAAAAGAGTTCCGGCTTTAATTTTGTCACCTTTTTTTATGTCCGAATAACTGCTTAAATGAGCATAATAAAAATAGCCCCCTTGACTACTTCTTATGCAAAGGGTGGAACCATCGAAATCTATTAATGTCCATTCCATAATTCACCTCATTTCATGACTGCAGGGCAGCGGGCGGCAGTCCCGCGTGTGGACTGCTGCCTGTTTTATGCCCAATTTTCAGCCATAATATCACAACCTTCGTGAGGATAACTTCCATTGTAATTTCTCTCAGCGCCAAACGAATCTTCATAAGAAACCCACTTGCCACTGGTTGTGCTTTTTGCAACAGGAAAATAAACAATGTCGTCAAAAATGGCAGCAATGTTTTTTGACACATTATTATATTCATTGGCACTTTTCTTTTTGTAACAACCTTTTAAATCAGAATAGCGCTCCCTTGTATAATTTACTTTAGTTAAGTTTAAATTACTGTTCAAAAACATTACCGATAATAAATCTGAAAAGTCACACTTATCTTTTGAAGATATTTTATTTATAGTCTGCAAACATTCAGGCTTGATATTTAAGGTGCGGTAATCATAGCTTTCCACAATGTTTTTTTTGATTTTATATTTGTGATAATCGATTTCTTCGGTAATTTTTATTGTAACTGTTGAAAAGAACATTAAAGCCAGAATATAAATAAATTTTTTAATAAAAAACACCTCTTTAGATGAATATAGTTAAGTATATTCTTCCAAAGAGATGTTTATAATAAAGAGATTTAATATTTAAATTCTTAGTTAGGTGAACTTCCTGTTTGAAGACGATAGTAAGTTCCCTTCTGTTTCATCAAGTCGTCGTGATTTCCACGTTCAATAATACGTCCCTGCTCAAGAACCATAATACAGTCACTATTTCTGATAGTTGACAATCTATGAGCAATTACAAAAGTTGTTCTGCCCTTCATTAAAGCATCCATACCTTCCTGAACAAGTCTTTCAGTTCTTGTATCAATTGAAGATGTTGCTTCATCCAAAATAAGTGCCGGTGGATTTGCAACTGCTGCTCGGGCAATTGAAAGCAACTGTCTCTGTCCCTGACTTAAGTTACCGCCGTTTCCTGTTAACATTGTGTTATAACCGTCAGGAAGTCTTCTAATAAAACTGTCAGCATTGGCAAGCTTAGCTGCTGCAATAACTTCTTCATCTGTAGCATCCAATTTACCATATCTGATATTTTCCATTACTGTAGCTGAGAAAAGATTTGTTTCCTGTAAAACTATACCAAGAGAACGTCTAAGGTCAGCCTTTTTAATCTTATTAATATTGATACCATCATATCGGATTTTTCCATCCTGAATGTCATAGAAACGGTTAATAAGGTTTGTAATAGTAGTTTTTCCTGCACCTGTTGAGCCAACGAAAGCAAGCTTTTCGCCCGGATTAGCGTAAAGTTTTACATCATGTAAAACAATCTTGTCATCAGTATATCCGAAGTCAACACCGTTAAATACGATTTCGCCCTTCATTTCAACATAAGTAGTTGTATCGGTGTCCTTGTGGTAATGTTTCCAAGCCCACATTCCTGTTCTGTTTTCACATTCAACAATATTACCGTCAACCTTTTTAGCTCTTACAAGTGTAACATATCCGTCGTCAACTTCAGGTTTCTCATCTAATAATTTGAAGATTCGCTCGCCACCTGCAATCGCCATAACAATACTGTTCATCTGCATTGTAATCTGGTTAATTGGCTGTGCAAACTGTTTATTATAAGTTAAGAAACTAATTAAACTTCCCGGTGTCATTGTAAAACCGACAATACCTTTAATGGCAATAATGGCACCAATGCAGGCACAAAGAACGTAACTTACATTACCAACCTGTGCATTAAAAGGTCCCATAACATTGGCAAATTTGTTAGCATTATTAGCTGATTCAAAAAGGTGGTCGTTTAACTTGTTAAATTCTTCCATTGATTTTTCTTCGTGACAGAATACTTTAACAACTTTCTGACCTTCCATCATTTCTTCAATGTAACCGTTAACAGCACCAATATTTTTCTGCTGAGCAATAAAGTACTTACCTGATAAAGATGTAAGTTTCTTTGAACCTAGTGTAATTACACCAATCATAATTAAAGTTAAAAGTGTAAGGGGTATGCTTAAAGCAACCATACATGCAAATACACTGACAATAGTCATTGCACTATTAAACATCTGAGGCATTGACTGGCTTATCATCTGTCTTAATGTATCAATATCATTAGTGGACATAATATCGCCATGAGAATGTGTGTCAAAATACTTAATTGGAAGGCCCTGCATATGATTAAACATATCATCTCTTAAATGCTTTAAAGTTCCCTGAGTAACAAAAACCATGATTTCAGCCTGAATCAATGAAGCAATAACACCTACTCCATAGAAACCGCCTACTCGAATCATTGCTTTAAGAAGTGGTCCGAAATCATTACTGCCTTCTTTAATCATTGGTAAAATATATTCGTCAACTAATGCCTTCATGAACCATGTTCCGTTAACATTGGCAAATACATTGGCAATAATACATAAAACTACAATAACCATATGTATGCCATAATATTTTCCCATATACTTAATAAGACGTGAAAGAGTTTTTAATGGATTATTAAGTTTTGGTCTTGGTCCCATATTACGTCTGTTTCCCGGACCTTTTACTGTTTTAGCTTTTTCCATTACTGTTCTCCTCCTTTCTTATCAAAGTCAGCATTATCATTCATCTGCTGATTGTATACTTCTCTATAAATACTATTGTTTTCAAGTAATTCTTCATGTGTTCCAACGCCATCTATCTTACCGTCATCAAATACAATAATTCTGTCAGCGTCCTTAACACTGGAAATTCTCTGTGCAATAATAATTTTTGTAGTATCTGGAATTTCTTCTCTAAAAGCTTTCCTAATTTTTGCATCAGTTACTGTATCTACGGCACTTGTACTATCATCAAGAATAAGAATCTTAGGTTTTTTAAGTAATGCTCTTGCAATACATAATCGCTGCTTCTGTCCACCTGATACGTTAGAACCACCCTGTTCAATATATGTATTATATTTGTCGGGCATTCTTTCAATAAATTCATCAGCACAGGCAAGCTTACATGCTCTAATACATTCTTCATCAGTTGCGTTTTCATCTCCCCAACGAAGGTTTTCAAGAATTGTTCCTGAGAACAATACGTTCTTCTGAAGAACAACGCTAACTTCTTTTCTTAATACATCAAGGTCGTATTCTTTAACATCCTTTCCACCAACAATTACGCTACCCTTTTCTACATCATAAAGTCGACTTAAAAGATTAACAAAACTTGATTTTGCACTACCGGTACCACCAATAATACCGATTGTTTCACCTGATTTAATTGAAATATTAATATTTTCAAGAACAGGTTTTTCGCTTGTCTTGTTATACCTGAAATCAACATTTTCAAAACGAATGCTTCCGTTGGCAACTTCATATTCAGGGTTTTTAGGGTTAGTAATATCAGCTTTTTCATTTATAACTTCAGCAACCCTCTCAGCACTTGCTATACTCATTGTAACCATAACGAATACCATTGAAAGCATCATGAGGCTCATAAGAATATTCATACAATATGCAAGAAGTGAAGTTAAGTTACCTGTTGTAAGACCTACGGCAGGATTATTTCCGCTGGCAATAATCATATGTGCACTAAGCCAGCTTATAAATAAAATACAGCTGTATATGGCAAGCATCATTGAAGGTGCATTTAATAAACATCTTGTAAATATTGTAGCTTGCCTTTCCAAATTTACCACGTTCGTAATCTTCACGAACATATGCCTTAACTACTCGCATTGCACTTACATTTTCCTGTACGCTTTCATTAAGTTTATCGTATTTCTTAAATACCTGTGTAAAATACTTATGGGCATTAAGTGTAATAATTGCAAGTACAATTCCAAGAATAATAACAGCTATTAAATATACACTTGCAACTCTTGGTGAAACTGAGAATGCCATAATCATTGCAACAAGTAAACTGAAAGGTGCTCTTACGCACATTCTAAGAATCATCTGATATGCATTCTGAATGTTAGTAACATCTGTTGTCAAACGTGTAACAAGTCCTGCTGTGCTAAATTTGTCAATGTTTGAAAATGAAAATGTCTGAATATTTTCATACATTGCCTTTCTTAAGTTTCTTGCAAAACCTGTAGAAGCCTTAGCTCCCCATACACCGCCCATATATCCGGCAATTAAACCTGCCAATGCAAGTAAAAGCATTATAAAGGATGTTTTGTAAATTGTACTTAAGTCATTTTTTCCAATTGAATCAATTATAACGGCCATTTGAAGTGGAATAAAGTTTTCAACAATTACTTCCGCCAACATACCTAAAGGTGTAAGCAAAGAAACAAGTTTAAATTCTTTAACCTGACCTAATAATGTTTTAATCATTTTCCATAAATCTCCTCTCTATTAAGTCTTTCTCTTCCTGTGATAATGAAGAATCGTTTAATAAGTTATGAAAAACCTTAAATAATGTTTTTTCAAAGTATTCTTTTTCATCAGGTGTAAAGTCCTTTATTACAACAGATTCCGTATACTCACGATATGCTGAGGCTTTATCCTGAATACTTTTAGCTTTTTCCGTAAGGAATATATTTTTAAATTTCTTATTGTCAGGATTTGGTCTTATTTCAAGAAGATCTTTTTCAACCATTCTTTGAAGTATGCCTGCCATTGTAGAATGCTTCACATTAAAAGCTTCAGATAATTGTTTCTGGGTTACATTTCTTTCAGCGTGATGTTCCATATAACATAATACATTCATCTGTGCCGTTGTAATGCCAAGATTCTCAAGATTCTTATCCATACGGCTTCTAAACTGTCTGTCAATAAGCTTGATTTTGTGACCTAAATGTCCCATAATTCCTCCTTTCAAAAAAACTCTAAACACAAAAAGAACCACAATATGTAGCGTGCTACCTATTGTAGTTCTTTTTAAAAATATTGTCAATACGATTTTTAGTAAAAAATCATTTTATTTTTTAGCATTCTTTGTTGCTTAAAATCATATCTATTTGTTCTCTTGTTTTTTCCACACTAAAAGTATTGTCAATAAACTCATCAGCGAAGTGGTTATATTCTTCATCACTTGGTTGATTAGAAATAATCTCCTCAGACTTTTCTACTGAATAGCCTCTGTTTTCAACAAGACGGTTTACTCTCTCATTATGTTCACAGTATACATACCATAATTCATCACAATGGGATTCAAGGCCTGAACCTAAAAGTAAGGCTGATTCCACAACAATAATTGAATTATTACTTTGCTCTATTCTATTAAGAATTTCTTCTATTGTTCCCGGATGAGTAATGGAATTAAGAGTGTCAAGCTTGTCCTTATTATTAAAAACTATTGAGGCAAGCTTCTCGCTGCTAATCTTTCCATTTTCAATAACTTCCGGAAAAGCTTTTGAAAGTTTATCAAAAACCTTAAAGCCGGGAGTCATGATTTCCTTTGCCACATGGTCTGACTGAATAATATATGCACCATAATTTTCTTCTAAATAATCAAGTACTGTAGACTTTCCGCTGCCTACGCCACCCATTAATCCTATAACCATAATAACACCGCCTTTTTAATGTGCTTCATCCCAGTTATTTCCGACCTGAACATCAACATCCAAAGGAACATTTAGATGAGCTGCCTGTTCCATGTTGCGTTTCAGAATATCCTTAACCTGTTCAACTTCATTTTCGTACGCTTCAATTAAAAGTTCATCGTGTACCTGCAAAACAATTTTAGATTTTAAATCTTTCTCTTTTAACTCTTTTGCCACATTAATCATTGCTATTTTCATAATATCTGCAGCAGAACCCTGAATAGGAGAGTTCATTGCCACACGTTCACCGAACTGTCTTTGCATAAAGTTGCCTGATGTTAATTCAGGGATAGGTCTTCTTCTGCCAAACATTGTAACAGAGTATCCTTTTTCCTTAGCTTCTTTTACTGAATTATCAAGATAATTCTTAATACCCGGATAACTGATAAAATAATCCTTTATATACTGTTCAGCTTCCTTTCTGCTAATCGAAAGGTCATTGCTTAAACCAAATGAACTGATTCCGTATACGATTCCAAAGTTTACAGCCTTGGCATTACTTCTCTGTTCCTTAGTAACTTCTTCAAGTGGAACATGAAAAACCAAAGAAGCTGTTGCAGCATGAATATCTTTAGAATGATTATATGCATCAATTAAATTCTTGTCATCAGACATATGAGCTAAAATTCTTAATTCAATCTGAGAATAATCCGCATCAATAAACACACAACCTTCTTTTGGAATAAAGACTTTCCTAATCTCTCTTCCAAGAGGCATACGTACAGGAATATTCTGAAGGTTTGGCTCAGTACTGCTTATTCTGCCTGTTGCGGTAATTGTTTGGTTAAACTTACCGTGTATTCTGTTATCTTCGCCTATATAAACAGCCAATCCATCAGCGTATGTTGACTTTAATTTTGCAAGCTGCCTGTACTCTAATATCTTACTTACAAAAGGATAATCAGGTTCAAGTTTCTCTAATACAGAAGCAGATGTTGAATATCCTGTTTTAGTTTTTTTGCCACCGGGAAGCTGCATTTCACCAAATAAAATCTCGCCTAACTGCTTAGGTGAATTAATATTAAATTCATGACCTGCTTCAGCATAAATATCTTTCTCTAATGCATCAATGCCTGTTTTAAGTCTTTCACCATATTCTTTAAGCTTGTCGCCTGCAACCATAATTCCTGCCTGCTCCATATCATATAAGGCATAAGTTAAAGGAATTTCCACATTGTTGTAAATATCAAGCATTTCTGTTTCTTTTAACTTTTCAGTTAAAGCATCTTTTGCCTTGTAAGCTACATAAGCATTATAGCAGGCATATTTTAATATGTTTTCAGGTATTTCATCTGATGGGGTTTCGCTTTTCTTAGTTTTTGGAAAAATCTCATCAAAAGCCGGCACATTCATTCCTAAATATTCTCTTGCAATATCGTCATAATCGTAAGTATTCTGCAATGGATTTAATAGATATGCGGCAATAGAAATATCGAAAATACTTTCCGCGTCATCATTTTCCAAAATTTCATTATTTTCTTTAATATTTAAAATTGTAAGTTTAGCCTTAGCATTTACAAGGTCTCTAACTTTTTCGATTATATAATCTTCTGTTACAAAACCTTCTTTTCCAATGTAATAAACATTGTCATTGTTAAAGCACAAAGAAACACCAAAATTGTCTTTGTTTCTATAAATAAAAATACCTACATTTTCAGCATTTTTAGCCTGCTCAAAAATAGGATCAGCATCAAAAGGATTATTAATATACTTAAATCCTCCCTCACAATCATTAGTTGAAGTAACTGAGCCGAATCTTTGAATCATACTTTTAAATTCCAAACGTTTAATCATTTCAAGAGCATCTTCTGTGTAAATATCTTCTACCTTACACTGTTCAGGTGTTACTTCTACAGGTGACTGAATATTAATTGTGGCAAGAGTTTTACTCATCTGTGCCATTTCGTAATTATTTAAAAGTGCGTTTCTGTTACGTGTGTTAGAAATTTCATCTGCGTGATCGTAGGCATTTTCAATTGAACCAAACTGAGAAATAATGGCTGTTGCACCTTTCTCTCCAATTCCCGGAACCCCCGGAATATTGTCAGATGAGTCACCCATTAAAGCTTTAACATCAATAAATTCAGTTGGGGTAACTTTATATAATTCCCTAACACCTTCTGTATTGTATTCTTCAACTGTAGTCTGACCTTTTTTAGTTTTTGGGATACAGATTGTAATATGGTCACTTGCAAGCTGAAGTAAATCTCTGTCACCTGAAATAACATCTACTTCCATGCCTGCTTTTTCACCTTTCTTAGACAAAGTACCAATAACATCGTCTGCTTCGTATCCCGGCAATTCTACAGTTGTAATGTTCATTTTCTGCAATAATTTCTTAATTACAGGCACCTGTTCCCTTAATTCTTCCATCATAGGCTTTCTTGTGCCTTTGTAATCCTTAATTTCGTGTCTGAATGTAGGCTGATGAACGTCAAAAGCAACAGCCATATAATCCGGCTGTTTTGAATCTATTATTTTAAACATAATATTCATAAAACCAAAAACAGCATTTGTATGTAGTCCCTCACTGTTAGTAAAAATAGGAACTCCATAAAATGCTCTGTTTAAAATACTATGTCCGTCTATTAACACAAATTTACTCATTAAAATATAGTCCTTTCCAAAGTAATACACTTTATATAATACCAATGGTATTTAAATATAAACATACAATTACAAATATAATCATTAACATTGCTATTATAACAGAAATAATGGCTGCTTTCTTTCTTTTTCTTTGTTTTTCAAAATATTCATCATAAAAATTAATAATATTTTCCAATTCCTGTGTAGCATCAACACTTTCCTCACTTCCATCAGGGGCCTTGACATCGCCAAGTCCCCTTCTGATAGTGTAGTAAAGTTCTAATTCTTCTCCACAGTTTTTGCATGTTTTTGCGTGATTCAAAAATTCCTTTAAATCTTCAGAATATTCAATTTTGTCGAAAATAAAATCATTTATTAATTTTTGAAAATCCTTACATTCCATATTTAACACCTAAATAATAAACTAACCGATAATATCGTTTACTGTGTAATCCTTATCTTCTACTGTTTTCTTAAGAACATCATTTGAGATGTCGCTGTTTAATTTTACAACAGCTGTTCCTTCTTCATGACTTACAATTGCCACGTCAACCTGTTCTAATGCTTCTAAAGCCTTCTTAACAGTTGCTTCACAATGTCCACACATCATACCTGTTATTTTCATTGTCTTTTCCATAGTGTTAGTCTCCTTTTCTGATTCTTTATTGTCTAAATTATTTGATAAGTCATTATTTCCTATTACTTCTGTAATGCTATTTTTAATCTTTCTGTCTTTCTTGTTATTATAAATATTTACAAGATTTAATCTTAATGCATTGGTTACAACGCAGAAACTTGATAAGCTCATGGCTGCTGCACCAAACATCGGATTTAATTTCCATCCGAAGATAGGGATCCAGATACCTGCTGCCAACGGGTGGAATGCCTATTATGTTGTAAATAAATGCCCAGAAAAGATTTTCGTGAATGTTTCGAAGAACTGCCTTACTTAATCTGATTGCAGCAGGAACATCCTTTAAATTGCTTTTCATAAGAACCACGTCAGCGGCATCAATTGCCACATCAGTTCCGGCACCGATTGCCATTCCTATATTAGCTCTTGTAAGTGCAGGAGCATCGTTTATTCCATCACCTACCATAACAGTGTTGCCGTATTCAGTAAGTTCTCTGATAGTAGATTCTTTCCCCTGCGGAAGCACTCCGGCAATAACCTGATCAACACCTGCTTTATGGCCAATGGCTTTGGCAGTTTTCTCGTTATCTCCTGTA
>OGZF01002049.1_pt1 | contig 10349 bp, 9 predicted proteins | sample 1576771 | NCBI WGS metagenome assembly OGZF01 (sample SAMEA3541536, study PRJEB24748) | human gut metagenome | biome: human gut; feature: human-associated habitat; material: faeces | place: China | collected 2012
GCATGACCGAGCAGCAGTGGATCGACGGCATCAAGTCCGCCAGCGACCAGATGCGTGCCAATATCGTTGAGTAATTGAACCCTGCCCAGCGGGGGCGGTTTTGACCGCCTCCGCTTTTTGTGGTTTTCGGGTTCCGACAGAAAGGAGCGGTTTGTCTATGAGATCTGACAAAAGCCGCAGACGGTTCGTTTTTCTCTGCGTGGCACCGGCCACGATCCTGTTCTTTCTCTTTATGATCCTGCCCACCCTCAACGTGTTCCGCATGAGCCTGTATGAGCGCGGTGCCTACTCGCCCAACGAGACCTTTGTGGGCCTGAAGAATTTCCAGCACCTGCTCAAGGATGCCCAGTTCATCCGCTCCATGCAGAATATGATCCTGCTGGTGGTGGTAGTGACCATCGTCACCTTTGCCTTTGCGCTGGTGTTTGCAGCCATTCTGACCCGGGAAAAAATCAAGGGGCAGAATTTCTTCCGGGTCATCTTCTACATCCCCAACATCCTGTCGGTGGTCGTCATCTCCGGCATCTTCTCGGCCATCTATAAGCCGGAAAACGGTATGCTCAACAGCATCATCGGCCTGTTCCGGGATATGACAGACCCCATCCTCTGGAAGGGGGAAAAGCTGGTCATCCCCTCCATCATCATTGCCATGGTCTGGCAGGCCGTGGGCTATTACATGGTCATGTATATGGCTTCCATGTCCTCGGTGCCCGCCAGCCTGTACGAGAGCGCCAATCTGGACGGTGCGGGCCGCCTGACCCAGTTCTTCCAGATCACCATCCCACTCATCTGGACCAACATCCGCACCACCCTGACCTTCTTCATCATCTCCACCATCAACATGGCCTTCCTCTTTGTCAAGGCCATGACCAGCGGCGGGCCCAACGGTGCTTCGGATGTGGCGCTGAGCTATATGTACAGCCAGAAGGATGCGGGCCTGTATGGCTACAGCATGGCCATTGGTGTGGTCATTTTCCTGTTCTCGTTTGCACTGTCCGCCTGTGTCAACAAGGCCACCGACCGCGATCCGCTGGAATTCTAAGGAGGGAAGAAGATGCAGAATACCACCGAAAGATCTTCCCGCTCGGCGGAAGGTCTCTACAAGTTCTTTATCTATTTTGTGCTGGTCCTGCTGGCGGTGATCATCATCGTGCCGGTGGCATGGGTATTCATGGCCTCCATCAAGCAGAACGCGGAGTTCTACGGCAACCCGTGGGCGCTGCCTGCCGGGTTCTACTGGCAGAACTTTGTCAATGCGTGGAACGGAGCCAAGATGGGCGAGTATATGCTCAACTCTGTCATCGTGACCGCATTGGCACTGGTGCTGCTGCTGGTCATTGCGCTGCCTGCCGCCTACTGCCTGTCCCGCTTCCGGTTCAAGGGCCGCAAACTGCTGAACACCCTGTTCATGGCGGGCCTGTTCATCAATGTCAACTACATCGTGGTGCCCATCTTCCTGATGCTGCGGGACGGAGATGTCTGGCTGAAGAGCCACTTTGGCAGCAGCTTCCTGCTGAACAATCTGGTGGTGCTGGCGGTGGTGTATGCAGCCACAGCCCTGCCCTTTACCATCTATCTGCTTTCGGGCTATTTTGCCACCCTGCCCCATGATTTTGAAGAGGCTGCCTACATCGACGGTGCAAGCTACTTCTCCACCATGACCCGTATCATCTTCCCCATGGCAAAGCCCTCTATCATCACCATCATCCTGTTCAACTTCCTGTCCTTCTGGAACGAGTACATCATTTCCATGACGCTGATGAGCTCCACCAGCGCGCCCCGCACCCTGCCGGTGGGCCTTTTGAATCTGATGCAGGCCCAGCAGAGCGCGGCCCAGTACGGCACCATGTATGCTGGTCTGGTGCTGGTGATGCTGCCCACCCTGATCCTGTACATCTGCGTGCAGAAGCAGCTGACACAGGGCATGACCGTGGGCGGTCTGAAAGGGTAAGGTGACAAACGATGAAAGCATTCTGGAAAAATCATCCCGCCCTGCGCATGGTGCTGATGCTGGTACTGTTTGTGCTGTCCATCGCGCTGGTGACAGCAGGCTGGAAAATGACCGGGCAGCTGGCTGGTCTTGGCATCATGCTTTTGGGGGTGGCGCTGCTACTGGCTGTGCTGGCGCTCTATAACGCCCCCTATCAGGACTGAGGAGAAGAGAGGTAAAGGAGAATTCTCATGGAAGAAAATAGAATGACCGGGCGCGTAACGATCCCGACCGATCTGGACGTGGTGCCCGAAACGCTGGAGATCCTGAAAAAGTGGGGCGCGGATGCTATCCGCGACTGCGACGGCACCGACTTTCCGCAGGAGCTGAAGGATGCCGACGCAAAGATCTACTCCACCTATTACACCACCCGCAAGGACAACGCGTGGGCCAAGGCGAACCCGGACGAGGTGCAGCAGTGCTACATTATGACCGGCTTCTACACCGCCCCCGGCGACACCGTGACCATTCCGCTGATGAAGGGCATCAGCCCGGAGCTGATGCAGGTGAACACCAACGACGACATCACCCGCTGGTGGGAGGTCATGGACCGCACCACCGGTCAGCCGGTGCCCCCGGAGCTGTGGAGCTACGCCGACGGCAGTGTGACGGTGCAGGCCGTGCCGTTCCACGAGTATACCGTCAGCTTCCTGGCCTACCTGATCTGGGACCCGGTGCACATGTACAATGCCACCACCAACGGCTGGACCAACTTTGAGCACCAGATCACCTTTGACGTGCGCCAGCCCAAGACCCACAAGTATTCCATGGAGCGCCTGCGCAAGTTCATTGCAGAGCACCCCTATGTCAACGTGATCCGCTACACCACCTTCTTCCACCAGTTCACCCTCATCTTCGACGAGCTGAAGCGGGAGAAGTTCGTGGACTGGTACGGCTATTCCGCCTCGGTCAGCCCCTATATCCTGAATCAGTTCGAGCAGGAGGTGGGCTACAAGTTCCGCCCGGAGTACATCATCGATCAGGGCTACTACAACAACCAGTACCGGGTGCCCAGCAGGGAATTCCGGGATTTTCAGGCCTTCCAGCGCCGGGAGGTGGCAAAGCTGGCAAAAGAGATGGTAGACATCACCCACGAGTGCGGCTGCGAGGCCATGATGTTCCTGGGTGACCACTGGATCGGCACCGAGCCGTTCATGCCGGAGTTCAAGACCATCGGTCTGGATGCCGTGGTGGGCAGTGTGGGCAATGGCTCCACCCTGCGCCTGATCTCGGACATCGAGGGCGTAAAGTACACCGAGGGCCGCTTCCTGCCCTACTTCTTCCCGGACACCTTCCACGAGGGCGGCGACCCCGTGCGGGAGGCCAAGGAGAACTGGGTCACGGCCCGCCGCGCCATCCTGCGCAAGCCCATTGACCGCATCGGCTACGGCGGCTACCTGAAACTGGCGCTGCAGTTCCCGGAGTTCGTGGACTATGTGGAGAGCGTCTGCAGCGAGTTCCGCGAGCTGTATGAGAACATCAAGGGCACCACGCCCTACTGCGTCAAGCGGGTGGCCGTGCTGAACTGCTGGGGCAAGATGCGGGCCTGGGGCTGCCACATGGTGCACCACGCCCTTTACTACAAGCAGAACTACAGCTATTCCGGGGTCATCGAAATGCTGTCCGGCGCGCCCTTTGACGTGAAGTTCATCAGCTTTGAGGACATCAAGAAGGACCCCGCCCTGCTGGACAGCCTCGATGTCATCATTAACGTGGGCGATGCCGACACTGCCCACACTGGCGGCATCTGGTGGGAGGACCCGGAGATCTCCTCCGCCATCCGGAAGTTCGTCTGGAACGGCGGCGGCTTCATCGGCGTGGGTGAGCCCTCCGGCCATGCCTATCAGGGCCACATTCTCCAGCTGGCCAGCGTGCTGGGCGTGGAGGAGGAAAACGGCTTCACCCTCAACTACGACAAGTACAACTGGGAAGAGCACCCGGACCACTTCATCCTGCAGGATGCCGACCAGCCCATCGACTTTGGCGAGGGCAAGAAGAACATCTACGCCCTCGAGGGTACCGAGGTGCTGGTGCAGCGGAACCGGGAAGTGCAGATGGCGGCCCACGATTTCGGTAAGGGCCGCGCCGTGTACATCAGCGGTGTGCCCTACAGCTTTGCCAACAGCCGCACCCTGTATCGCGCCATCCTGTGGAGCGCCCACAGCGAGGAGGAGCTGCACACCTGGTTCAGCTCCAACTACAACGTGGAGGTGCACGCCTACGTGAAAAATGGCAAGTACTGCGTGGTGAACAACACCTACGAGCCGCAGGACACCACGGTCTACACCACCGATGGAAACCATTTCGACCTGCATCTGGAAGCCAACGAGATCAAGTGGTATGAGATCTGAGTTCTCCGTTTCATAAGCAAACACCCCTCTGCATTCCGAAAGGAGCGCAGAGGGGTGTTTGTGTATCCGGGCGGCTCAGCGGGGAGAGCCCAGACGGTATTTGAAATCGTGGTAGCCGAAGCGGGCCAGCGGCTGGGTGGTGCCGTTTTCGTGCAGTACCCAGATATCCGGCAGGGGCATCCCGTTGAAGGTGTTGTTCTTGCAGGTGGAATAGATGGCCATGTCGCCGAAGATGAGCCGGCTGCCCTCGGTGAGGGGGGAGGCAAAGCTGTAATCGCCCACCACGTCCCCGGCAAGGCAGGTGGGGCCGCCCAGCCGGAAGGTGCAGGGCTTTTCCCCCGGCTTGCCCGCGTCCAGCAGGGGCGGGCGGTAGGGCATCTCGATGACATCCGGCGTGTGGCAGGCTGCGGACATGTCCAGAATGGCAAGATGTGTCTGACCATTCTGCAGGGTGTCCAGCACCGTGGTGACGAGGTAGCCTGCGTTCAGCGCCCAGGCCTCGCCCGGTTCCAGATACACCTGCACGCCGTACTTTTCCTGCGTCCCGGTGATGCACTTTTCCAGCGTGGCAAGGTCGTAATCCGGGCGGGTGATGTGGTGACCGCCGCCAAAGTTGAGCCACTTCATCCGGGGCAGCAGGTCACCGAATTTCGCTTCCAGCGCGGGCAGGGTGGCCGCCAGCGCGTCGGAATCCTGCTCGCACAGGGTGTGGAAGTGCAGGCCGTCCAGCAGGTCGGGCAGGTCAGGGTGCTGCGCCGCAGCGGCATCCCACTGGGCACGGGTGGTGCCCAGACGGCTGCCCGGGGCGCAGGGGTCATAGATCTCGTGGCCCTCCTGGGTGGAGTACTCGGGATTCACCCGCAGGCCCACGCTCTTGCCCGCCGCCTTTGCGGCCGGGCCGAACTTTGCCAGCTGGTGGGGCGAGTTGAACACGATGTGGTCAGCGTATTGCAGCAGCTCCTCGAACTGGTCGGCCCGGTAGGCGGCGCAGAACACATGGTTCTCCTTCTCCGGCAGCTCCTCCCTGCCCAGGCGGCTCTCGTACAGGCCGCTGGCCTCGGTGCCCGCCAGATAGGGGGCCAGCACCGGGTAGAGGTCGTAGTTGGAAAAGGCCTTCTGGGCCAGCAGGATCTTGCAGCCTGTCCGCTGCTGCACGCCCAGCAGGATCTCGCCGTTGCGGCGCAGCCGGGCTTCATCCAGCAGGTAGCAGGGGGTGGGCAGGGCAGCCAGTGCAGCCTCAGAGAGGTTCGCCAGCCCCGCAAAGGGCGGGCGGGTGTCGGCCAGCCGCATCAGTCCACCAGAGCCGGGGCGTGGCTCTCGGAGCGGGGCAGGCCGTACTTGTCCAGAGCGTCCAGATACGGGTCCGGATCAAACTCTTCCACAGTGTGCACGCCCTTGGTGGTCCACTTGCCGGTCAGCAGCATCAGTGCGCCGCACATGGCAGGCACACCGGTGGTGTAGCTGATGGCCTGAGAGCCGACCTCCTTGTAGCACTCCTGATGGTCGCAGACGTTGTAGATGTAGTAGGTCTTTTCCTTGCCGTCCTTCTTGCCGGTGAAGATGCAGCCGATGTTGGTCTTGCCCTTGGTGCGGGGGCCAAGGCTGGCGGGGTCGGGCAGCAGGGCCTTGAGGAACTGGATAGGCACGATCTCCTGACCGTTGAAGTTGACCGGGGTGGTGGACAGCATGCCCACGTCCTCCAGACAGCGCATGTGGTCGAGGTAGCTCTGGCCGAAGGTCATAAAGAAGCGGATGCGCTTTGCCTCGGGGATGTTCTTGGCCAGAGACTCGATCTCCTCGTGGTGGAGCAGGTACATATCCTTCTGGCCCACCTGATCAAAGTTGTACTCCCGCTTGATGCTCATGGCCGGGATCTCCACCCAGTGGCCGTTCTCCCAGTAGCTGCCGGGGGCAGACACCTCGCGCAGGTTGATCTCCGGGTTGAAGTTGGTGGCAAAGGCATAGCCGTGGTCGCCGCCGTTGCAGTCCAGAATGTCGATGGTGTCGATGGTGTCGAACTCGTGCTTCTTGGCGTAAGCGCAGTAAGCCTGGGTCACGCCCGGGTCAAAGCCGCTGCCCAGCAGGGCAGTCAGGCCGGCCTCCTCAAACTTCTTGGCGTAGGCCCACTGCCAGCTGTAATCAAAGTAGGCGGAGAAACCGGCCTCCTTGCAGCGCTTCTCGTAAATGGCGCGCCACTCCGGGTCGTCGGTGTTCTCGGGCTCGTAGTTGGCGGTGTCCATGTAGTTCACGCCGCAGGCCAGGCAGGCATCCATGATGGTCAGATCCTGATAGGGCAGGGCGATATTCATCACCAGATCGGGCTGGTAGCTCTTGATGAGGGCGATGACCTCATCCACGTGGTCGGCATCCACCTGTGCGGTGGTGATCTTGGTGGTGGTCTTGGGGGCCAGCTCGGCGGCCAGCTTGTCGCACTTTGCCTTGGTGCGGCTGGCGATGCAGATCTCGGTGAACACCTCGGGGACCTGGCAGCACTTGTGGATGGCAACGGAGGCCACGCCGCCGCAGCCGATGATCAGAACTTTGCTCATATCGGTTACTCCTTTATCTGTAAAGTTGTCTTTTTACGGTCTGTCCTTATACCTGAAAGCCCGGCCAGCCCTTGTCCAGTGCGATCAGCAGCTCCCGCAGGACCTTGCAGGCTGTGGCCGTGGAAACGCCGGTGGTGTCCAGCGTGGGGGCCAGCTCGTTGAGGTCCGCACCCACGATGTTGGCCTTGGTCACGGTGCGGATGGCTTCCAGCAGCTGCAAAAAGCTCACGCCGCCGGCCTCCGGGGTGCCGGTGCCGGGGAAGCAGGAGGGGTCCAGGCAGTCGAGGTCGATGGTCAGGTAAACGGGCACCTTGCTGGCACAGAGCTGCTCGGTGAGCTGGGCAAGGCCCGTGAAATCGAACTTGTGCATCTCGGTGTGGGCAGCCGCAAACTCAAACTCGGTGCGGTCGCCGCTGCGGATGCAGAACTGGTGGATGCGTCCGTCGCCGATGAGGTCATGGCAGCGGCGCAGGACACAGGCGTGGCTGAGCTTTGCGCCCAGATAGTCGTCCCGCAGGTCGGCGTGGGCATCAAAGTGGACGATGTGGAGGTCGGGGTACTTTTCCACCATGGCCCGCACGGCACCCAGCGTGACCAGATGCTCGCCGCCCAGCAGGAGCGGGAACTTGCCGTCGTGCAGGATCTCTGCCGCGCGGCTCTGGATGTCGGCCAATGCGCTCTCGCTGGAGCCGAAGCAGAGCTCCAGATCGCCGCTGTCGAAGATGTCAAAATCGGTCAGGTCGGCGTTCTGGTAGGGGCTGTAAGTCTCCAGACCGTAGCTTTCGTGCCGGATGGCAGCCGGGCCGAACCGGGCCCCCGGGCGGTAGCTGGTGGTGGAATCGTAGGGGGCACCGTACAGCACGATGCTGGCGGCACGGTAGCTGCTGTCGCAGCCGATAAAGGTTTCAACGTTGGGGTAAAGCATCAGTGTTCCTCCACTTCCCGCAGCATCTCCTCCAGAAAAGCCGGCAGGTAGAATGCTCCGATATGCAGTTTGGTGGTGTAGTACCGGGTGCGCATGTTCAGGGCCTTCCAGGCGTCTGCATCCAGATCATCAATGGGGTGGTACTTCTTGCTGGCAAAGCCGAACAGCCAGTAGCCCGCCGCAAAAGTGGGGATGTGGGCCTGATACACCCGGCTGATGGGGAAGGTGGAAGCAATGCGCTTGTGGCTGCGCTGCATGGCGCTGGCATCCTCGGCGTAGAAGGGGCTGCCCTGCTGGTTGACCATGATGCCGTCCTCTTTCAGGGCGTTGAAGCAGCTGCCGTAGAACTCGCGGGTGAACAGGCCCTCGGAGGGGCCGAAGGGGTCGGAGGAGTCCACGATGATCAGGTCGTATTCCTCCTCGCACCGGCGGATGAACTTGAGGGCGTTCTCAAAGTAGATGTGCACCCGGCGGTCGTCCATGCGGCAGGCGTTGCCGGGCAGGTAGGCACGGCAGGCCTCCACCACCTGGGGGTCCATCTCCACCAGGTCGATGCGCTCCACCCGGTCGTAGCGGGTCAGTTCCCGCACCACGCCGCCGTCGCCTGCGCCGATGACAAGGATATCCTTTGCCTCCCGGTGCACGGCCATGGGCACATGGACGATCATCTCGTCGTAGATGAACTCGTCCCGCTCGGTCAGCATCACGTTGCCGTCCAGCGTGAGCACCCGGCCAAACTCGGGCGTTTCAAAAATATCAATGCGCTGGTAATCGCTCTGCTTGGAGTAGAGCTGCTTGTTCACCCGGATGCTGTGCTTCACATCGGGGGTGTGAAATTCCGAAAACCAAAACTCCATCTGTTTTCCCTCCTTATGCCAGAACGTTCAGGTGCAAAATATCAGGGTCCTCGGGGCCGGTCATGCTGCAGCCCTTGGCCTTGGCGTACTCGATATAGTTCAGGATCTCCTTGGTGATGCGCTCGCCGGGGGCCAGAATGGGGATGCCCGGCGGGTAGCACATGACGAACTCGCTGCAGACCATGCCCTCGGTATCCCGCAGGGGCAGGCTCTTTTTGGGGGCATAGAAGGCCTCCTGCGGGCTGGCAGCCACCACGGGGTCGATGTATTCCTGGCTCAGCAGGCCGGTGCCGTCGGTGTGGTAGCGGCGCTTGATCTCGGCCAGAGCGCTCACCAGCCGTTCCACCTCCTGCGGGCGGTCGCCGATGGACAGGTAGGCCAGGATGTTGCCGATGTCGCCGAACTCGATCTGGATGTCGTACTCATCCCGCAGGATGTCGTAGACCTCGATGCCGGCAAGGCCGATGTCCAGCGTGTGGACGCTGAGCTTGGTGGTGTCAAAGTCAAAGACAGAGTTGCCGTTGCACAGTTCCTTGCCAAAGGCGTAATAGCCGCCCACGGCGTTGATCTCTTCCCGGGCGTACTCGGCCATATCCGCCACCTGATGGAACACCTGCCGCCCCCGCAGGGCAAGGTTGCGGCGGGAGATGTCCAGACTGGACATGAGCAGATAGCTGCCGGAGGTGGTCTGGGTCAGGTTGATGATCTGCCGCACATAGCCCTGATGCACATTAGGCCCGATGAGCAGCAGGCTGCTCTGGGTCAGGCTGCCGCCGCTCTTGTGCATGGAGACCGAGGCCATATCGGCCCCCGCTGCCATAGCGGAAACGGGCAGGCCGTTGCCAAAGTAGAAGTGGGTGCCGTGGGCCTCGTCGGCCAGGCAGAGCATCCCGGCCTCGTGGGCCATCTTCACGATGGCGCGCAGGTCGGAACAGATGCCGTAGTAGGTGGGGTTGTTCACCAGAACGGCCACGGCGTTGGGGTGCTCCTTGATGGCCTTGGCCACCTGCTCCCGCTTCATGCCCAGCGAGATGCCCAGCCGCTTGTCCACCTCGGGATTCACATAGACCGGGACCGCGCCGCAGAGCACCAGCGCGTTCAGCACACTGCGGTGCACGTTGCGGGGCAGGATGATCTCATCGCCCCGCTTGCAGGCTGTCAGCACCATGCTCTGCACAGAGCTGGTGGTGCCGCCCACCATTAAAAAGGCATGGGCTGCGCCAAAGGCATCGGCGGCCAGCTCCTCGGCCTCCCGGATGACCGATACCGGGTGGCAGAGATTATCCAGCGGCTTCATGCTGTTCACGTCCACACCCACGCACTGCTGGCCCAGAAAGGCCGTCAGCTCCGGGTTGCCGCGGCCCCGCTTGTGGCCGGGCACATCAAAAGGTACCACACGCATCTGCCGGAACTGCTCCAGCGCCTCGTAAATGGGCGCGCGGCGCTGATCCAGCCGGAACCGTGTACGGTTCTCACTCATCTTTTCTCCTCCGTCCCTGGTTCCGGCGCAGCAAAAAAGCGCAGGCCCACCACACTGGTGCAGACCTGCGCTTGAAAAAGCGTTCTGAACATGCAGACAAAGCCCCGGTGACACTGGGGAAAATCTCCGCATGGTTCAAAAAGACGGGATGACGAGAGTCTATATAGCAATTACACTTTTACTACTCTTATTGACCG
>OGZF01002055.1_pt1 | contig 10304 bp, 7 predicted proteins | sample 1576771 | NCBI WGS metagenome assembly OGZF01 (sample SAMEA3541536, study PRJEB24748) | human gut metagenome | biome: human gut; feature: human-associated habitat; material: faeces | place: China | collected 2012
AACCACTAAAAAAGGCTTGTCGCACGTGCGACAAGCCTTTTTTCTACTTCCCTTCATAATAATAACGCGTCCACATGACGACTTCCGACAGGGACGGGTGGGGCGTCATGGTTTCGCTGAAGGTGTAGACCGATTTGGGATTGAGGGTCCGCGTCAGCGGTTTGGCCCGCAGGGCCTGGACCGTCGGCGACGCGATGTCTTCGTGGACCGGATGGACGACGTGGGTGCCGCTCATGAGGTTGTTGATGAAAGGCTGGATGAGGATGGACGCTTCAGGGCCGACGATGTGGGCGCCGAGGATGAATTTCGTCTTCTTGTCGATGACCAGCTTGACGAAGCCGTCGTCTTCATCGCCCGGTTCATAACCCATGGCATAGCCCTTGGCCGACGCGGAATAATGGTTGATGGCCGTTTCGACGTCATAGCCTTTCTTCACGGCCTGGTCTTCCGTCAGGCCGACGTGGGCCGCTTCGGGATAGGTGTAGGTGACGGCCGGTACGGCGTCGTAATCAGCCCAGCGCCACGTTTCCGGTTCGTTTCCGGAAAAGAGGTTGTGCGCCAGGATTTCCGCTTCGTAATTGGCCTTGTGGCGGAAGGGGGCCAGGCCGTTGACGTCGCCTAAGGCCCAGATATTTTCAGCCGTCGTTTCCAGGAATTCGTTCGTTTCGATGTAGCCGCGCTTGTCCAGGCGGACGTCGGTGTTTTCCAGATGCAGCAGTTCCGTCATGGGCCGGATGCCCGGAGCGACCAGGATTTCTTCGGCAGCTACTTCGCCTTCTTCGCCTGTCGTGCGGTCGCGGAAGGACAGGACCTTCAGGCCGTCGCGCTGGCTGACAGAAACCGTGTCTTTATTGAGGCGGATGTCCATGCCGTAACGCTGGAACTGCTTGAGGATGAATGCCGATACGGCCGGATCTTCCTTGGGCAGGAGGCGGACATTATGCTGGACCATCGTGACCTGGGTGCCGGCGGCGTCGAAGACGTGGGCGAATTCACAGCCGATAGGGCCGCCGCCGATGATGATCAGGCTCTGGTAGGGCTTTTTCGAATACGACGGGCCGAAGAACGATTCCGACGTCAAATAGCCTGCTTCTTCCAGGCCCGGCAGGGAAGGGATATTCGTCCGGCCGCCAGTGGCGACGAAAACCTTATCGCCCGTCAAGGTGACGTCACTGCCGTCATTCAGGGCGATGGCGACAGTGTGGTTGTCGACGAAAGACGCCGTGCCGTTAAAGGTGTCGACATTGGGGAACTGGTCGTAATAACTTTGAATAGCCGGACTTTCATCGACCTTTTCCCACAGCCGCTTGGACAAGATATCCCAGTCCAGGCGGATGTTGTCAGCAAAGACGCCGATACGGCTCCCTTCGCGGATTTCGCGGATGCGGTTGGCCGCCGTGACCATGACCTTCGTCGGGATACAGCCGCGGTTCAGACAAGTCCCGCCAAACCGGCCGCGTTCAATGACAGCCACCTGCAAGCCCTGGGCCAGGGCCGCATCGGTCACGATGTTGGCCGCCCCCGTACCGATGACAATGACATCATATTTCTTCATAAGATAATGCTCCTTTATTTCTAATAAAATATTAAATACAACCTTTTTAGTATAGTATAAGCGAAAGCGACCTTTTTGACAAGGCCATATGAACTGCTAGCCACTAGTCACTAGTCACGAGCTGCCAGCCGTCAGCAGTTAGCCGTCAGTAGCCAGCCGCTAGCCGTTGGCTGCTAGCCCATAGCCACGAACCACGAAAATCCCCTTTACACAACCGCCCGGGTATAGTATAATAGCTATGTCGTACGGGTGCTCGGTGTCTCGATGACTCCGACGATCACTTAGCACTTTGCGAATAGATTCAATTTTTTTACACATGGAGGAAAGATACAATGTTAAGCGTAGAAGAAAAAAAAGCAATCGTAGCTAAATTTGGTGCCAATGAAAACGATACGGGTTCTCCGGAAGTACAGATCGCGCTCCTCACGAGCCGCATCATCTATTTGACGGAACATCTCCGCAGCCATAAAAAGGACCATGCATCCCGCCGCGGCCTGTTGAAACTCGTCGGCCAGCGCCGTAACTTGCTCGGTTACTTGCAGAAACACGATCTCAATCGTTATCGTGCAATTCTCGAAAAATTGAACTTGCGTAAATAATCTCGCATACTGTGAGGCTGATGCTGATGTGACTGCATCAGCCTCTTTTTTCAGGACACAGGGTGGTAGGTTGTAGCCTGGGTATATCGCCGATGTTCCCGGACTAGTGCCTATCACCTGTGAATTCAAGGAGGTAACAATGGAAGAACAGAAATTCCAAATGGATTTCGCCGGCCGCCCGCTGGTGATTGAAGTCGGCAAACTGGCTAAACAGGCCAGCGGTGCCGCATTGGTCCGTTATGGCGACACGGCCGTTTTCGTCACGGCTACGGGCTCGAAGGAAGCGCGTGAAGACGCTGACTTTTTCCCGCTCACTGTCGATTACGAAGAAAAGATGTACTCCGTCGGCAAGATTCCCGGCGGCTTCATCAAACGCGAAGGCAAACCGCCTGAATCGGCAACCCTTTTTGCCCGCCTCATCGACCGTCCAATCCGCCCGCTCTTCCCGAAAACATACCGTCATGACGTCCACGTCGTGGCTTATGATTTCTGCGTAGACCATGACAACGCACCGGAAATCGCCGCTATGATCGGCGCATCCGTATCGCTGTGCATGTCCCATATCCCCTTTGCCGGCCCGATTGCCGGTGTCCGCGTCGGCCGCGTCGATGGCCAGTTCATCATCAACCCGACCGTCGCCCAGAGCGAACAGAGCGACATGGATATCGTCGTCGCCGGTACGAAAGACGCCATCCTCATGGTTGAAGGCGGCGCTCATGAAGTCCCGGAAGAACAGGTCCTGGACGCCATCATGTTCGCCCATGAAGAAATCAAGAAAGTCGTCGAATTCCAGCTCGGCTTCCTCGACAAGATTTCCGTACCGAAACAGGAATTCGTCGAAAAAGAACCGCCGGCAGATATCGTCGAAGCCGTCCATGCTTATGGCGAAGAAGCCATGAAGACGGCTATCTTCACGGCTGACAAAGTCGAACGCGAAGAAAAGATGGACGCTGTCGAAGCCGACATTTATGAACACTTTGCCGACATCTATCCGGACAACGCCGATGATGTCGCTGAAGTCACGCAGAAGATGATCAAGGAAATCGTCCGCCACATGATCGCCGTCGACAAGATCCGTCCCGACGGCCGCCGTGTCGACGAAGTCCGTCCGGTCAGCTGCGAAGTCGGCCTCTTTGCCCGCACTCACGGCACAGGCCTGTTCACCCGCGGCCAGACGCAGATCATGAGCTTCTGCACACTGGCTCCGCTGTCGGAATGCCAGCACATCGACGGCGTCGGCCTGGAAACAGACCGCCGCTACATGCACCACTACAATTTCCCGTCCTTCTGCGTCGGCGAAACGAAATCGTCCCGCGGTCCCGGCCGTCGTGAAATCGGCCACGGCAAACTGGCAGAACGCGCATTGACCCAGGTCATGCCCAGTGAAGAAGAATTCCCGTACGCCATCCGCGTCGTATCGGAAGTCCTCGAATCGAACGGCTCCAGCTCCATGGGCAGCGTCTGCGGCAGCACCCTGGCCCTGATGGATGCCGGTGTGCCCATCAAAGCACCCGTTGCCGGTGTCGCTATGGGCCTGGTCACCAAAGGCGATGACTTCACCATCCTGACCGATATCCAGGGCATGGAAGACGCCTTGGGCGACATGGACTTCAAAGTCGCCGGTACCATGAAGGGCGTCACGGCGATCCAGATGGATATCAAGATCAAAGGCCTCAGCCGTGAAATCCTGGCCCAGGCTTTGAAACAGGCCCACGAAGGCCGTATGCACATCATGGGCAAGATGATGCAGGTCATCAGTGAACCGCGAAAGGAGCTCTCTCCCTACGCTCCGCGCATCATCTCCATGCACATCAAGCCGGATAAGATCCGCGACGTCATCGGGCCGGGCGGCAAGATGATCAAGCAGATCACCGAAGAAACAGGCGCCAAGATCGACATCGACGATTCGGGCCTGGTATACATCGCTGCTGTTGACGGCGAAAGCGGCCAGAAGGCCAAAGAATGGATCGAAAAACTGACCGAAGACGTCGAAGTCGGCAAGACCTACGTCGGCAAAGTCACGCGCCTCATGAACTTCGGTGCTTTCGTCGAAGTCCTGCCGGGCAAAGAAGGCCTGGTCCATATTTCCCAGCTGGCTAAAGAACGGGTTGAAAAAGTCGAAGACGTCGTCCACGTCGGCGATGAAATCATGGTCAAATGCGTCGAAATCGACAGCCAGGGCCGTGTCAACCTGTCCCGCAAAGCTCTCCTGGGCGGCGGCGACGAAGGCCCGTCCCATCGCAGCCGGGGTCCCCGCGGCGGTCACAACCACGACCGTCAGAAACGGTAGGGCTTATGGCAGGCAGAGGATTTGAAATCGTCACGGCCTATGAAGGCTGTGGCATCCATCTTCCCGTCCGCAAGACGGCCAAGAGTGCCGGCTATGACTTGGAAGCCGCAGAAACGACGGTCCTGGCACCGCATGCCGTCACCGTTGTCCCGACAGGGCTGAAGGCTTTCATGGAAGACGATGAATACCTTTCCATCTTCATCCGCTCCAGCCTGGCCTTCAAGAAGGGTCTCATGCTGGCCAACAGCACGGGCATCGTCGACAGCGATTACTACAACAATGCCGACAATGAAGGGCATATCATGATTGCCTATTACAATACCAACGATCAGGCCTATACCCTGGAAAAGGGCGAACGCATCGGTCAGGGCATCTTCATGAAGTACCTGACCGTCAACGACGACGCTGCCAGCGGTATCCGCACTGGCGGCATCGGCAGCACGGGAAAGTAAAAAAGTGAAAATGAGATAATATACCTATCTGGAGGGTTTTGCCTCCCCTGATAGGGGAGGTGGCCCAACGGGCCGGAAGGGTTGCACTGAAAAAACAACCTCTCAGCCAGCCTGCGGCTGCCAGCTCCCCTATTAGGGGAGCCTTTTTTTGAAAGGATGATGAATCAAGTGAGTATCAGCAAAGAAACACTCGTTTCTCGTAAAGAAATCATGCAGGGCCGGGTCCTGCACGTCACGGTCGATACGGTTTCCATCGACGACGGCCAGGGCGGCGAAAAGAAGACGGCCACGCGCGAAGCGGTCTGGCATTTCGGCGCCTGCGCCATCCTGCCGCTGACCAATGACGGCAAGATCATCCTCGTCCGCCAGTATCGCTATGCTGCCGCCCAGGCCATGCTGGAAGTGCCGGCCGGTAAAATCGAACACGACGGCGAATCGCCCGATTACTGCGCCGCCCGGGAACTGGAAGAAGAAGCAGGCGTCACGGCTTCGGAAATCCTGCCCCTAGGCTATACCTATACGTCGCCGGGATTCTGCAGTGAACGGATTTACCTCTATCTGGCCCGGGGCCTCCAGAAAGGGAAGCAGCACCTCGACGACGATGAATTCATGAACGTCGAATACTACACGCCCAAGGAAATGGAAGACCTCATCGATAAGAACGAAATCACCGATGCCAAGACTATCGCAGCTTTTGAAAAAGCCCGCAAATATCTGCCGGGATTATAAGGAGGGAGCCCTATGAAATTCAATCGCATCATCGTCATCGTCACGGACAGCGTCGGCGCCGGCGATGCACCGGATGCCGAAAAATTCGGCGACAAAGGAGCCGACACGTATGGCCACATCGACGCCAATGTACCCTTGAAGGTGCCCAATCTGCGCCGCCTGGGTCTGGGCCGCGTCGCCCATATCCATGCGGAACCGGCCGATGTCGTCGGCTCGTATGGCCTCATGCAGGAAATCTCGGCCGGCAAGGATACGACCAGCGGCCATTGGGAATTCATGGGCAATCCCGTGGAAAATCCCTTCCCGACCTTCCCCGATGCCTTCCCGCCGGACCTCTTGAAAGCCTTTACGGAAAAGACGGGCTACGGCTACATCGGCAATGAAATCGCGTCGGGCACGGAAATCATCGAACGCCTGGGGCCGGAACATTTCCGCACGGGCCTGCCTATCGTCTACACGTCGGCGGACAGCGTCTTCCAGATTGCCGCTCACAACGACGTCATCCCCCTGGAAGAATTGTACCGCATCTGCGACATTACGCGCCGCGAAGTCTGCGTCGGCCCTTATGAAGTAGGGCGCATCATCGCCCGGCCGTTCATCGGGACTCAGGGCCATTTCGTCCGCACTGGCGACCGCCGCGATTACAGCCGTCTGCCCAAGCGGAAAATGGTCTTCTCCTATTTGTCCGAAGCGGGTTATGCCGTCGTCGGCGTCGGCAAGATCGGCGACATCTATGCCCACATCGGCCTGACCGAATCGTACCACACGGCCAACAACCACGAAGACATGGAAGCCCTGCGGACCCAGCTGGCAGCCCATCGGCAGGATAAGGGCCTGCTCATGGCCAACTTCGTCGACTTCGACAGCATGTACGGCCACCGCCGCAACGTCCAGGGCTATGCCGGCTGCTTGGAAGCCTTCGACCAGGAACTGGGCCAGCTCCTGACGGAAATCCACGACGACGAACTGCTGGTCATCACGTCGGACCATGGCAACGACCCGACCTGGCACGGCACGGACCATACGCGCGAACGGGTACCGCTCCTGCTCTACAGCCCGGCCCTGAAGGAATCGGTCGACCTGGGCATCCGCCAGACCTATGCCGACCTGGGCATGAGCATCATGGATAATTTCGGCCTGACAGGCCTTGAATTCGGTACCAGCTTTTTATCGGAACTGAGGTGATCCTATGTGGCCCATCGACTGCATCGAACACAAACGGGACGGCAAGGTCCTGACGAAAGAAGAAATCTCGCGCTTCATCACTGACTATACGGCAGGGCGCGTCGCCGACTACCAGGCGGCGGCCTGGCTCATGGCCGTCTATTTCCAGGGCATGACTTATGAAGAAACGAAGGAACTGACCCTGGCGATGGCCCATTCCGGCGATATGGTCGACTTGTCGTCCATTCCGGGCATCAAAGTCGACAAACACAGCACCGGCGGCATTGCCGATACGACGACGCTCATCGTCGCGCCCTTAGTGGCGGCAGCCGGCGTCCCCGTCGCCAAGATGAGCGGCCGCGGCCTGGGATTCACAGGCGGCACGGCAGATAAACTGGAATCCATCCCCGGCTTCCACGTCGTCCTGCCGGAAGACCAGTTCCTGGAACAAGTGCGCCGCATCGGCCTGTCCCTCATCACCCAGTCCGGCGAAATCGCACCGGCTGATAAGCTGCTCTACGCCCTGCGCGACGCGACGGCAACGGTAGAGAGCATCCCTCTCATCGCCAGCTCGATTATGAGCAAGAAAATCGCCTCCGGTGCCGATGCCATCGTCCTCGACGTCAAATACGGCGACGGTGCCTTCATGAAGACCAAAGAACGGGCGCGGGAACTGGCCCGGACCATGGTCGGCATCGGCAACCTCGCCGGCCGGCCGACACGGGCCGTCGTCACCTCTATGGAAGCGCCCTTGGGGACGGCTATCGGCAACTGCCTGGAAGTCGATGAAGCCGTCGAAGCCCTGTCGGGCAAAGGCGGCCGGCGGCTCATGGAAGTCGTCGAAGCCATCGGCGCCCAAATGCTCATCGTCGGCGGCAAGGCCCAGGACGAAGGGCAGGGGAGAGCCATGATCCGCGACCTCGTCGCTTCCGGCAAGGGCCTGGCCAAGTTCCGGGAATTCGTCAAGGCCCAGGGCGGCAGTACGTCGTGGATCGGCAAGCGGCCCCTCACCAAGGCGTCCCAGGTCTTTACGGCCGTCTGCACCGATGAAGGCTACATCACCCGCATCGACGGCCGGGCCCTCGGCGAAATCGCCATGGCTATGGGTGCCGGCCGGGCCCGCAAGGAAGATGCCATCGACCCCATGGTCGGCATCCGCCTGTTCAAAGAGCTCTATGACCCGGTCCGTCCCGGCGAAGCCCTGTTCACCTTATACGGCAAGGAAGGCGCCGATATGATGGACCTGGCCCGGCAGGTCGCCGACCACATCAACGTCACAGCCGAACAGGCTCCCGTCCAGGAACCGGTCATCAGCGAAATCATCGTCTAAATAGAAAGGAATCTCATGAAAGAAACACGGCAAATCCCCGTCCAGAAGGGGAAAACCTATGATATATCCATCGTCCGCCTGGGCAGCAGCGGCGAAGGCGTCGGACGCTATGAAGGCTTTACGGTCTTCGTGCCCTTCGCACTGCCCGGTGAAACCGTGCGGGCCCGCATTACCCTGGTCAAGAAGACTTACGCCACGGCTTCCCTAGTCGAAGTCCTGAAGCCCTCGCCGGACCGGATCCAGCCCCAGTGTCCCGTCTACGACCGCTGCGGCGGCTGCCAGCTCCAGCACCTGAGCTATGAAGGGGAATTGAAGGAAAAGCGCCAGCAGGTCCGGGATGCGCTGGAACGCATCGGCCACCTGCAGGGCCTCGACGTCCTGCCGACCCTGGGCGCCCATACGCCCTGGCATTACCGCAATAAGATGCAGTTCCCCGTCGCCGCTGCCGGCAAGAGCAAAGTCGCTATCGGCTGTTTCGCTGCCGCCACGCACGAAGTCATCAACGTGACGGACTGCGCCATCCAGAAAGAAGGGAACAACGCCATCGTCGCCGTCGTCCGCCAGTGGATGAAGGACTTCAAGATCCCCGCCTATGACGAAGACGCCCGGACGGGCATCGTCCGCCACATCATGGGCCGCGTCGGCGTCCATACGGGTGAAATCATGGTCTGCCTGGTCACGGCCTGCGACATGGTGCCGCACATGAAAGACCTGGTCCAGCGCCTGCGCCGCGACATCCCGGGCCTGACCAGCGTCGTTCAGAACGTCAACAAGCGCCACACCAACGTCATCTTGGGACCCAAGACCAAGACCGTCTACGGCAAAGGGACCATACACGACTCCATCGGGCCCCTGACCTTCCACATTTCCGCCCAGTCCTTCTTCCAGGTCAACAGCGAACAGGCCCAGCGCCTCTATGAAACGGCCCTCGACTTTGCCGACCTCAAAGGCGGCGAAACCGTGGCCGACGTCTACTGCGGCACCGGGACCATCACCCTGTTCCTGGCACAGAAAGCCAAGCAGGTCTACGGCATCGAAATCGTCGCCCCGGCCATCCGCGACGCCGTCCGCAACGCCAAAGACAACCGCGTCGGCAACGCCCAGTTCATCTTAGGCGACGCCATCTATAAACTGCCGGAACTCATCAAAAACGGCGTCCGTCCCGACGTCATCGTCCTCGACCCGCCCCGGGTCGGCTGCGGCGAACCGGTTCTCAAAGCCATCGCCCAGAGCAAACCCAAACGCGTCGTCTACGTCTCCTGCAACCCGGCCACCCTGGCCCGCGACTTGGCCTACCTCGACCAGCACGGCTACCACACCACCAAAGTACAGCCCGTGGACATGTTCCCGCGGACCCACCACGTTGAGGCAGTGGCCTTGATGTCTAGAACTGGGAAGTAAAAACACTGGAAAGTGTAGCAAATAAGCTGTTCTCGTGATTTTGAGATTAAAAATGAGAAATTAACAATCAGAGTTTCGTCACCCCATGGGAACATATCAACGAAAGATGTTTTTTGATAGTTTAGACGGTGAGTTGGATAAGGGGTTCATGAGTGTGTGAGTTGGATGTTTTGCGGAAAAATGGCTTTGCGAGTGAGTAGGTTGGATGTAAGAGGGAATGAGAATATGTGCTTTAGGTTATAAATTAAGAAAGGTATATCGAGATGAATGATATAGTTGATAACTATAGTAATATTGCAAAAAAGATAGATGTATTAGATATCATAAATAGGATAAAGGAATTTAGAAAATTAGATTTTAAAAATTTAACAGACTCAGATTTACATAATGCTATATATCATGTACTATGTAATGATAATCAATTTATTTATTTTCCTACTGGCTACACATATCCATTAGGCACCAAATTTTTTCGGATTCGAAAGTTATCAAATTTAGTTTTTCCTATTAAGGAATTAATTGCAAAATCTTCGTTTTGGAACCCACCACCAGAAATAATAAAAACTTATGGAAGGATAAATAAACCTCATGAATCATTACTTTATACGGCACAATCTGCAGAAACTTGTATTGATGAAATGAATCTCTCTTTTAATGAATCTTTTTTACTTATTAAATATGAAACTAAAGCAGAAGTGAAAGTTAATGTTATTGGTGGAGAAATTAATTTTGACAGTATTGGAATAATGGACGAGAAGGGGAAAATTATTTATGAAATTTATAA
>OGZF01002057.1_pt1 | contig 10296 bp, 7 predicted proteins | sample 1576771 | NCBI WGS metagenome assembly OGZF01 (sample SAMEA3541536, study PRJEB24748) | human gut metagenome | biome: human gut; feature: human-associated habitat; material: faeces | place: China | collected 2012
GCAACGTGATCGAGGATGTGGTGGACGGTGTTGGCGACGCCGGTAAAGATGTGATCGATGGTGTGGAAAATGGTGTGAATGATCTCACAAACGATGCAACCGGCGGAAATGCAGAGAATACCAACGGAACCGGTGGGAATGCCGGAAATGGAACTGCAAATCCGTAAATGATAGAGAAATACAAAAAAAGAAACGGCTTATCGTTTCTTTTTTTGTGCCTGTTTATTCAGATACATTTCATGGTCTGCTTTGTCAAGCAGATTGCGGAGCGTACAATCTTTGTAATTCATGGAGTAGCTGTAACCATAGGCGTAACTGATCGCATCCGGCATATTGCTGGAATGATACTGTTTGATCGTAGCATGTAGTTTTTCCAACAGCTCGTCTGCCTGCCCGGAGGTGGTGTCATACAAAATAGCGATAAATTCGTCACCGCCGTATCTGCCGACAAAATCTTTTTCAGGAACTACCTTTCTTAAAATGTGGGCAAAATTGGCGATCATCGAATCCCCGGCAGCGTGTCCAAGGGTATCGTTCACTTCTTTTAAATTATTTAAGTCGAACATAACAAAACACAGCGGCTCAGTGATAAAACCGGAAGAATTCAAAAGGTCTTCACAGCGGCTTTTGTTTGGAAGTCCGGTGTGCACATCCAGGTAGGCTTTCTTGGATAAAATATGATTTTCCCTGACGGCCTTAATGTGCTGGATCTGCTGCTGGACGATCAAAAAGATTAACAATAGTATATCAAGCGCAGAAATAATCTCGGTCAGCCGTATACGTGCGGCAATCTTTTCCGAGTACTGTTCGGCAGCAGTCACCGTCTCGTCGGCATATTCAAAATAAGTTTCACTCATTGAGACAACATTGGTGTTTTCATAGCCCTTTTCACGAACAGTATAAATCTCTTCTTTCAGTAGTTCCCAATATTCAATCTGATTGTCCAGACACTGCTGGTAAGCAGAATCTTTCAGGCTTACCAGATTATAATTTCCATCTTCATATTTTAAACCGGACAAAATTTTATCCAGATACTCGATCTGCATGTCATCTGCAGTTCCGGTAATCTCAAGCTTGACTTCACGCTGCGTGGCTCCGCGCACAAGACCGGCATAGTTTACCACGTGGGCAGTTCCATGTAGATTCTGGATCTGCACCATCATAAAAATGACAAGGAAAATCAAAACGAAGATCAGAATTTGCTGCAGCAGTGAGGCAGCATGCTGTTCTGCCTGTTTCATTCGTCTGCTAAAAGAGGTTTCTTTTGTATACATGAGTCACCTTTCTGAAGGTTTTTTTGTGTATAGCTGTATTCTAACCCATAAAATTAGGAAGGTCAAATATTAGTATGTTTTTCAAAGAAAATATCTTAAATAAAAATGAAATCTTGCCAAATTAGTTGTGATTCATTTTTATTTGAATTATAATAAACCCATCGCATTTTTTGAGGCGATGAAAACAGAAAGCAATTTCAGGGATATTAAGGAGATTTCAATGTCAGATAATGATTTCAGAGAGGTAATCGACGGAGAAGAGAACAAAGAACCGACAGCCTCTGATAATAATTTACATACAACGGATGCAGAGAGTGCAGAAGTGGTAACAGGTACTACAGAAGAAAAAAGTGACGAGAAGAAGGATGATGAGTACGAGGAGATCTGCTACATCTGTCACAGACCAGAACATATTGCAGGAAAAATGATCAAGATTCCAAACAGCATTTCCATCTGTCATGACTGTATGCAGAGAACGTTCGACAGCATGAATGGCACCGGATTCCCAATGGGTGATATGATGAACATGGGAAGTTTTAATAATATGAATCTGGATAAGATGCCGAATATCAGCATGATCAATCTTTCCGATCTGCAAAATATGATGGGCGGTATGCCAAACAGCCAGAAGATCAAGAAAAAGAAACCAAAAGAGGAGAGAAAGCCGGAGATCGATATTCATGCGATCCCGGCACCGCATAAGATCAAAGCATCACTGGATGAGTATGTGGTCGGACAGGAACATGCCAAAAAAGTCATGTCCGTGGCAGTTTACAATCATTACAAGAGAATTGCATCTGATGTGCAGGACGGTGTGGAAATCGAAAAATCCAACATGCTCATGATCGGACCGACCGGAAGCGGCAAGACTTATCTGGTCAAGACACTGGCAAGATTATTAGATGTGCCGCTCGCCATCACGGATGCAACTTCCCTGACAGAAGCAGGTTATATCGGTGACGATATCGAGAGTGTAGTCAGCAAACTGTTAGCGGCTGCTGACAATGATGTTGAGCGCGCAGAGCACGGCATCATCTTTATTGATGAGATCGACAAGATTGCAAAGAAGCGCAACACTAACCAGCGCGATGTCAGCGGAGAATCTGTCCAGCAGGGAATGTTAAAGCTGTTAGAGGGTGCGGAAGTGGAAGTGCCGGTAGGGGCAAGCAGTAAAAATGCGATGGTTCCGATGACAATGGTGAACACGAAGAACATTCTTTTCATCTGCGGCGGTGCATTCCCGGAATTAGAGGATATCATCAAGGAGCGGCTGAACAAGGAAGCTTCTATTGGATTTAAGGCAGATCTGAAAGATAAGTATGACAATGACGAGAATCTGCTCTCCAAAGTGACGACAGAAGATGTGCGCAAATTTGGTATGATCCCGGAATTTTTAGGACGTCTGCCGGTCATGTTCACATTGGAGGCGCTGACGGAAGATATGCTCGTGCGTATTTTAAAAGAGCCGAAGAATGCAATCATCAGGCAGTATGAGAAGCTGCTTGCCATGGATGAGGTAAAGCTTGTATTTGACGAGGATGCGCTTCATTCTATCGCAAAGGAAGCAAAAGAGAAAAAGGTAGGAGCGCGTGCACTCCGCTCTATTATCGAAGATTTTATGTTAGATATCATGTATGAGATCCCGAAGGATGACAATATCGGCATGGTGACGATCACAAAAGATTATGTAGAGAAAAAGGGCGGCCCGCTCATCACGATGCGCGGCTGTGCAGCGATCGAAGAAAAGCCAGCAATTTAAAGGAATAAAAGACAAAACTCCGGCATTTATTGTAAAGATAGGTGTGCGGAGTTTTTTATGTCTGACTGTGAAGAAAAGATTTATTCCAATGATTATGTGGATTTTATCATATCGAAAGATGTTTTGGATGTGATTGACCTTTCAAGTGATTGTATCCAGCGGATCGATGAGGAAAAGGATACTTATTTTTATCCGAGGAGTTTTTTCCGGATATTTGATTTTCCGGCAGATTCCTATGCTTCTGTTCCAAAGTGCTATGGACTTCTGGATGAGACGGCGCTTGAGGTTTCGGGGATATTAAAATTACAGCAGCAGCCGGCACTCGCACTGAAAGGGCAGGGCGTGATGATCGGATTTATCGATACCGGGATCGATTACCGAAATCCGGTATTTCAGTATTCTGATGGGACAACAAGGATTTACCGCATCTGGGATCAGACGATCCGGGATGGAACAAAGCCGGAGGGAATCGCATATGGTTCCGAGTATAAGACAGAGCAGATCAATGCCGCACTCCGGGCAGAAAATCCGCTGGAAACCGTTCCGTCCATGGATACCAATGGACATGGAACCTTTGTGGCCGGGGTGGCATGTGGAAGCGAGGATGTGGAAGATAATTTTATCGGGGCGGCGCCGTTTTCCGAGATCGCAGTCGTAAAACTGAAAGAGGCAAAAACTTATCTGCGGGAATTTTATTTTATACCGGATTCTGTTCCGGCGTATCAGGAGAATGATATCATGATGGCAGTCAGCTATCTGGACCGGCTGGCAAAGGAGCGGGATATGCCGCTTGTGATCTGCATTGCACTGGGAAGCAACATGGGAAACCGTGGCAAGGACGGACAACTGGCAACTTATCTGGATATTGTATCCAGAAGGCGGAAAAGATGCAGTGTGGCAGCAGTAGGAAACGAGGCGAATGCAAGACATCATTTTCTTGGAAAAATACAGCCGGACATGGAGTACGAATCGGTGGAAGTCTCGGTGGAGGAAAATATGCCGGGCTTTTTCATTGAGATGTGGGCAAATGCGCCGGAGCTTTATGCGGTATCGGTCAGCTCGCCCACCGGGGAAGTGCTGCCCAAAGTGCCTTATCGGAGCGGTGGAAGACAGGAGTTTGTCTTTATTTTCGAGCAGACAAGAGTCAGCATCGACTACCGGCTGACGGGCAGGCGGCAGGGAAACCAGCTTATTTATTTACGTTTTTCAAACGCAGCGCAGGGGATCTGGACGATCAACGTGTATCCGCAGAGCATTGTGACAGGGGATTACAATATGTGGCTTCCCATGCGGAATTTTACGAGTGGAAATGTTTTTTTCCTGCGGTCAAATCCGAATCATACGATCACCGTGCCGGGTAACGCAGGGCAGGTCATAAGCACGGGCGGCTACAATGTGGCAAATGGCGGTCTGTATCTGGACTCGGGCAGGGGATTTACACTTTCCGGTGAGGTAAAGCCGGATTTCTGTGCCCCGGCGGTGAATGTGTATGGACCGGGACTGCGGAACCGCTTTGTGACCATGACCGGGACGAGTGCGGCGGCAGCGATCACAGCCGGGGCATGTGCGCAGATCATGGAATGGGGACTGGTAAAAAGAAATCAGATTTTCATGTCCTCTGCGGATATCAAAAATATGCTGATCCGCGGCGCAGACCGGGCGGATGACAGGAGTTATCCGAATCCGTCGTGGGGGTATGGAACGCTGGATGTGTATGGAGCATTTGAGGATCTGCGGAGGTAGCGGACATTGGCTTTTCATTTTCCCTTCTGTGAAGTATAATAATATGTGGAAAAAACATTTTGCAGGCTTCCTGTGACAGTAAAATGGATCACAAGAGGTATGGAAATATTATAATTACGCAGGAGAAAATATAATTTTATGATAAAGATTGCGTTTTGTGATGATGAAATGGAAGTGCTTCATCAGATGAACGAATTATTAGACCGCTATCAGGTAGAACGGAATGAGGATATTACCTATGCGGCATTCCAGAGTCCGTTTGAACTGCTGACGGAGATTGAGAAGGGCATAAGACCGGATATATTATTTCTCGATGTCGTGATGCCGGGGCAGAATGGCATGGATGTGGCAAAAGAGATCCGGCAGTATGACACGAATATGAAAATTATTTTTCTGACCTCATCCCCGGAGTTTGCGGTGGAATCTTATTCGGTTGGAGCTTATTTTTACCAGTTGAAACCGATCTGGGAGGAAAGCTTTTTCCGGCTGATGGATGCGGTGCTGGGACGAAAACTTTTATTTCATCTGGAAAACGGAGCAGTTCTGGAAAGCGCAGGGAGTCTGGATGATCTGGCAGGACAGCTGATGCAGTACAGCAATTTTTTCCGTCCCCACCGATCCTTCCTTGTGAATATGGAGTATATCCAGAATATTTCCAGCCGTTCCATCAAAATGGTAAATGATGCGGAAATCCCAATTCCGCATGGAAAATGTTCGGAAATCAAAAATACATATATGGAATATGCGTTTAACGGAGAGCAGGCTGTCTTATGACGGTCTGTTTTTTCTTTGATAGAATAAACTACATGAATAGTAAGAAAAGACATGGTCGATTCAATACATTTTACGGTCGATTCATGACAGTACGTCCATTTTTTGGGGAAAATCGTGTATGGTAGATTCAGACAAAGGAGAAAGCCAAAATAAGCACACAAAAGAAGGGAGGATTAAGAAGAAAAAATGTTAGGTATGGAAATCTTGGTCATTATTGGTTTGATCCTGCTTTTACTTGTTCTCTGGATCATCTCCGTGCAGCGGAAGTTTGCGGTGATGGACGGAAATATCCAAAATGCCATGAATCAGATCGGAGTGCAGATTTCCTCACGTTTTGATGCACTATTTGCAGTGCTTGATCTTATGAAAGGATATGCAGCAGATGACATACAGCCGCTGATGGAGCGTGCAGCAGCCAGACGAAGTGTGATCACTGCTCGCTCCGCACCTGAGGAGGTATCAGAGCAGGAGCAGGTGATAGAGGAAACCGTAAAAAGCATCCGTCTGGCAGCAGAACGCAATCCACTGCTCTGCGCAGATAAAAACTATACCAAATGTATGGATGCGGTGGAATGTTATGGGCGCATGGTATATACCAGCCGTTTGATCTACAACGATTCAGTGACAAAGTTAAACAGTGCACTTGGTATGTTTCCTACAAACGTAATTGCAGGTATTCTTGGCTTTCATAAAAGAGAATATCTGTCACAGAAAGGGGATTAATATGGGATTATTCAGTAATAATAAAAAATTATGTCCGGTCTGCGGGAATCCGACACCGCGGCTGCTTGCAACAAAAATACAGGACACACCGATCTGTAAGGAATGCGATAAAAAAATCTATCTGCCAAAAGGCAGGACAGATCGGATGACCATCGATGATTTTAAGCAGTACATCCAGTTTTACGAAGATAATCAGGCATTGAGAGATCAGTTCGAGGAAAACTATTCGTTTAATTTTGGACTGTTTGGTGGAGATCTGGTATTAGATATTTTCCATGGACTTTTCCGTGTGAACTGTGACAAAGATTCACTCGCATTTCAGGCGGACAATTTAAAGTCTTTCCGTATTTTAGAGGACAGCCGGGTTTTATTTGAGGGAAATCATCAGGAATTAAAGCATTACGACAGTAAAGTTCCGGAAAAAGTAAAGCAGCTGGAGCCGCAGATCGCACAGTTTCAGATGCAGATGAGGGAATATGAAATGTTTGAGCGGCTGGAGCGGATGCATGAGGAAAATGACAAAGATGATAACCATTATCATGAGTATCATCCAAGACCATCTTTTGACGTGGCTTCTCCGGCAGATACCTTCCATGTGGAGCTGACGTTTGACCATCCTTACTGGGATAATATCAAGTGGGATTGGACCGGAGTTTCCTTTGACAGTGACAGTCCAAGTGTCGAGGCGTTTTTGAGCTGCTATGAGGATAAAACAGAGAGTCTGCACACGCTGGCGCTCAATCTGGCACACCTGATGAATCCGAATGTCAAAGAGATGACAGCGGGAGAGAAAAAACAGGCTGCAAAGCAGGAGACCGGATCTTTGGAAGAGCAGAAGCAGTCTTCTGAGAGCGATACGATCGAACAGCTGCAGAAGTACAAAGGTCTTTTGGATGCAGGAGTCATCACAGAAGAAGAGTTTGCAGCGAAGAAAAAACAGTTATTGGGAATTTAATGATAAGGCTGATCCGGAAAGGGTCAGCCTTATTTATGAAATCTGCAAAAATAATTTTCAAATGGTACGTTAAAATTTGTGATGGAAATTGAAAATTTCGAGTATATTTTGTGCCGGTTTTATTGTATAATATTCTTTATGTTTGTAAATAAAAAAGTGAATGAAAAATAAGGGGATATCAGGGATGAGAATAGGATTTGACAATGACAGGTACTTAAAAATTCAGTCGGAGCACATCAAAGAGCGGATCAACCAATTTGGGGACAAGCTTTATCTGGAATTTGGCGGAAAATTATTTGACGATTATCACGCATCCAGAGTATTGCCGGGATTTGCACCGGACAGTAAACTCCAGATGCTTATGCAGCTTGCGGATGTGGCAGAGATCGTGATCGTGATCAGTGCGGCAGATATTGAGAAGAACAAAGTCCGCGGGGATCTTGGAATTACTTATGATGTGGATGTTGTCCGGCTGATCGGAGAGTTTGAGAAAAAGGGTCTGTATGTGGGAAGCGTTGTCATCACGCAGTTTGCAGGACAGAGCGGTGCCGTACAGTTCCGTGAAAAACTGGAAAAAAGAGGCATTAAAGTATATCAGCATTATAAGATCGAGGGCTATCCGGCAAACATTCCGCTGATCGTCAGTGAGAACGGATTCGGCAAGAATGACTATATCGAGACGACCAGACCATTAGTCGTCATCACTGCACCGGGACCGGGAAGTGGAAAAATGGCAACCTGCCTCTCCCAGCTTTATCATGAGAATATCCGTGGAACAAAAGCCGGATATGCAAAATTTGAGACATTCCCAATCTGGAATCTTCCATTAAAACATCCGGTAAACTTAGCTTATGAGGCGGCTACCGCAGACTTGAATGACGTGAACATGATCGACCCGTTCCATCTGGAAGCTTATGGAAAAACGACGGTCAACTACAACCGTGACATTGAGATCTTCCCGGTTTTGAACGCTATTTTTGAAGGGATTTACGGAGAAAATACTTATTATAAATCACCGACTGATATGGGTGTCAACATGGCCGGAAACTGTATCATCGATGACGAGGCATGCTGTGAAGCCTCCAAAATGGAGATCATAAGACGTTATTACACAGCGGTAAACAAACTGGTCAAAGAGGAAGCGACGGAAAATGAAGTTTACAAGATCGAACTTCTGATGAAACAGGCGAAGATCACAACGGACGACAGACATGTCACAGTCGCTGCAAAAAAACGTGCAGAGGAACTTGGCGTTCCAACTGCAGCGATCGAACTTTCCGATGGCTGTATCATTACGTCCAAGACATCAGATTTTCTCGGTGCGTCTGCAGCATTGCTCCTGAACGCATTAAAATATCTGGCTGGCATTGAGCATGATGAGAAACTCATCCGCCCGGAAGCGATCGAACCGATCCAGGATCTGAAAGTCCGTTTCCTCGGTGGAAAGAATCCAAGACTTCATACCGATGAGGTATTGATCGCCCTTTCGCTCGCTGCGGTGACCAATGAAAACGCAAAGAAAGCATTAGAGCAGCTTCCGGCACTTCGGGGATGCCAGGTGCACACTTCCGTAATGCTCTCTGAAGTGGATATTAAAATTTTTAAGAAGCTGGGTGTGGATCTGACAAGTGAACCGGTGCGCAGTGGATTAAAACTGTATTAGAAATTTGTTTGTCAAAAAATACATGAAATAATTTGTGAATAATGTATAAAAACCCTTTTATAAAATAAGGTGTATGGTATAATAAGCACAAGTGATGAAATCACGAGGTAATACAGACGGTCTGATTGTTAAGAATATAACAATCAAAACAAGCACATACATATTTTATAGGAGGGTTTTTACAATGGCAAGATTTACGTTACCAAGAGATTTATACCATGGAAAAGGTGCTCTGGAGGCATTAAAGACATTCAAAGGAAAAAAGGCAATGATCTGTGTTGGCGGCGGCTCTATGAAGCGGTTTGGATTTCTCGACAGGGCAGAACAGTACCTGAAAGAAGCCGGAATGGAAGTTCAGCTGTTTGAAGGCATCGAACCGGATCCTTCTGTGGAAACCGTGATGAAAGGTGCAAAAGCAATGATGGAATTTGAACCGGACTGGATCATTGCGATGGGTGGCGGATCCCCGATCGATGCAGCAAAAGCAATGTGGATCAAATACGAGTATCCAGACATCACCTTCGAAGAAATGTGCAAGGTATTCGGAATGCCGAAACTCCGCAGAAAAGCTCATTTCTGTGCAATTTCTTCTACATCCGGAACAGCAACCGAGGTAACCGCGTTCGCAGTTATCACAGACTATGAAAAAGGTATCAAATACCCGCTGGCAGACTTCGAAATCACGCCGGACGTTGCAATCGTAGATCCGGATCTGGCAGAGACGATGCCGCAAAAGTTAGTTGCTCACACCGGTATGGACGCTATGACCCATGCAATCGAGGCATACGTTTCCACCGCGAACTGTGACTTCACCGATCCGCTGGCACTGTATGCAATCAAGATGATTCAGGCAGACCTGGTAGATTCCTACAACGGAGATATGGCTAAGAGAGATTCCATGCACAATGCGCAGTGTCTTGCCGGAATGGCATTCTCCAACGCTCTGCTTGGTATCGTTCATTCCATGGCACATAAGACAGGAGCTGCATTTGCAGATTATGGTGCTCATATTATCCACGGAGCTGCAAACGCCATGTATCTGCCAAAAGTTATCGCATTCAATGCTAAAGATGAGACAGCGAAGAAACGTTACGGCGATATCGCAGATTTCATGGGACTTGGCGGAGACAGCTTAGATGAGAAAGTTGCGTTACTCATTGCATACTTGCGCAAGATGAATGATGACCTTAAGATTCCACACTGCATCAAAAATTACGGCGCAGACAGCTACCCGGCAGAGCAGGGCTTTGTTCCGGAAGAGGTGTTCTTAGAGAGACTGCCGGAGATCGCTGCCAATGCGATTTTAGATGCATGTACCGGTTCCAATCCTAGACAGCCGAGCCAGGAAGAGATGGAGAAGCTGCTGAAATGCTGCTACTATGATACTGAGGTGGATTTCTGATAA
>OGZF01002067.1_pt1 | contig 10247 bp, 10 predicted proteins | sample 1576771 | NCBI WGS metagenome assembly OGZF01 (sample SAMEA3541536, study PRJEB24748) | human gut metagenome | biome: human gut; feature: human-associated habitat; material: faeces | place: China | collected 2012
GGTGTGTCGGGTGCGTATGCGAGTTACGATGCTTCGTATGCGGTTGCGAATATCGGCTCGCGTCTGGCCTTCCGCGGCAAAATCGTCCGGGCGCAAAGCGTGGCAGCGTACAAGGCGATACGCGAGGTGGCGTAAGCGCAAAGCGCCAAAGCGTGGAGCGAAGCGACTAAAACGAAAGAACGGGATTCGGATGGTTTCCGAATTCCATTTAAAAGGTATTCAAATACCGGCGAAGCCGGCCGAATTTTTTTAGAATATTGATAGGGTAGGGGAATACAAAACTGAACTGATTTGAGGGTAAACGACCTCAATTTAACTATGTAAAGATAGTGATTTTTGTTGATATTTGCAAGTTATTTTTCTGTTATTTTTAGCTTAGAATTGACCAGTTCAAATGGAATAAAGAGTGCTTTAAATTATACGCTTCGTTTTGTGAAATGAACTTTTCATTTTGAAACGCGCGAACATTTCGATTTGCGGATTATACATAGTCGTATGCCCCGGTTTTACGGTTGTACTTGGGTTTGTACAGATCGCATAGTTCGAACCGTCCGAAACGTGTGTCCTCCGTCCAGTCGCCCAGTTTGAAAAAGACAGGAGATTTCAGAGAGAACTTCAAAAGTATAAAGTCCTCCTTCATCAGAGTGAACTTACGTTTGCTGCTTTTTCTGACAACATCCTGATAACATGGTGTACCAGCTGAATTTCTGATCTCAATTTTCATACAATATCTTTCCTGTCGCCCGGATTGGGTTCTTTGAGTTTGACCATAAACTTACCCCGGCATTTTCCGTAACTTCCATACTTGCCGCAAGACAGATAGTACAGATTGTAAATCTTTCCCAGTGCCGGGATTTTCAGTGCAATTTTACCCTTTACCAGTTCGGATACAAAGGACGAATATTTATCCAGATAGTCACTTTGCGAGTTTCCCGTAATAAAAAAAGGCAGGGTGAGCTCCCTAGAATCCATCTTGCAGATCTCAGGCGATGAAGTAATCTGTATGCCATGTTCCAACCTGCTGTCATTTTCGATATAGTCCTTCACAGGAGGGGGTGTCAGTATAGCCTCCAAAGCTCCGTCCATCAATTCCGCACCCCATGTACTCCAGATATTCCTGCCATTAATAAAAGCATTCCTCTCCATAATCACATTCCTTTTGTGTTTTTTTCTATCTCGGCAAGAGTGTCGTCCATGCCGCTCAATATGCCGGTATATTTTTCAATTTTCTCCAAATGATCGTTGCATTCATGCAATACATCGCGCATTTCCGTGACACACACCGAATGAGCAGCAAGTTCCTTTGCCATATTCAATGCTGCCGTGGAAATAATAAGCATATTCGCATTCATTTCCGTTCCTTTGGTTTCCAAACGTACATTAGACTCATACATGGCTGTCAGCCGTCCGCTGATCTCCTCACCTGTTTCCTGGCTCATGGTGGTGGAATATCCTTTGGAAGAGGATTGGGAATAAGAGTCTCCGGATGCGTCCCATCCGAAGATATCCGCCAGACTGTCTCTCTCGGCCAGCACTGCTTCAGACAACTGTTCCTGCATCTCACGCAATGCATCAACCTCATCTTTCGTATAACCATCCTCACCATATTCTGCCCAGGTTTCATATAGTTTTCTGACCTGTTCCTTGTACTTGTCGGCCATCATGGCTCTGATAATGGATTTGCGGAGCTGTTCCTCCAGATTCTCGGCCAGTTCTTCATTTCCGTTCTCCAGATCGGATATCATCTCCCAGTAAGAATCCTCAAAACTGTCAAAGGATATACCGGTAACCTGTTCCTTCACCGCCTCCAGTATTTCCTTTTCCGTTTCGCCATATTTGATGATATTTTCCAGATGGTTCCTGAACTCTCCGTCCATAACAGACCAGAGGCCGGCATAATTCTCCCTGATGGACTGCAAGACTTCCGGGGACATATTGATCATATCTTTCATCTCGTTGAACGTCACACCGTACTCCCTGGATATCTCCCCAGCGACATCACGCCAGTTCTGTCCTTCCCATTTGTAGGAGCCTTTCCACATCCTGTAGCCCTGGCTGTGACTTCCGATACTGCTGCCGGCACTCAGACGTGCCTCGGCAAGTTTCTTTTGTACATCCAGCTCGTTTTTTGCAATATTCAGAGCTTCCTCTCCGGCTTTGGATGCTTCTGCACCGTAACTTTCATTTATATATGCCTTTTTTTTGTCAAGCAGCTCGTCCCAGATATCCAGTAGATTATCATACTGCGCCACCATCTCATTATAACCGGAATAATCAGCGCCATGGAAAATACCACCGGCCCCCTTGATCCCAAAAATGGACCCCACCGTATCGAAAATTCCTCCTACGGCATTGCTCACAGTTTCCAGTATATTTCCCACGAATTTGTCAAGCCCCTGGTCACCGATTTGGTCAAGTATGGCCAGGATGGCAGCAATAATCCCGCCTATCTTCGATCCGGATTCCGAGAGTACGTCAACCAATGACCCGACACTATCCCCGAATGAGGAAAGACTTACATCCGCCTCCCCGAGCTGTGCAATGGCATTGGTGACTCCGGTTATATTGTCTATAGCCTTCTTTGATGACTTGTCCACATTCGTTTTCGCATTCGTGACATTCTGGGATGCTGTATTAAGCTTTTTCTTCGCCACCTCCTGCTCGGCATGTGTTCCACTTTCCAAGGACATATTATATTCATCCTGAGCCTTGGTCAGTTCCTCCTGAGCTTTTCTCAGATTGTCCAACTGGTCTGGAAGATCACCAAGCAGTCCGCCTTTGTCAATAATGGCGGATTGTATCCCGTCTAAAGCTTCGTCAACAACCTTTTTTTGCTCTACAGCCATATTCTTATACTCATCGGATTCACGGAACAGTTTCAACTGTGCCCTAACTTTGTCAAGCTCTTTTTTAGACACCTTACTTAAATCCCCGAATATCAACTCCCAATTGATCTCCTGCTTCAACTTCTCAACATCCAGGGCCGACAGAGCTTCCTCAAACTCCTTTTGCAGGGATGCGATCCTGCCTGCATCAGACTCACTATCCATCAAATTCCTGTATTTGCGCGTCAACGCCTCCTTTTTCCCTTGGAAGGTGCCGTATTTGATCAGATATTCGTCCCATGCACTTTCCTGCTCACGCAAACCCTCTTTCCTCTGACGTCTGGTGGTATTGCTGATGATCGTGTCAAATGCCGACGTATCCACGGACACCGAGTACGAGTCAAAGGATTTTTTCACATAACGCTTGTCCTTTTTCGCCTTCAGTTCCTCCTCGGCCTCGAACTTTTCTTTCTCAAATCGGATTACAGCCTGGATATAGTCATCCTTCTGCCGCCGCAGAAGCGATATCTCCCTGCGGTTGTCAAGTTCCCGCTGTGCCAGTTCCTTTTCAGCCCCGGCCTCCATAGCATCAATACGGGTTTGGGCTATCCGGTATTCCAGTTCCTCCTCCTGACGCTGACGCTCCTGCAAATGTTTCTTCTGCAAGTCCTCCAGTTTCACACTCTGCGCATTAACCGCATTGGCTTTCTGAGGATCCACCTGGATATCCGTCTTGCCGGAAAGAATGGTGCGGGCCATGTCCCTGTACTCGCTGTCCGCATTTTTTTCGTCTGCAAGCCATGTTTCCAGCTGTTTCTTGTTCATCTTGATGAACTCATCCCGCATCTTGATCCTCTTCTCGTTGTCCTCCAGGGACTTCTCCAGACTCTCACCCCGCAGTTCCCGGATTCGGAGCTCAGCACCCTTGATCATGTCGCCATACTTCCTGACATCATCATCAATACGTGCCAGTGTGCCCGGAGTATTATCGAACCAGGAGGTGGAATATCCGGTATTGCTCATGGAAGAAGTCACATACACCCCTCCGGCCTGCTGCGCCTTCAGCGCGTTCTGGTATTTCTTCCTGTATTCCTCCAGATTATTCTCCTCTTCCTTGATGGCTTCCCGGTTCATATATTCCAACAGTACCTTCTGCTGCCGCACGAACTCCCTGGCTTTGCCGCTGGAAATATCCAGTGCCTGTCCATATTCCCCCACTTTGGTTATCACTCCGGGAATATTGTCCGTGATTTTGGTGATGATGGAATTAAGTTCGGCCTGCTCATCCGAGGATAGTCTGGTCTTGGTCTTCAGCTCATCATACCGGTCCAGCAACGGCATATACTCGGAATAAAGGCTTATAACTCGTTCCTTCTGTTCATAAAACTTTTCATTGGCGGTGGATACTGTTGTATTGACAGTTTCAGCCATTCTGTTTTTCAAGCTGATCCATAAATCTCCAAGCCAGGACAACCGTCTTCCTAGTTTCAATTTGGCATTTTCCAACCTTGCATCAGCCTGAGCAGCCTTGTCAGATGCGGATACATACAATCCGGATTGTGTTAGCTGGCGGTCTATGATATTGGACACCCCTTTCATGAAATCACCAGTTTTGGCAACCTCCTCATTGATTTCTGCGGCGGAAAGTCCTAGGTTGTCCAGTATAAGAAGCGACTTGCGCCCCAGACCGGTCACAATAGAGTCTGTCATATATTCCACACTTTGGCCGGTCTGCTGCGCCTTCAACTGGGCGAATGCCAGATATTTTCCCATATCATCAACCGGGATCCGGAAATCCTTTGCCTTGACCGTTGCTTTCATCAGCTCAAGATCCGACAAGGTTTCCTTAGTGGCAGTACGAAGGTTTGCAAGAAGATCAGGGCGGTCCAACTTCTCAAATGCATGAAGAACTCCGTCAGCCTGAATGGCCACCTCCACACTTTCCCTGACAAATTCCTTTGCTTTGGACATGCCGTTTTTGAAAAAATCAAGGGCAGCCGCTCCGGCGGACGCAAAAAATCCCACCACCATAGCTTTCATATTCCCCAGTTTCAGGAATGACCCGGAAGTTTCATTGGTTCCGCCACGCAGACGGGCCATCGCCTCTCGTGTTTCCTCCAGCTGCTTTTCCAAACGGGCATATTCTTCCGGATGAAGGGACTTGACAGTATTGTCCAGCTGTTTTTGAAGCCCGCGGGCCTCTTTGGCCAGTTCCGCATAAGTTTTCTCGGTGCTCTTCATGGAGGAGCGGAGAATCTTCACTTTCGCATTATTATCGGATATGGCTTTGGAATTGGATTTCAGCTCTGCCTCCAGACGTTTGTACTCATCGCTGCCTTTCTTGCCGGAGGCTACCAGTTCTGTCATCGAATTGCGCAAACCATCATTCGTCCGTTGCAGCTCACGGGAGGACGCGTTTAGACGGTTCAGTTCCTCACGGGCCTCACTGGTATTCAGGGAGAGGGTGAACTTTATATAATCATCTTTCAGTTTCTTGTTCATACGGTTACTTTTCAGCAAAACTAGTAACCGGCAAGGAAGGGGCAAAGGACGGGAGAAACATGAGAAGCCCCGCATGTCCATGGACAACGGGGCAAAATATCAATGAGGACGGTATCCGGGACGATGCGCACTGTCATTCCCGTCCGGCCAGGGAAACAACTTCTCCAGCCGGTTGCGGATCTCCTTGCGGAGTGAATCGGACATGCCCGCTCTCAGATCAGGCAATGCGTTGTTGTACACTATCCCCCATATCTGACGGTTATAGATACGGAGATCGCGTTTCTCCCGCATGTCAAGAAAACGTATATAAAGAGGGTAGCCCGTTTCCAGCATTATCGGATCCACCCCCGTTATCTGGAACTCGGCCGCCGCAAGACGGTCACGCAGATGACCTGTACGGCCAGGCACAATTTTATCCGGGCGGAATCTCACCTTAAGTTGTCTTCCTTCCCGGTAAATACCTCTTTCCGCAATATCCAACTGCCGTTGATAAATGGTCTTGAAGTCACGGGACAGGGTTCTTTTGAAGAACTCCTCCCTCACAGGGTTCCATCCGTCACTCATTCCGTACCAAGTTTAAACGACACACTCCAACCGCTGTAATCCGTATAGAATCCTGTTTCCGGGGTAGTGGTCATCCGGTCAAGATTACGCATAAGACAGCACCCCCTGTTCCTGTCACCACGCATCACATTCTTGATGCTCTCGACAAGGGGCTGTGTATCTTCCAGCACCCGAACCGGACCACGGCGCTGCATATCCATACGGTCCATCAGAAATATAAGGCACAAGTTATCCTCCTCCACATTGTCCGGATCCGTACCTGTCTCCTGTGCGGACGGTACGACCACGAACAGAACCGGAAGCTCGTCAGAACTGATACTTTTCAGACAGTCGCTCATGTCCTGGTCCACATTCACTACTCTGACGGAATGTATGCCTGGTACACGCCGCATGACATTCTCATAATACTCACGATAGGTTTTCAAACTGATCATAGGCTCTATCTTTTGGAATGTAATTTCTCAAACTTCTTTCTGTAAAGGAAAATAAGGATATCCCAGAACGGTGTCGCCCTCACCTCTGCATAGTTCCCGAATGCCCCGTTCTCAGCGATATCCATTCCAATGCCCGTCCAGCCGGTATGGTCATCCGCTTCCGGCTTCTCATCTTTTCGGAAAAGAATCCGCAAGTCAACCGTTTCACCGTCAATTTCCAAAGGCTCCTCCCGGATGATGGCGAACACATTCATAAAAAACAGATAAGCATGAAGGCAGAGCAGAATTGGCGGTTCCGCACCTTCCCTTCCCGTATAAAGAGCTTTTCCGAACTCCCGTAATATCATGTCCCTGTCGCCGCCACCCTCATCACCCATCCGTCTTACCAGTGCCATGCACTTGCAGAAGGTGTCAAACGATACCCCGTTGAGCATGTCTTCCGGTCCGTGAAAGCCGTTCCATTCCGGAAGGAGGTTGATTCCGGTACTCAGGTCCAGCCGGAAAGATTTTCCCTCACGAATAACGAACGGATCCGTCAGGGACAACAGTGCCAGCGTTTCCTCCCATGTGGATGGAGGAAGATGCCCCATATCAACTGGGAGTGCCAGAAAAAGAGACAGAATTTTCAAACGTATCCCGGGTTCCGACAATATATGCTGGTTAGCCATGGTGGCGATCTCCAGATAACGGTAATACTGGGCAGGTGTCAGTTCCTCAAGCGTTTCCGGCACACTCACTTGTCTGTTCTGATAATATATTACACGCATAAAAATCAAAAGGTTATCCCCTTGCTTTGAAGCGTGGGGCCTGAAACATAGAAATCAACCTCCTCAGGCGCGGCGTCCAAAGCCGCCACCGTATCCTGCAATTCCTGAAGATACCGGTCGGCATCGGCCTGAAGACTGTCCGCCACACTTTTCCGCGCCTCTTTCTCTGCCCGTAACTTTTCCTTTACAGTTCCGGTCTGCTGCACCTGTACGATACCTTCCGGAATAACCTCTACAGGCAGGCGATCAACCGCTTTCTTGATGGCCAACAGTGCCAGAGGTCGCTGGCATTCCTCCAAAAGAGTGTCACATACGTCCGGATCCCTTCTGACAAGCCAATCAAACCGCTCCTTTCCGACAACAGGCAGAATGTCTGTACGCTGTATTTCACGCAGGATGGGAACCAGTATGAGAAATAGACGGTGGCTGCCGATATGATAGAACTCGTCAAACTCGTCCTTGGTACGGATGAGCAATCCGTCCATCTGTCTTTTAGCCAGGCTTTTTTCCCAGAAGTCAAACTGCTTCTCCTCCAAGAATCCTACCAGAGCATCCACCGACTCATATGCCAGATTAAGTATGTTCATTTCATCCTTATATTCCTGAAGGGCAGTCAGCCCCTTCTCATTCTCTCCCAGTTTCCTCTGCCTTCCGCTACCGCCATGCTGTGCATCCAACGTGGGAACAACCTTTACCCATGCGAAATATGCCACGGCACGCTGCGCCATGAATACAAGTTCCTCTTTCTCTGGATCCAGGTCTTCATCCCAATAAAGGTCGACTATCGCCGAAAGCACGTCCGCCCCGATAATACAGGTCAGCTGGCGTGCGGCCAAAGGCAGTACCGGCTTCCACTTGGAATAGTCCAGGCTGTCGGAAATCATTCCCAGCGCCACAACAAGCTCCTGGCGCCCTTCTCCGTTTCTGTCGAATATCATTTTCATAACTTATATATTTTCTTTCATACGGTTTCCCGGCGACACGTTCTCTTCCTGACTCACCACATTCCTGTACAGTCCGATACGTATATCTGTTCCCGGCCAGTTAGCATTGATATACTCCTGCACCGGCTTGCAGAGTATCATGTCCGGAATAGCCGTTTCAGACGCATTGTAGACCTTGATGGAATACAGTTTCTCGCTTCCACTGCTCAGTTTGTTTTCCAAAATGAGGTTCGCCAGCACCGGATCAATTCCGAACCCGGAGGTGGCAGCAGCGTCAGCCTTGTTGCTGATTCTAATCTGTGCCTCGATGTAATCCTTCACCTTCTTATCAATAGGAGTCACCTTCCATCCCTCAAAATCGTTGGCTTCATCGCTCCAGAACCGGGTGGTGTGCATATATTTTCCCACATTCTTCATCCCGGTAATACCTCCGGCAAATTTCTCCATGCATTCATCCTTGTAATCCTCCAGCATCTTGGCCGTATAGGTTTCCCCACGCTTGCGACATACGGATTTCAAACGTTCCTCCGCCTTGTCCCAATACCCTTGTGGAGATTCTATATGCAGACTGAGCGCGCTGGAATTCAGATTATAGTTATGCAGTAATGGTGCCAAGGTACCGGCTATTTCCAGCCAGTCAAAGGCTCCTAGAAAACGCGGGGTACTAACAAAATCCTTACAGAAGGAATAGATGTTGTAATATCTGGCCGACACCGGATATCGGAAAGGATCTGCCGGATCAAACATGGGATACCTCTCCATATATTCAGGATCCGGGAAAGGGAAATCTCCCACGACAATGCCTTCCGGATCATTTTTCCCAGGGGGAGGGTACAACAGTCTGGCACGCTGGTAAGGGATATGCTCCAACCTTAGTAGCTTTCCCCGCCCGCCAATACGGGGCGCACGGTTGCGGACAAACTTGATAAAGAAGCCCTGCATGTGGGTGAGATCAACCAGACAACGGTGCATACAAATCCGATAATCCCAGGAAGACATGTCCGACTCAATATCAGGTGCAAGCACCCATTTTTTGTAGAAACGGTTGTCCGTATCATCAATTGCATCCTCATAGAACCGGGGACCGTCCCCCCATTGCAGACCGGCAATCTTGCCAAGAATACCCTCGCCGGCATAGAACCGATCAAGCAGGCGCATGACCTCTCCGGGCATATCATTGTTATCCCCCATCGGAACGATATCATATCCGGCCACACTCATTTTCCTCGTGAAACAGGTGTTACGGTTATGGTTCAGCATGATACTGGAAGGTTCCCATCCCTTACCACGTCCTGATATGTCAAAGGAATAAAGCGATCCATTGCCGGGGTCCACAAAGCCGAAATTTCCGCTACGTCTTACCTCCATATTACAAAACTGTTTTCTGTCCGTTAAATTCCACTACCAGAATCTGCCAGCAGTTCAATGCGTTGCCTGTTTCCGTATCGACAAGAAACAGTTTATGACTGGCATTCTCTATTTTTTCATCAGAAGCCTTGGAACGAAGCCTGGCCGCTTTCAAAAACACCAGATCACCGCCAGACTGTTTCTGACGGTTGTATTTCCGGAATTTGATACTGAATGTCCCTTCAGCTTTGCTCACCGCTTTCATCTCCTCGACTGCGGTATATAAATTAATTTGTCCCATATTCGCTATTTTTCAAGCAAATATGGGACAAATGCAATATGGGATAAAGGACAGGACTACTTGCTTTGTGGATGCAATTTCTCTATCAGTCCTGCATAGAACCGAAAGAATTGCACCAAATCCAGATTTCTTTTCAAATTGTCCGGTTCCATCAACTCAAAGTCATCCAACAGAATATCCGTCAATTTCTCCGTATGCTCCCGAAAGGAACCGGGCTCATGATCCTGTATATTAGCCAGCGCATCTATCACTTGATCTGTTATGACAGCATTCGGGTTAAATCCTTCTTCTTTCATTTCAGGCCTCCTTCCAATATCTTAGGGTTTGTAGATTCACAGAAACGGAACTCGCCGCGTATTGGATAAATATGAACTATGAAGACAGTATTATACGGATTCTTATCGGGATAGACCTCAATATGTATATCATTGTTTCTGGAAACATCCACACGAAGCGGTTTGGTTCTTGGAAACTCTTCATCCAACATGGACGCTTTGGCACGAACACTCTCAATAAAGGCATCACGTGACAGTTCATCAGGAATCAATACATGAGTGAAAGTG
>OGZF01002071.1_pt1 | contig 10236 bp, 6 predicted proteins | sample 1576771 | NCBI WGS metagenome assembly OGZF01 (sample SAMEA3541536, study PRJEB24748) | human gut metagenome | biome: human gut; feature: human-associated habitat; material: faeces | place: China | collected 2012
CGTACTCGCCGCCCTCGACCGGGACGAGCGCCTCGTCGGTACCCTTGAGGCCGTCGGCGATGATGATCTGGCAACCCGTGGCATACGGGGTAAAGCCGTTCTGGTAGGCGGTGTCGATGTGCTCGAGCGCGTTTTTGCGGCTGCCCACATAGAGCGTGTTGCAGTCGGTGAGGAAGGGCTTGCCGCCCAGCTCCTTCACCACGTCCGCGACGGCGCGGGCGTAGTTGGGGCGCAAAAAGCTCAGGTTGCCCAGCTCGCCAAAGTGGATCTTGATGGCGACGAACTTATTCTCGAAGTCGATCTGCTCGATACCGGCGCGACGAATGAGGCGCTTGAGCTTGTCGAGCTGGCTCTCGCGAGCATGCGTGCGCAGGTTGGTGAAGTACACCTTAGCCGGTGCTGCGGGTGCGGTTGCGGTCATAGATCTATCCCCTCGGTCTATATGGCGTTACAGACATAGAGGATGGTACCCGGTGAAGTGGGGTTGAAGTCAAGCACAGGCACTCATTGGGGACTGACTTAAATGAGTGCTTGCCGCCCGGCCAGCGAGCCGGCGATCCGGCAAAGACTGTCCCCAACGACTAGTCGTTTAAGAACGTCCCCAATTGCTACTCTTGCACCTTGAGGGCTTCGGCCAGGCTGACGCGCTTGATAGAGCGCGTGTGTAGCAGCGCCACGACCAGGTACGTTGCAAAGCCGATGCCCACGCACGCCGCCATGGACCAAGCGGGCACGTAAATCTCGATATTGCCGTTATAGGCGAGCAGCATCGAGCGGAAGATGGCCGTGAGCGAGCCAATAATGACCGGCAGGCTCAGCACGAGCGACGCCGCCACGCACAGCGTGATCGAGCGGATGTACAGATGCGAGATCTCACTATCGCGATAGCCAAAGACTTTCATGTAGCTGATCGAACGGGCGCTATGGTCGATCACCGCTTTGGTCAGCAGGTACATAAACAGCAGGAAGATAAACACCGCGAGCCCGATCATCATTCCGATCATTTTGCTCATCATGCCGATGAACTGGTCACCCACGGCGCGCATGTCGTCGGGCGTGGTGTCGCCGGCAAAGTAGCGCGCGTCGAGGTCGAGCTTCTCGTTGCTCACATAGCCGTTAAAGTAGGCGGCATCGTTGTCGAACAGCTCGTTAAAGTCATCGATGCTCATATAGATGTTCATGTCCGACTTGGAGCCCCAGGCACAGTCCTTGCCCGCGTACTCAAAGGAATAATGCTCGCCCTCGTACTTGTCGCCGAGCGTGACCTTCTGGCCCTCGCTCCAGCCAAACTTATCGAGCAGACCGCCGCCAAAGACGACGCGCCCATCGCCGACGTCGAGGTCTTTCCAATAACGCGAATCGGATGAAATGCCGTAGACGGAAATCGTCTCCTCGCCATTACCATCGCCACGGTCGTATTGCAGCTGGTAAACGGCGTATTTCTCGGCCTGCGCGATTGCGCCCGCGCCGTTGTCGGTCGTATTGACCGGGTGGATATCGTCGTTGTCAGTGTCGATCTTAGAGGCCTTGTCGATCAGGTCGATAGCCTCATCGCGGTCGCAGCCGAGGGCATCGGCAAGATCGTCAAGGCGCGCGTAGAGCGCATCCTTCTTGTCCTGGACCTTGGCAAGCGCATCCTGCGCCGCAGTCAGGCTCTCGGCAGACGGAGATGCGGTCGCGGCATCGGCTGCCGTCTGCGCCGCATCGGCCGCGTCGTCAAGCTCGTCATCGGCATCCTGGGCGGCGGAAAGCAGCGCACCGTCCACCGACTGCAGGCGCTCGAGAGCCGCCCACTGCTCACGCTCCTCGGCAGTGCCCTCGAGCTCCAGCGGAGCTTTGAGCGTGTACTGGTGCTCGGCGACCAGGCTCGTCTCCAGGTTGTCCGCATAGTGCGTCATCGTGGGCAGAATCGCCAGGCCAAAGAGCAAAAGCAGCGACCCAAACGCAATGCCCACGAAGAGCGTAGCGAAGTTGCCCAGGTTGCGCAGGAAGACGCGCAGGCGGAAACGGGAGACAAAGCCCATGCGTTCCGGCAGCTGCAGACCGCGCTTGGTACCCGACTTGCCACTCGCCTCGTGACGAAGGAACTGCAGCGGCGTCTTGCCCATTTTGCGGAGCAGACCCACCAGCGTGATAAGGATGAGCGCGGCGGCGGGAACCACGGCGCACTTCACAAAGATCTCCCAGCTCCAGTACACCTGGAAGGGCGGCAGGCTGTACGAACCGTAATAGAGACCGCGCATGGGCTCGGTAAAGAACGCAACGCCGAGCGCGGTGCCCAAAAGTGCCGCGAGCATGCCCACGATGGCGGGAAGTGCCAGGTAGTGCAGTACGATCTCGCGGCGGCGATAGCCGCTGGCAAGCAGCGTGCCGATGATGGCGCTCTCCTCCTCGATGGTGGCGTCGGTGAGCACCACAAAGACAAACGCCATGATCACGATGATAATGTTGAGCAGCGTCATCCACATCATGGAATCGCCGTCCACGTCATCGCGCGCATAGCCAATGCCCTGGTTGGAATCGGCATCGATCAGATCGTCCACGCGCGCATCGGCGTCGGTCAGCGCCTCGACCATATCCTGCTCCGCATCGACGCGATCCGCGGTGGGGAGGTCGCGGTCGTTAAAGGTAAAGGAGTACGTGTAGGCGGACGCGCCGCCGGCATCCTCGAGCGCGGCAAAACCGGCGTCGGTGACCTCGGCGACACCATACGTGATGGTGTTCACCGTAAAGTCCGAATTGTCGAGGAACAGCGCCTGGCTATCGGGCTGCGTCATGATGCCGCAGATGGTGTAGGTGCGCCCCTCGAGCTCGACCTTATCGCCGATGGCGAGGTCGTTATTGGTGGCAAAGACGCGGTCGATAGCCACCTCGTCGTCCGCCTTTGGCTGCTTGCCTTCGCAGTAGGACGCAATGTCGACCTTGGTGCGATGCGCGTAGGTGCGTAGGGTGCGCTTGGTGCCGTCGTCGCCGGACGCCTTTTTGATGATGGCGTCGATAGAGAAGTTCTTGTAGAACGTAACGCCGCCGACGTCCTCAGCCGCGTCTTCGGCAGCCTTGAACTGCTCGTCGGTGGCCTCGAAGGAGGTAGTTACGCGGCCGTCCTCAATCGTGTAGTCGTCGCGCATGTCATCAATGAGGCAGCCGATGGAATGCGCCGCGAGCAAAAAGCCCGAGGTAAGGGCGATGCTTCCGCACATAAGCAAAAAGATGCCCAGGTACTTGCCGATATTGCGGCGCAGCTCGCGCGGGAGACGTTTTGCGAGAGGTGTCATGGCGCCGCCTACCAATCGAGCTCGGCGGCCGCGACGGGCGACTCGTTGAGCTCGTCCTCGACGATGCGGCCGTCGCGCAGGCGCAGCACGCGATTGGCCATGCGCGCGATGGCGGCGTTGTGGGTGACAATGATGATGGTGCAGCCGTAGGTGCGGTTGACGTCCTCCATGAGCTGCAAGATTTCCTTGGATGTCTTGTAGTCAAGCGCGCCGGTGGGCTCGTCGCACAGCAGCAGGCCCGGGTTTTTGACGAGTGCGCGGCCGATGGCGCAACGCTGCTGTTGGCCGCCCGAGACCTGGCGCGGGAACTTGTTGCGGTGCTCGTAGAGGCCCAGCGAACGCAGCAGGTCGTCGACATTGAGCGGGTTTTTGGACAGGTGCGCCGTGACCTCGATGTTCTCCTTGATGGTAAGGTCGGGCACCAGGTTGTAGAACTGGAAGACAAAACCCAGCTCACGGCGGCGATACTCGCCCAGATCGGTAGGTTTGAGCACCGTGAGGTCGCAGCCGTCCACCATGATGGAGCCACCGTCGGCATCCTCCAGGCCGCCGATCAGGTTGAGAAAGGTCGACTTGCCCGAACCCGAGGGCCCCAGCATGACGCAGATCTCGCCGCGGTTGATGGACGTGTCGATGCCATCGAGTACCGTCAGGCGCGCATCACCGTCGCCGTAGTGTTTCTTGAGCCCGCTGACCTGGACATAGGCTTGCTTTGTCGACATGCTATCCCCCGTTGTTAGCCTTCTGCCACTTTTCTAAGCTAATAGTAAACCTGGGCGAACTATTTTTAAGCGACGTGCGCGAACTATTTTCCAACCTACTCATTGGGGACAGACTTAAATGAGTGAAATCGCTCATTTAAGTCTGTCCCCAATGAGTGGTCCCAAAGGCCGGCATATTGGGACAGTCCTTGCCAACCCTGCCGGCGGATCGGCAAAGACTGTCCCCAATGACTAGGTGGCTAGACGCTGGATTTGTTGTGGGCGAGGGCTAGGCCTACGGCGGCGATGGCCGCGGCAAAGAGCACCGTGACGCCCAGGTCGCAGGCGATGTCGCCCAGCGCGGCAGACGTCAGGTCAGAGGTAAGCGCCTTGCCAATCGCGTCGTTCACCCAAAACGTCGGCACAAAATGCGCCACCGTCTGCACGGCCGAGCCCATGAGCGACAATGGCATCCAGGCGCCGCCCAAAAACGTCATGAGCAAGCCGAGCAAGTTGCCCACACCGTTGAGCAACTCCTCGCGAGCGCCCAGGCTCGACAGCGTAAAGCCAACGGCCAGCGGCGTGCACGCCAGGGCAAACGTTGCCGCCAGCGCCAGGCACACGCGACCCACGCCGACCTCGGCAACCGCGCTGGCAAAGCCCACGACGCCCATCATGCTCGACACGAGCCAGATGCAGACGGTGAGCACGGCGGCGGCCGCGAACACAGCGAGCGAACGCTGGCGCTCAGAGACCGGGCTGGCATCCATGCGGCGCACGCGCTCGGGCTCGTTCATGCCCGAAAACACCAGTCCCACCGACACGATGACCGACGAGATGATCGCGTACGCGCCAAAGTTGAAGTACGACTCGAGCGTGGTAGCAGCAGTCGAGTCGACCTTGACCTGCTCGATCTGGACCTCCGCGCGCTTTGCGGCCGCGTGCTCGGCGGCCCTTGCGACGTCACCGTTGGAGGCAGCGGGTTCAAGCGCCGCCGCAGCGCCCGCGAGCGAGATCCAGCGCGAGGCCTCGGCGGACGAAAGCGCCGCCGCCATGGTGCCGGAACCATAGGTCACGTCGAGCTTGGGCAGGGCCTCCCCCGCACGGGCGGCTGCAACAAGATCGTCCTCAAACCCCTCCGGGATAAAGAACACGCAGTCGGCGCTGCCTTTGGCGCTGTTGCTCTTGGAGAGCGCGTCGGCAAGGTCGTATGTGTCGTCGCCGACGCCCGTGACCAGGTCAAAGCGTGAGCCCAGGTGCTTGGTAAGCGCCCGCGAAAGGTCGCTATTGTCGCGGTCGACCACGATCACGTTGGTGTCGTAGGGCTTGTACTCGGTAAGCTGCGACGAGTTCCAGCTCACCGAAGCCGCGATGAATACGCCCATGAGCGAGATGAACACCGTATAGATGAGCAGGTAGAACGGGTGCGCCAGCGCCATGCGAAGCGCGGTCTTAAAGGTGCTCATAGCGGCTCCTTCCAAAGATCAGCGTAGCGGCGGCGACAAACACCAGGGCCATCAGGACGAGCGCGCCGGCGCGAACAGCGAAGGGCCCCAGATCCTCAAAGAAATACAGGCGGTTGAACATGTCGCAGATGAGCTTGACGGGGTTGAGCCAGCACTCGACCGGACAAGCGCGGGCGACGTCGTCGGCAAGCGCCATCGCCGGCTCGCCGTAGAGTCCGGCGAACAGGGCGCACGTGGTAGCGAAGCCCGTGAGGATACCGGACTTGGACGCCTTGCCGCCCTTAACGGGAAGCGTGCCCACAAAGAGCCCCAGGCCCGTGGCGGCAAGCGCGGATGCAGCACCGCCCACCAGACACAGCCCCTCGCGCCCGCCAAAGTCGACGCCAACGACTAGGCGCACGTAGCCAATCGCGACCGCCATCGAGGCAAATGAGACCAGCCACGAGCCGACAAAGATGCCGGCCAGCGACGCTGTCTTGGAAAGGCCGCCCACGCAGCGGCGCGCACCAAGGCCCGACAGATTGGGCTGCAAATCGACGACGCTCAAAGCGGCAAACTCGGCAGACATCATCGCGACCAGGCCAAAAAGCGCGTAATAGTAGATGACCGTGCCATCGGGCGTGGCACGAGTCAGGCTCACGCGGCGGGTTCCGCCCTCGAGCGACAGAGCGCGCGCAACCGCCTCCGGATCGGCGAGCGCCGCCGGATCATCTTGAGCAATCTGGGCCATGAGCTCGGCATTTTGCGTATACGAGCTTGCCACCGTCTCCAGAATGCTGCGGTCGGTGAGTACCGACGACGCACGCGAGCCGTCATAGCTCGAAAGCAACGTGAGTTTGGGCGTGCCCGCGTCGTCGACCGTATAGATGCCCGCGACCTCGCCGGCCTTGAGTGCCTTGCGCGCGGCAGCCAAGTCTTCGTACTCGCTCACATCGAGCAGCTGGTCGTCGCCCTCCCTGGCAAGCGAGGTCGCCACGTCCTTAAAGGACGAAGCGCCCCAGGCTTCGTCAGCGACAACGGCTACCGGCACCGGGTCGATCTTGCCGTCAGAGCTGAGGTTCGCAAACATAAACATGAACATCGTGGAAAGCGCGATAGGAAAGACCGCGCCCCAGACCCATGTGCTCGGCCGGCGCAGCAGCGTCTTGACCGTGATGATAATGGTGTTGAACATGGCCGCCCCCTAGTCGCGCAGCTCGCGGCCGGTGATCTCGAGGAACACGTCGTTGAGGGTCGGCGGCTCGCTCCACACGCGGCCGAGCGCCACGTCGGCGGCGCGCAGCGTGTCGAGGATGTCGACCAGGTTGTGCGGACTCGCCTCGCAGGTGCAGACGAGTTCGCCGCCGGACAGTTCAACCGAAAGCACGTGCTCGAGGGCGCGCAGCCGCTCGACCGTGGCGGCCTCGACGGCACCGACCTCGACGGTCACGCGCTCGCCCATCTGAATCATGCGCTTGAGCTCGTCGTTGGTGCCCTGCGCCAGTACGCGCCCACCGTCCATGATCATGATGCGGCTGCAGATCTGCTCGACTTCCTCCATGTAATGGCTGGTATACACCACCGTGGCGCCCTCGTCGCGCAGGCGGCAGATGCCCTCCAGGATGGCGTTGCGGCTTTGCGGGTCGACCGCCACCGTGGGTTCGTCAAAAAAGATGAGCTCGGGCTTGTGCGCGATGCCGCAGGCAATGTTGAGACGACGCGCCAGGCCGCCCGAGAGCTTGCCGGGACGGAACTTGGTAAAGTCGCCCAGGCCGACAAAGTCGATCGCCTCGTCCACCAGCGCGCGGCGGCGCTTGCGATCGTTGACGTAGAGACTGCAGAAATAGTCGATGTTCTCGCGCACGGTGAGCTCGTCGAACACCGCCACTTGCTGCGGGACCACGCCGATGCGACGCTTGAGGTCGTAGCGGGCGGGCGTCATGGGCTCGCCGAACAGCTCGATGGTGCCTTTGTCGTAGGCGAGCAGCTGCAGAATGCAGTTGATGGACGTGGTCTTGCCCGAGCCGTTGGGGCCCAGCAGGCCAAAGATCTCGCCGGGGGCGATGCTCAGATTAAAGTGGTCGAGCGCAATAAGATCGTCGTAGCGCTTGACGAGATTTTCGACGTGGACGATGTCTGTCATGAGGCGGCCCTTCTGTTGATTGCGGCCCGGTACGATTGCATCATCGCAGGAGCGGGCGGCGCGCGCCAGTGAGCTTTGTGACGATCTTTTTCATAAGTAGCCTCCTAAAAATTCTGCGGCCTGCCGACGCCCCCGCTTTGCCACGCGGGAGGAATGTCACGGTTGCGCAGGCAGCCCCTCCACCATGCGCGGCTTCGCGTACAATACCCGTATGAACAGGCTTTTCGACAAATTGATCGTGCTGGCGTGCTGTATTGCGGCCGCCATGGGTCTTGCTGTGAACGCTCACCTGGTCGCGGCGTTTTGCCTTGGCGTTATTGCCACCTCACTGGCCGAGGTCGCACGGGGGAACCGCGCCCGCCGTGCGAGCGAGGCCGCGAGCTACGTTTACGCCATCGCGGCTGTCTTCGTGCCGCCGTTTGTGCCGTTTGCGCCTCTCGCCCTCTATGACATCGCGCGACGCGCGCGCCGTGAGCACGCCTGGGTCGCGCTGGGCATTGGCTCCGTCTTTGTCTTTGCGCTCGTCGCGGACCTTCGCACCGACGCGCTCACCGCCCGAACGCTCCTGCTGACTGCCATCCTTTCGGTTGCCGCCACCTTGCTATCGCTGCGCACCGCCCAGTTGGAACGCGAGCAGCAGCGCATGCGCCGCACCCGTGACGAGCTGCAGGAACGTGCTCTGGCGCTGGAGGCACGCAACCGCGACCTTGCCGACCGCCAGGACTACGAAGTCGAGCTCGCGACACTCGCCGAACGCGCCCGCATCGCGCGCGAAATCCACGATAACGTGGGCCACCAGCTCACGCGCGCCTCACTGCAAGCCGAAGCCTTGCGCGTAGTCCACGCCGACGAGCCCGGCGTCGCCGGCGATTTCGCCGACGTCAAGCACACCGTTGACGAGGCGCTCCAACTTGTGCGCGCCAGCGTCCATGCGCTCAACGACAACGCCGTCGACCTTTCCGTGCAGCTCGAACGCATCGTTGAAGGCGCGCGCTCGGACAGCGGTCCGCAGATTGAGCTTGAGGTTTTGGCCGAGCATGCGCCCGCCAACGTCGCCAACTGCTTTGCGGCGGTCCTGCGCGAAGCGCTCTCCAACACCATGCGCCACGCTTGCGCCCATGCTGTCACCATACGGTGCATGGAGCATCCGTCGTTTTACCAGCTCATCGTTACCGACGATGGCGTGGGCGGGGTTCAAGCAAGCGGCCGCGGCGCCGCGGAGGGCATGGGGCTCGCCTCCATGCGCGAGCGCATCGAGGCGCTTGGCGGCACCTTCACCGCCGGCCCGCTTGCCGGCGCCGGCGGCTGGCGCGTGTTTGCCACCGTTCCCAAACAGCAAGGAGATGAGGACCGATGAGGCTCATTGTTGTCGACGACGACCGCTTGGTGGTCGATTCGCTCAAGATTATCCTGGGCGCACAGCCGCAGATCGAGGTGGTGGGTACCGGCGCCAATGGCGACGACGCGGTCGCGCTCTACGCCGAGCACGCGCCCGACATCGCGCTGCTCGACATCCAGATGCCGGGACGTGACGGACTTTCGGCGGCACGCAAAATCCTTGAGCGCGACCCTGCGGCGCGCGTGGTGTTTCTGACGACATTCTCGGATGACGAGTACATTGTGTCGGCGCTCAAACTGGGCGCCCGCGGCTACCTGATTAAAACCGATGTCGCCGCCATTCCTCCGGCGTTGGCGCAGGTCATGAGCGGCAAACGCGTGCTCGAGGGTAAGGCGATCGAAGATGTTGACTTTGACGGGATGGGCAACAAGACGGGCGCGCCCCACCGGCCCGCGGCCTTTGCCGGTCTGACCGACCGCGAGTTCGAAGTCGCCGAGCTCATCGCCCGCGGTCTCGATAACAAGGAAATCGCCGCCACCGCCTATATGGGCGAAGGCACCGTACGCAACCACATCAGCTCAATCCTAGCCAAAATGGGCCTACGCAACCGCACGCAGATCGCCATCGCCTACCTGCGAGGGTAATTACCCGAAGACCGATCGCCCCGGCATAGCAAAATGGCTGCTACCGATTTAATGCCATTTCAAAACTATGCCGGTTTGCTACGATGAATCGACCACCTTCGACCACGGCAAATTGCGCGCTTCCAAAACCGCAGGTAGAACGCTTGCAATATTTAGAAAAATGCAGTCATGGTCGGGAATGCCGAATTCATCGTAGTAAACCGACATAGTTTTATTCGCGACGGCCCTGCACGAGTGCCTCCGCAAACCTCGCGAGACCAAAATGATCCGTTTTCTTCCGCCCACGGAGATCGGCTGACAGCGCCCACCACGAAATCGGCCCATCTACTACGTTTGACCCGATACCCCTGACCATAGCCGCGTTTCATGAAAAACCGCAGGCGTTCTACCTGCGGTTTTCATTTCGCATTGCTTGCCGTGGTCGAGGGCTGCCGCCTAAACGTAGTAAATGGGCCGATTTCGTGGCGGCCGGATCACGCAGCAGCCTTCGCAAGGCAAAAATGATCCGCTTTCCTCCGTCCATGGGAGATCAAAGGCTGTTACTGATATGGTGCCATTTCAAAACTATGCCGGTTTACGGGGCTAAAGTCGGAACCCTCATCCATATCCCCTTTTTTTGAAAAACGGCAGGCTATCTACCTGCGGTTTTGTTTTTGCGATTTTCTGTATGGTCGGAGGTTCGCTATCCA
>OGZF01002077.1_pt1 | contig 10222 bp, 8 predicted proteins | sample 1576771 | NCBI WGS metagenome assembly OGZF01 (sample SAMEA3541536, study PRJEB24748) | human gut metagenome | biome: human gut; feature: human-associated habitat; material: faeces | place: China | collected 2012
CTGTTACTGTGTTTTGGTTAATGTTTACTCGCAAGCTTGACAATAGCTGTCAGGCTATAGGCAGGGGTTATAAAAATGCAAGAGCTTAGAGGTGAAGGAAGATGACATTCTGTTGCTGAGAAAAACAAATTGTTATTATATAATCATCTCATAAAAAGTTGCTGAGAAAAGAGGTTTATTATGGCTGGGATTTTAATTGTTGAGGATGATACAGATATAAATAATTTTATAAATGATTATTTTATTATAAAAGGGTATTCAACTGTTCAATCATTTTCTGGAACAGAAGGATTGCTAAGGTTGAATACAGATAAGGAAATATGTTGTATTATTTTAGATTTAATGTTACCTGGTATATCAGGTGAGGAAATTATAAAAAATGTAAGAGATGTAAGTGATGTTCCAATAATTGCAGTTTCAGCTAAAAGTGGAGATGATACAAAGATTGAAGTTTTAAAACTTGGAGCGGACGATTTTTTATTAAAACCGTTCAATTTAGAAGAACTGCAGTTAAAAGTTGATAGAAATATAAAAAAATATAAAAAAGTAAATAACAAAAAACAGGAAACACAAATTAAATTTAATAATTTATTGTTAAACATTGAAACACGAGAGGTGTTTGTAGATGGAAAAAATGTTTATTTTACATCAAAAGAATTTGATATATTATTATTATTGATTAACAATGCAAATAAAGTTGTAAGTAAGGATAAAATATTTAAAGAAGTTTGGCATGAGGAGTTTTGCATGGATACACAAACTGTAACAGTTCATATTAAAAATATTAGAAAAAAAATTAAAGAAATTAATCCTACTGCAACAATTATAGAAACTGTATGGGGTATAGGATTTAAAATATGTTGATTTTATATATTGTAATTATTATTTTGGTGATTCTTTTACTTTTGACTAGTATGCACTTAATTTTATTAAAAAAAGAGATAAAAAATATTGATAGACAATTTGTAAAAATAATGAATGAATCAACAAATGCAAGAATAAATAAGGGATATGTAAATCATGATGCAGAGGCACTAATTAAAACTTTGAATCAATGTATTGATCAAACAAATAGATTGGCTCGAAAAAGCAAGGAATCTAATGATGTATTAAAATCAACAATTCTTAATATGTCTCATGATATTAGAACACCTTTAACATCTATACAAGGTTATTTGCAACTTATTAAAATGGATGAGATTGATGCTTTAAAAAGAAAAGAATACATAGAAATTATGGAATCAAGATTAGATTCATTGAAAAGCATGATGGAAAATTTTTTTGAACTTGCAAAAGTTGAATCAAATTCATTTCCTATAAATTTAAAAATTCTTAATGCGCATGAGATATTTGTAGAAATAATAGGGATGTATTATGATTTATTTCAAGAAAAGAAGATATTTTTGGACTTAAAATTAATGAATCATATGATTGTTATTGCAGATGAGAGTGCATTAAAAAGAATATTTAACAATTTAGTATCAAATATAGTAAAATATGGAAAATCAAAAGCACAAATAAAGAGTTATAGCAAGGATAATTATATTATATTTACATTTAAAAATGATACAAATGATATTAATGATGAAAACGTTAATAAGTTATTTGATAAATTCTATACGGTATCGAATAGTAGAACAGAGAAAAGTTCAGGGTTAGGTTTAGCAATAACTAAAGAACTTGTATATAAAATAAATGGACAAATATCAATTGATTATAAAAATGAGGAAATAACATTTATTTTAAAATTAAAGCAGTATATGGAACATTAATAGTTTAAGAAAAGATAGTAGATCAGAAGATTTACTATCTTTTTTGTATGCCGGGCATGGCATATATCTAGGTGGTGAAAGTCCACTGTGGGGGCGATGTCGCAACTGCCAACCACTAGCCAATATCAAGGGTGTCCACCGTGAGGTGGAATCTGAAAGAAGATGGAGGCAAAACTCCGGTCCGAGGAACACGAATCATATCAGGCATATAACGGGGATGAGTGTGCAAAACAACACGAAGTCATAAGATGTTGCGGAATGGGACTGTTGTATGTAAATATGGCGGATGTATGGAGGGAAAGAGATATGACCTTATCCCGGGAGGTCTTGTGATGGAAAAATATCCTAGTAACAACGAATCGCAAGAAGTCAGCCGAGGTCGTAGTAGTGAAGAAGTTACTGTAATGGTAATGGAGCAAAGGACTGAACAAATCTATCAGTTATTAAAATTGAATTTGTATTCATGTATGGTCTTGGGGTAAAAGGAAAACTAGAACCATGAGTAGACAAAGAACGGATGAAAATGGAAGTTAGTACATGAATAAGCGAAGAAATGGAGGTAACGAATATTGAAAACTGATAACACATTACTGGAAAAGATGCTAAGTGATGAAAATATCATGAAAGCATACAAACAGGTCAAAAGAAACAAAGGAGCACCAGGAATTGATGGGATGAGCGTAGATGGGCTCAAGGAATATTTAGATGAAAATCTAGATATGATTAGAGAAAAAATACGAAATAGAAAGTACAGACCATCACCAGTTAAAAGAGTAGAAATTCCAAAAGATAATGGTGGAGTAAGGAACCTAGGAATACCAACAGTTATTGATAGGCTGATTCAACAGGCAATGGTTCAGGTTCTTACACCAATTTACGAACCATTATTCAGTGATTCAAGTTATGGATTTAGACCTAATCGATGCTGTGAGATGGCAATTATTAAAGCACTTGAATATATGAATGATGGATATGAATGGATTGTGGATATAGACCTTGAAAAATTCTTTGACAATGTCAATCATGATAAACTCATATCGTTAATTATGAAGGACGTTAAAAATGGAGAGATAGTATCACTGATAAGAAAGTTTCTAGTTAGTGGAATAATGATTGATGATGAATATAAAGAATCAGTCATAGGAACGCCACAAGGAGGTAATCTTTCACCGCTATTAAGCAATATAATGCTTAATGAACTTGATAAGGAACTAGAAGAAAGAGGGCTAAACTTTGTACGGTACGCGGATGACTGCATCATACTGGTGCACTCATCAAAAGCTGCGGATAGAGTAATGAAAAAATGTATCAAAGTTTATAGAGAATAAGCTAGGATTAAAAGTCAATATGACAAAAAGCAAAGTAAGCAAACCGAATGATATAAAATATTTGGGATTTGGATTCTATAAGGATTATAGTGCAGGAGGGTCATATAAGGCAAAACCACATGAAATATCAGTAACAAAGTTGAAAGCGAAACTAAAACAGTTAACATCAAGGAGCTGGTCAGTAAGTCTAAGATATAGATTTCTAAAGATAAAACAATTAGTGACAGGATGGATTAACTATTTTAGAATTGGAAAGTTCAAAACAAAATGCAAGGTACTAGATTCATGGATGAAATTTAGAATAAGAATGTGTATATGGAAGCAATGGAAAACACCGAAGAAGAAAATCAAAATGATGATGAAGTTAGGTGTAAATAAGAATAAAGCAACAAGGACAGCATATACACGAAAAGGATACGCAAGGGTAGCTAGAAGTGAATCAGTGCAATATGCATTAAGAAATGAAGTATTGAAATATAATGGCCTAGTAACACTACTAGACCAATATCAGTTAAAACATATTTAGTTATAGATTTGAACCGCCGTGTGCCGAACGGCTTGCCCGGTGGTGTGAGAGGTCGAAAATAAATAAAAGAATTATTTATTTTCTCCTACTCGATTACGAAAGAAGGTGGTACAATGAAAGAAATAATCATATCTATTGTTTCAATGCAAATTGGTGCATTTATAGGAATTGCTACAATGTGCTTTTTCCAAATCAATAAAGGTAATGGTAGCTCTGATAAGCAATAAATACAAGTATAGACTTTGTACAAATTTAATGATGATAATGAGTAGAGGAGATGAGAATATATGAAAAAAAGTAATATTATAGTTTTAGCGTTATCTACACTGTTGGTTGTTTGTAATGCACTACCAATGAACAATGTAGAAAACAAAAAAGAAATAGTTATTTCACAAAAAGAGGCATCAAAAAAGAAATCAAAGAAAAAAGATGTATCCAAAGATGAAACCAATGAAAGTGATAAAAGTGTAAATGATACATCCAAACAAACAGCAGAAGAAAATACGATTCAGGAAGATCAAGAATCTGTAAAAAGTGATGTGCAAACTCAAGAGAAAACGAGTAATCAAAATACTAATGAAAATAAAACAAAAAAGAAAGTTGAAACAAAACAAACACCAGTACAACCTGTTGAAAGCAATCAGCCTTCTTCTGTAACCCCAAGTCAGCCAGCATCAAGTGGAAATACTACTAATGCACAACAACCTCAAAAGGAAGAACAAACAAAGATTTTAAGAGTGACATATTGGGTTAAATGTGATTGCGGAAAAGAATTGACACATTCAATAGATTATAAAGATTACGAGTCTTACTATAATAGTAACGATTACTCAGTAAAGATTTTAATTAACCAATTATTAGATGAAGGACATTGTGCAGGAAATGAAGAAGTATGTGGTGCTTCGCATTATCGTTATGGCACAAATGAAAATTGGATTTATAAGTAAATCATTATCAAACTATGTAGAAACATGATAGAATTAAATACGGATAAAGAATAAGTAAATAGTTTATCATAAATAATTACTGAAAAATTCAAAATATTACCAACAAATTTTTATAAAAGTCTCTCATTCTTTATCCATTTAATATTATAAGCAGGCAGGTTGATATGATCTGTCTTTTTTTGTTGGAGGAATATATGTATTTAAATAAGTGGGTATTCAAGCCATAGGACAATCGAAAGATTGTCCTTTTTGCATTTAATAAACAAAAGAAGTAGGGCAATGTTTGAAACTTGCATTGCAAACAATAAATAACAGGAGAAAAAGTAAAATGAAAAATAAACTTTCTAAACTATATAAGATTTTTTTAGCAGTAGGAATGGTATTTTCAATGTGTTTCAATACGCTTGGAATGAGTGTAGTAAATGCTTATGATCCATCCGTTCCTAAAGAATTTACAAGAGTGAAAAATATCAAGTATCCAGAATGGTGGGGCAGAAAGATTCCATCCATTGCTTCATGGTCAACGTATTCATGTAAATACGATGGTAAATGGGCTTTCTGTTTGGAAGCAGAAAAGAAGACACCTGCAAGTGGTAAATATCCTGCACAGGTTATTGAAAATAATGAAAACGTAAGAAAGCTACTTTACTATGGCTTTGGAGGTCCTGCAGCCTATGGTGAATTTGCTGCGGATGCAGATCTAAAGACAGCTATCTGTCCAGATGACCCTCTTACAAATGATGATATCAAATATCTTTTGACACATATCTTTTTAAGTGGCGCTTATTCAGGACAATGGAAAGGTTTTGATGAAAACTTGTTCAACCAAACATTCGGAAGTAATTATGGTACAAATATCATGAACATCTATCGTCGAATCATTTCATTACCTGATCCAGGTAATGGTGTTTCTTGGGAAGGCAACAAATCAGGAAACAGAGCATTGTTTAAAGCAAGCTATGATAAGACAAATAAGCAACAAGTTACAAATACTGTGAAGTTAAATGGTGCTTCATCTGCTGAAGTGAATATCCCATTGGCTTCAAATGTGACAATTCACATTGCTGGAACTTCTGCAACACAAACAGGTGGTACTGCAAAAGTCTATGGCGGACAAAGCTTTTATTTCACAGCACCATGTCAAAATTCACCATCAAATTTTGTGAGTGACAATGTATGTGGAAACGGATGTGAACGATTTACAGCGTTAGCTATTCATGATGGAGGTGCTGGAACTCAAGCACAAGGAACTTGGAACATGGATCCTGATGATGCACGTCTATATTTAAATATTGAATGGCTTGATTTTGGTTCTTTGGAATTAACTAAAAAGAATACAAATCAAGATCTTATTGATGGTGCAAAATTCAATATCAAATCTGTTTCATATGATGGTTATAATGAAAATACCCTTGTAAAAAATGGAAAGATCAAAGTGAATGATCTAATGGTTGGAACTTATGAAGTCAAGGAAACAGAAGCACCTCATGGATATCTTTTAAATACAGATACTTTTACAGTCAAAGTAGAAAAAGATAAGACAACAGTACTAAGCGTTACTGATCAAGAACCAAAAGGTAATATTGATTTCCAAAAAGAAATCGATACTTCTAAAACAAATGGTCTAAAAGGTGATGCTACTACTGAAGGTGTAACTTTTGAATTACACGCAAGTGAAAAGATTACAAATCAGGCTGGAACAAAAACTTACTATGAAAAAGGTGCATTGGTATCAAGCAAGAAAACAGATGCCAATGGAAAGATTGCTTGGAGTGAATTGCCATTAGGAAAATATTACATTCAAGAATCAAAAACAAATGATTCATTGGTATTCAATGATGCAAAGATCAGTGTATCAATCGATTATGAAGGACAAACAGTTTCAAAAGTATCAAGAAGTGCAAAAGGTACTAACAGAGTGAATATGCAAAAGATCCAAGTTTTCAAATCAGGAGAAAAGGACAGTATTTCAGGTCTTGTAAAAGGATTACAAGGAGCAGAGTTCACGTTCAAATTGTACAGTGAAGTTAACCATGTCGGATGGGACAATGCTACAACTTATGCAGTCATCACAACTGATTCAAATGGTAAAGCAAATACACCATATCTGCCTTATGGAAAATATATCGTCAAAGAAACAAAGACACCTAAGGATTATATTACAGCCCCAGATTTCACAATTTCAGTAACAGATGATTACAGTGAATATAAAGATGTTGAACAGGTAAAACGTGTCAATGTGAATAACCGACCATTTACGTCACAACTTAAAATTATTAAATTAGATGCCGAATCAGGAAAGAAAGTCACATTAAATGGTGCATCATTTAAAATCAAAGATTCCAAAGGAAACTATGTTGTACAAAAAGTTGGCGGAAAGAAATATGACACATTTACAACCAATTCTAAAAACGTTGTCACAGTAAAAGACAGCGAAGAAGGAACAGTAACACTTCCTTTACAGTTAGATGCAGGAGATTATTCTATCGAAGAAGTAGAAACACCTAAAGGCTTCTTGCAACTAGAACAACCTGTGAAATTCACAATTACAAATACAAGAGATTATGACAAGGATGAGGATGAAGATCCAATTCTAACTGTCAAAGTAAAAAATGTACAGCCAAAAGGAAAAATCATTTTAACAAAGACAGACAAGGCTACAAATGAAGCACTAGCTGATGTTGAATATGAATTAACTGCCAAAGAAAATATCTACAGTGCAGTTGATGGTACTTTACGTTATGCAAAAGGAGCTACTGTTGCCAAAGGAAAAACAGATGCCAATGGAAAACTTGTCATTGATTCGCTATTCATGGGCAAATATGAATTAAAGGAAACTTTAACAAATGAAGGATATGTGCTTTCAGAAAAAGTACATCAAATCAATCTTGAACAAAAAGATCTAACAACTAAAGAATATGTCATTACAAAGAATGTAACGAACATTGCACCTCATGGTGAAATCCATGTACAAAAAAGAGACAGAGATACATTAGAAGATCTTTCAGGTGTTACTTTCCAATTAACAGCAAAAGAAGACATCTATTCACTTGATGGAAGAAATACACTTCTTTATAAAAAAGGTGAAGCTGTTTCAATGGATATTTCAGAAAACGGATATTATGTGACTAATGAATTAGGCGAAATTCATATTTCAGGACTACCACTTGGAAAATATGAATTGAAAGAAGTACAAGAATTAGAAGGATATGTTAAAAACAATAAGGTCTATGACATTGACTTAAGCTATGATCACACAGATAAGATCATCTATTCAAAAGAACTTGATATTCTTAATAAAAAGACAGCAACTGAAATTTCAAAAGTTGATGCAACTAATGAAAAAGAACTTGAAGGTGCAAAACTTTCATTAAGAGATGAAGAAGGAAATGTTGTGGAAGAATGGACATCAACAAAAGATGTTCACATTATCAGAGGTCTTGTATCAGGTAAAAAATATATCTTGCATGAAGAACTTGCACCATTAGGATATGCAACAGCAAGTGATGTAACATTTACAGTAAATGAAGATGGAAGTGTGACTAAAGTTAAAATGAAAGATGAAATCACAAAGGTAGATATTTCAAAAGTAGATGCAACAACTGGAAAAGAAATCGAAGGAGCTAAGCTTACCTTAAAAGACAAGGAAACAGGTGAAGCAGTTGAATCATGGACTTCTGGAAAAGAACCACACCGAATCGAAGGATTAACTGTTTCAAAAACTTATGTGCTTCATGAAGATTTAGCACCTGCAGGTTACAATGTTGCAAGTGATATTGAATTTACAATCTCTGATACAGGAGAAGTTCAAAAAGTGGTTATGAAAGATGAAGCAAAACTTGTTGTAAAAACAGGTGATGATACAGACTATAAATCGTTAAGTGCGTTACTAATTGCCAGTGGATTATTAATTGCAGCAGTAACAAAAGAGGTAAAGATGAATAAAAAGGATTAGATAATTTCAAATTCAATTAATTTAAAATATTTTTAACAATATGAGTGCAATAAATACAGTTTGCGTGCAAGTTATTGAATGTAGCAGAAGATATCATAAAATATAAGTAACAAAGAGCTCTTGAATAAAAAAATGGAGAAACAATAAAATGAGAAAATTATTAATTAGCCTTTTTTCGGCAAGTATGTTATTAAGTGGGATAACTTCTGTTAATGCACAAACTGTATCAAATGATGTTACAGTTCAAACATATCAAGAAGTAATCAATGGAGTAGAATGTGATGTTACTACTTATGATAGTGATGATTTATATAAAGTTAATTATCAAGATTCAACAGGAGAAAAACATATTGGGATTTTAAATAAAGATACTAAAGAATTAACGGTTGACGGAGATGTTATAGAATATTCAGTTACTTCAGGAACGCCTGTTTTAGCAGATTCTCTCTCTAAATCAACATATGCTAGTTCTGATTGGACACCAGTGCTAGTTACAAAAGGTATTAAAGTAAGCTGTTCACCAATTTTTAAATCATTAGGGTATGTTACAACAGCAATTATTACTGCAGCAGGGAAAACTGTTGGTGCAAGATTGGGTAATGCAAAAGTAGGAGAAGTAGTAGGTAATGTTTTAGGAGCAGCTGCAGGAGATGCCGTAAGTAAAGTCAATGTTACTTTTAAATATGATTTATACAGAACAAAAAATCCTGTATATGTTACATCAAATGCATCAGTAAAAACAACTGGTTATAGATATCAAAATTATGCAATGAATGCAACATATAAAGGGAAAACTTTTTCAAAAACTACTACAGTTTGTGGAAGTTGGTGGTCATCAAGCAATCCATATTAAAGATTGGAATATTTTATAATCCATAGTAAAATTGAATATGGGTGATGTTATGAAGGTTGTAATAATTGACGATGATATCAATTTTGCAAATAAATTAAAGAATTATCTTATAAAATTTAACACTATTTCTTTTGACATAGAGGTCAACAATTATGATAAGGAATTCGAATTATACTTTTTAGACATAGATATGCCAGATATGGATGGCATATCTTATGCTAGAAGTATAAAAAAGAAGTATCCTCTTTCACGAATTATATTTGTTTCTTATAGAAGTGATTTAGTATTTGATGCAATTCAGGTATTCCCATTTTCTTTTGTAAGAAAGGAAAAAATGAATGAAGAACTTCCGATGGTTTTAGAAGAAATTTGTGAACTAGAAAAAGATAAAAAAAAGATGTTAAAGATAAATGAACAGTTTTCATTACCGGTAGATAACATATGCTATATAGAGAAAAGAGGTTCCTATGCACATATTTATACAGAAAGTAACGTGTATAAGTTAAGGAAATCTTTAAGTAATATATTTGATTTTATGAATAGCCATTTTGTTTATATTAATAAAGGTACAATTGTGAATATGAAATATGTTAATGAGTACCAAAAAGAAAATATTATTTTAAAAGACGGAACAGTACTCTATATGAGTCGTGGTAGGCGTAGTGAATTTATGTTATCTTATCTTAAATACAAGGAGGAGATATAGTTGAAATATCTATATATTGTATTTTTAACGTTATTTGTGTCTATATGCTGTTTGAAGTATTTTGATGTAACAGTCAGCAAGAGAAATCTCCTATTGATGATGATCATTTCTCTATGTTGCTGTATAATTAATTTT
>OGZF01002083.1_pt1 | contig 10193 bp, 7 predicted proteins | sample 1576771 | NCBI WGS metagenome assembly OGZF01 (sample SAMEA3541536, study PRJEB24748) | human gut metagenome | biome: human gut; feature: human-associated habitat; material: faeces | place: China | collected 2012
TACACAACCGGGCCGGGCATGCCCGGCCCCTACTTGGTTCTGACATGAATTATCTACTTTGGATAAGCTACAAGGGCACCCGGTATGCCGGGTTCCAGGTCCAGCCAAATGCGCCCACGGTCTGCGCGGTTTTGCAGGACGCGATGCAGGCGGTGTTCGGCTGCCGCCCCGACGTCAAGGGCTGCTCCCGCACCGATGCCGGCGTCCATGCGCGGCGTTTCGCGCTCAGCTTCTGCTATACTGGCAAAGTGCCGATGCAGAAAATCGTGCCCGCGCTCAACGCCCACCTGCCGCCGGACATCCGCGCAGTGGACATCCGGTCCGTGCCGGACGGCTTCCACGCACGTTACGCCGCCCACGCCAAGACCTACCGCTACTACATTTTGAACGCGCGGGTGGATGATCCGTTCACCTACGACACCTGCCACAGGGTAGGGGCCGCGCTCAATCTGGCCGCCATGCAGGCCGCTGCGGCGCAGTTCATAGGCACGCACGATTTTTCCGCACTCTGCGCGTCCGGGTCCAGCGCCGCCGCACACGGGGATACCGTGCGGACGATTACAAATTGTACTGTTGTACAGAATGGCGATTTGTTTACAATTTCCGTGACCGCCGACGGTTACCTCTATAATATGGTGCGCATTCTGGCGGGCACGCTCGTGGACGCGGGTCTTGGCAAGCGGACGCCGGAGAGCATCCCCGCCCTGCTGGAAAGCGGGGACCGGCGCCGGGCCGGGCCGACGCTGCCCGCAAAGGGGCTGTTTTTGGAGAAAGTAGACTATCCCGGGTTGGATGACGTTTAATGGCGTACCGTAGGGAGGGGTCTTGACCCCTCCGCGGAGCCTGACCACCGCCGCTAACGGCCCGGAGGCGTCAAGACGCCTCCCTACAAACCAACCCATACGCACAAATTTTTTCCAGAAAGGAGGGGGCCCACCTATGAGTAAGGCGGACAGAGATCGGCAGGCATTGCTGCAGCGGCTGGCGCGTGAGCAGAGGCGGGCCCTGAGCGCTGCCGCCCGCGACGCAGACCGCGCCCGCACGCCGCGCACCGCTCCCACACCGCGGCGCGATGACAGCCCGCCGTCCCGGACGTCCGAGCAGCCGTCCGCGCAGAGCGCCGCGCGGCTCAAATCCCTGACGCCGCTCTACAAGCAGCGCCAGCAGCGGCGGCTCACCGTCCTGATCGTCATTATCATTGCGCTGGCGCTGGCGCTCACCGTTGTGACCGGCACACTGTCGGCCTCGCTGGCGCTGCTGGGTGATGCCGTGGACAGCGCGTCGCTCTACCTGAACCGCGCCGACGGCGGCTGGCCGACCACCACCGGTATCACCGAGCCGCTGCAAATCGAACCGCTGGCGGACGGCTTCGTCGAGCTGGGCAATGAGGATGTGCTCGTCTACTCGGCCTACGGCTCCAAAATTCTGAGCCTGCAGCCGTCCTACGCGCGGCCCGTGCTGGCTGTGGGCGGCACCCACTTTGTGGTCTACAACCGCGCGGGCAGTGAGCTGACCGTATGCAGCCGCACCCGCACGCTCTACACACAGCGCTTTGACGAGGACATTCTGCTCTGCGCCATGTCAAACAACAACTCGCTGGCCGTCGTGACCGACGCGGACCGTTTTGCCGGCTGGGTACACATCTATGACCCTTCGATGCGGGAGCTGTACAGCTGGCGGATGCCCCAGTCGATGGGCACGCCGATTGCGCTGGACTTTGCCCCCGACAACCGCAGATTTGCCTCGGGCATGATTGCCGCGCGGGACGGGCAGCTGAACTGCTCGGTCTACTTTATGAGCCTCGACTCCGACACCGAGGGGCTGCTCTACACCGCCGACGCGGGCAGCATGCTGCTGCGGCTGGACTGGCAGAGCGAGAACCGCGTCATGGCCGTGTTTGACACCTACATTGCGGTCATCGACCCCCGCACCGCCGCCGAGGTCGCACGCTACGACTACGGCGGGGCCGCGCTGCAAAGCGTTGCGCCCGGACGCCGCCAGACCGCGCTGCTTCTGAACGTACACGGCGGCAACAGCCTGGTCACCCTGTCCGAAAGCCTCACCGTTATGTCGGAGATTCCCGCACGGCAGGCGTTTGCGGTCTCGGCCACCGACACCGACATTTATCTGCTCTGCCCCGATGCCGTCGAGTGCTACGGCTACGACGGCGTGCAGAACTGGGTGCAGACCGGCCTGCCGTCCCGCCCGCTGGCGGTCCTGCACGGCAAGCAGACGCTGGTCTTTACCGGCAGTCAGGCGGACGTTTTGGCGAAGCCAGCCGAGTAGTTCCGAAGCCTTCCCCCTCGGGGGAAGGTGGCCCCGCAGGGCCGGATGAGGGGCCGCCTTGCCGCAATAACCAATTTGCGGGCAATAATGGCAAGGTTCGCCCTCATCAGTCAGCGGGCGGGGCCGCTGACAGCTTCCCCCTCGGGGGAAGCCATTCGACCCGCAAGTAATCCAACAGAAAGAAGTACCCATCTATGTCTTTTTCTCCCGCTCTTGTCTATGATTTTATTTTTCTGGCCGTATTTTCCTTTGCCGCTGTCAAAAGCTGGCAGAAGGGCTTTCTCGCCGGGCTGACCGAGCTGATCGGCGCGGTGCTGGGCGTCGGCATTGCCTCCTGGGGCAGCCGCACGCTGGCCCCGGAAGTCTACCTTAGCTTTTTCAGCGACTCCGTCTCCACCCGGGTCGAGCAGGCCGTCGCACAGTCGGGCGGCGATATTGCCGCTGCGGTGCAGGGGCTGGACTTTCTGCCGGAATCCATCCGTGCCGCGCTGGCCGCGGGTCTGCAGACTGCCGGGGACCAGCTGCCCGAAAAGATCAATGCCCTGCTGGAGCCGCTTTTCCTGCCGCTGGTGCAGGCGTTGCTGTTTGTGCTGCTCTGCATGATCGTGCGCTGGGTGTTCGCCCTGCTGGTGCGGCTGCTGCGCGGCGTCAATCTTATCCCGCTGGTGGGCGGCGCCAACCGGCTGCTGGGTCTGGTGCTGGGCCTTGTGACCGGCGCGTTCGACTGCTGGCTGCTGGCACTGCTGCTCTGGTTCGCCGCCAGCATCACCACCGGCCAGATCGACTGGCTGACCACCGGCGTTTTGCAGCGCAGCGTCGGGTACAGCCTTTTTGGTGCGTTCAACCCGTTTTTGCTCCATTATTAAACAAATTCTGAACAAGCCCCGCCAAAACTTGCAATTTGGCAGGGTTTGTTTAATAATAGTAGTGTAGCTGCGGTGCGGCGGGCAGGGGACTGCCAGCCCTACGTAGGGCAGATTTCCTATCCGCCCGCCGGGCGTCGGGAACGCCGCCCCCTACAACAATTTATCGCAATCCCACGTGCCTCTTATCGGGCACTTTTCATAGAGGTGAAGTAAATGCTTTGTGTTAAATGCCAAAAACGCCCCGCTGTCGTGTTTGTGCAGCGACTTGAAAACGGCAAGACCGTGCAGGAGGGCTACTGCCTGACCTGCGCCCGTGCCATGCACATCCAGCCTGTGGATGATCTGATGAAACAGTTCGGCATGTCCGACCAGGATCTGGAAAACATGGAGGAGCGGATGTCCAGCTTTTTGCAGGAGGCCTCCGACTCCGGCATGCTGGCCCCCATGATGAACGGCGACGACACCGACGCCGGTGACGAGCCCGCCCCGCAGGACGATTTTGTCCCGGGCGGCAGCCCCGTGTTCCCGTTTGGCTTTGGTGCGCGCCAGAATAAGGACGACGCCAAGCCCAAAAACGGCAAAAAGGAAAAGGCTCCCCGCCGCAAGTTCCTTGAGACCTACTGCGAGAACCTGACCCAGAAGGCCCGCGACGGCAAGACGGACCGCATCATTGGCCGTGACCGCGAAATTTACCGCACGATCCAGATTTTGTGCCGCCGCCAGAAGAACAACCCCTGCCTGATCGGCGAGGCCGGTGTCGGCAAGACTGCGATTGCCGAGGGTATTGCCCAGCGCATTGCCGAGGGCAAGGTCCCCGCGCGTCTGCAGGACAAGGAAATTTACCTGCTCGACATGACGTCCCTCGTCGCAGGCACCCAATTCCGCGGCCAGTTTGAGCAGCGTGTCAAGGGCCTCATCAGCGAGGTCAAGGCTGCGGGCAACATCATCCTGTTTATTGATGAGATCCACTCCATCGTCGGCGCGGGCGACTCCGACGGCTCTATGAACGCCGCCAACATCATGAAGCCCGCGCTGTCCCGCGGGCAGATGCAGGTCATCGGCGCAACGACGTTTGCCGAGTATCGCAAGTATATCGAGAAGGATTCCGCGTTGGAGCGCCGTTTCCAGCCCGTCAAGGTCGAGGAACCGTCGCTGCTGGACACCATCGAAGTCATCAAGGGCATCCGCGTCTACTATGAAAAGCACCACTGCGTCCGTGTGTCCGACCCCATCGTGACGAGCATCGTCAAGCTGTCGGAACGCTACATCACGGATCGTTTCCTGCCGGACAAGGCTATTGACCTGCTGGATGAATCCTGCGCCTGCTGCAACCTGCGCCATCCTGAAATTACAGAACTCATGGAGACCCAGCGCACCGTGGCCGATTTGGAGACCCGCGAGCACGAACTGGAGAACCCCGAGCCGCAGAACGGCCAGGACGCTGCCATCGACTACGAGGCACTGGCCGCGGTCAAGACCGATCTGGCGAAGCAGCGCGAAAAGCTGCCCGCCCTGCAGCTGAAGGTCGCGGAAATTGAAGTGACCATGGACGACGTCGCACAGGTCATTGAGCTTTGGACCGGTGTGCCTGCTGTGAAGATCAAAGAGACCGAGTATGGCCGCCTGCAGGGGCTGGAGGATGCCCTCAAGGCGCACATCATCGGCCAGGACGAGGCTGTCCACGCCGTGGCTGGGGCCATCAAGCGCGCCCGCGCCGACCTGTCTGGCCGTCACCGCCCGGCCAGCTTTATCTTCGTCGGCCCCACCGGCGTCGGCAAGACCGAGCTGGTCAAGCAGCTGGCCAGCCAGCTGTTCGACACCGTTGACCCGCTCATCTCCATCGACATGAGCGAGTACATGGAAAAGTACGCGGTGTCCCGCCTCATCGGCTCGCCCCCGGGCTATGTCGGCTACGACGAGGCCGGGCAGCTGACCGAGAAGGTCCGCCGCCATCCCTACAGCGTCGTGCTGTTCGACGAGATCGAAAAAGCACATCCTGACGTTATGAATATCCTGCTGCAGATTCTGGACGAGGGCAAGATCAACGACGCGCAGGGCCGCACGGTGGACTTTTCGAACACGGTCATCTGCATGACCTCCAACGCGGGCTCCACCGACCAGAGCGGCGCGACGGGCTTCGGCAAAAAGGCCGAGGTCGCCAGCGCGGACCGCAGCATGAAGGCGCTGCAGGAGTTCCTGCGCCCCGAGTTCATCGGCCGTGTGGACGAGATCATTACGTTCAAGCCGCTGAGCGAGGAAGACCTTGAGAAGATCGCCGCGCTCATGCTCGACGAGTACAAGCCCGGCCTGGCCGCGCACGGCATCACGCTGCACTACACGCAGCCCGCGCTGGCGGACATCGTAGCCGAAAGCTCCACCAAATACGGTGCGCGTGAGCTGCGCCGCACGATCCGCAAGACCATTGAGGATCCCGTCTCCGACGCGCTCGTCGATGGCCGCCTGGATGGCCGCGAGATCACGCTGGAGCTGGCCGACCACGACGGCAAGGCCGTGCTGGAAATTTAAGGGGCGCACCATGTACAGAAAACTGGCTGCCCTGGTGCTGGCCGCGGCGCTGCTGTGCAGCTGCTCGGCCCGCGTCACGGTGCAGCGTTATCCCGCGGAGCTGCCCCTTGCCGAAAGCCCCGCCGCCACCCCGACGCCGGAGCCTGTGCCCACCTTTACCGAGGAGCAGAAGGCCTACGGCAGCGCCGCACTGCTGACCGATGCCACCGTGCTCGTCAACGTGTTTTTGAACGACGCCGCCCACGGGCATACCTGGGACGCCGAGAGCCGCGCTGCCGCCGTGCAGCGCACCCAGCTGGCCGTGGACTGGATCACCGAGCAAGCCGCGGGCTACGAGGCCGCGGTGAATCTGATCTGTGATCGCAGCGCGGACGGCAGCGATTCAACGCTGACACGCAGTTATCTTGTGCAGTCTGCCATGCAGGGCGGCGAAAATTCCGAGGAAAGCTCCGCTTTTCTCGACGAGATGGATACGCTGTGCGCGTCGCTGGCCGCCGACAGCCGTCTGGCTGCCTACGGGGCCCGGCACATCGCGTTTTTGTTCTTCCTGCCCATCAGCGGGACATCCTTCACAATGGCTCACTACGCCGACGACGGCGACAGCTTTTATTATGAATACAGCTGCCTGTACAAAACCGACGCCTACACCGACGGCGAGGCGGAATCCCCGGCGACCTACGCCCACGAGATCCTGCATTTGTTCGGCGCGCCCGACCTGTATGAGGGCAGCAGCGACCCCTACGTCGACGAGGCACTTGTCAGCTATGTGGCCGACACCTACCCCGGCGATATTATGCTGAGCACCTATGAGGACGACGGCTCAAGCCGGTTTGACGCCATCACAAAGGAGATCAGTCCGCTGACGGCCTACTGTCTGGGGCTGACCGACACCTGCCCCGAGCTTGCGCAGTTCCCCCTGCTGGCCGACATGACCCCCGGCGTTTTCTCTTACGGAGCCGACAGGGAAGCGGGGAGCGCGGAGGCCGGCGAGAGCTGGCCGGGCGCGGTGGCGGTGTAAATTGTTGTAGGGGAGGGATTTATCCCTCCCGGGAGCTTTGCGCCAGCCGCCCAGTGCACGGGAGGCATAAATGCCTCTCCTACAAGCTACAGCAAGTTTGCGCCAGGTTTTGTAGGGGGCAGCGTCCTCGACGCCCCGCGGAGGGGTCAAGACCCCTCCCTACACGCCTTCGGGCACTCGCCCCAGAAGGGAGGTCACACCCATGCTGAACGATACCTTTCCGCTGCGGGTCGAAGCGATCCCGGCGGCACATGCGTCGGAGTGGCGCGCGGACGACTCATTCCCGCCCAGCGAGACGCAGGCCTGGCAGCTGATCTTTGTGCGCAGCGGCACCATTGAGGAACGCTGCGATGCCCGCCACGTGCTGCTGCGGGCGGGCGGACTGCTGTTCCACCAGCCGGGGGAGGTCTTTGCTATGACCACCGTCGGCGAGGTCCCGCCCGAGACGCTGCGCATCGACTTTTACTGCACCGGCGCGGCCATGGACCGTTTCCGCGGCGCGATGCTGCACACGGAGCCTGCCGAGCAGCATGACCTGAACTGGCTGGCAAATGCCGCCAACGAGCTGTTCGACGCCGCCCCCATGCCGGGCGGACGGCCTGTCTTAAAGGAGGAGCTGCCCTTCGGCGCGATGCAGCAGTTCATCATCCATCTGGAAAATCTGCTGATTTTGCTGGCCCGCCGCTGCCGCCGCACCAAGCGCCCCGTGGCCCGCGTCCGGCGGGAGCGCCGCCAGAACGCGCTGGTCGAGGACGCCCGCGCCTATTTTGCCGAAAATCTTGCGCATGAATTGAAGATCGACGACATCTGCACGGCGCTGGGCTGCACGCGGCCCCAGCTGCAGCAGGCGTTCCGCGCGCGGCTCCACCGCACGGCCATGGAGGAATTTTCCGCCATGCGCATTGAGTACGCGGCCCAGCTGCTGGCCCGCGGGGCATCCCCCGGCGAGGTCGCCGCGCAGATGGGCTACTGCTCCGGCGCGTATTTCAGCCAGAAATTCCGCGCTGCCACGGGGCACACGCCGTCCGCCTACCGCCGCATTCAGCAGGGGCTGCCCGCCCGGCGGCAAAACAGGCAACAAAAAGGCAAATCAGAATCAAAAACTCCTATTGCAGAAACTCCGCAGAAAGAGTAGAATACAAGCAAAGAGAGGCGAGCCGCTCGGTTCGCACGCAACAATATCATATAACATAAGGAGACGACTGTTATGGCAATTCTGGTTAGCGGTGGCGCCGGCTACATCGGCAGCCACACCTGTGTGGAACTTCTGGCCGCAGGGTACGACATCGTTGTAGCCGATAACTACTACAACTCCTGCCCCGAGGCCCTGGCCCGCGTCAAGAAGATCGCCGGCAAGGACTTCCGTTTTGTCGAGGCCGACATGACCGACAAGGACGCCGTGGAGAAGATCTTTGCCGAGAACGAGGACATTGACTGTGTCATCCAGTTCGCCGCCTACAAGGCCGTCGGCGAGAGCGTTTCCAAGCCCATCGAGTACTACTCCAACAATCTGGCCTGCACGCTGAACATTCTGGATGTCATGCGCCGCCACAACTGCCACAACATCATCTTCTCCTCCTCCGCCACGGTCTACGGCGACCCCGCCAGCGTGCCCATCCGCGAGGATTTCCCCGTCGGCGGCACCACGAACCCCTACGGCACCACGAAGGTGTTCACCGAGCGCATCCTGACCGACTGCTGCCACGCCGACCCCGAGCTGAATGTTGCGCTGCTGCGTTACTTCAACCCCATCGGTGCGCATCCGTCCGGCCTGATCGGCGAGGACCCCAACGGCATCCCCAACAACCTCGTGCCCTACATCGCCAAGGTCGCTGTCGGCAAGCTGGAGAAGGTCCACGTCTTTGGCAATGACTACCCGACCCCCGACGGCACCGGCGTGCGCGACTACATCCATGTTGTCGACCTGGCCCGCGGCCATGTTGCTGCCATCAAAAAGCTGGAGCAGAAGCCCGGCCTGTTCATCTGCAATCTGGGCACCGGCCACGGCTACAGCGTGCTGGACGTCATCAACGCCTTCAGCAAGGCCTGCGGCAAGGAGATCCCCTATGTCATCGACCCGCGCCGCCCCGGCGACATCGCCGAGTGCTGGTGCGATCCCTCCAAGGCCAAGCGTGAGCTCGGCTGGGAGGCCCAGTACGGCATTGAGGAAATGTGCGCCCACAGCTGGAACTGGCAGAGCCACAACCCGGACGGGTATAAGACTGCGGAATAAAATTGCATAAAGTTAAGAATGCCCGATGCGGTGACGAGCCGTATCGGGCATTTGTTTTGTATGCCTTCCCCCTCGGGGGAAGGTGGCCGAGGCCCCGACCGAGGCCGGATGAGGGACGGGTCTGCCACAGCTGCCCGTAAACGGGTTGCAATGGCAAGGTTGCCCCTCATCAGTCAGCGGGCGGAGCCGCTGACAGCTTCCCCCAAGGGGGAAGCCTTTCTTTTACACATACATCTCCTGACTTCTCGGCGGGAGCTTGGGTACGGCGGGCAGGGGTGCGGCGGCGGTGCGCCAGGCCGCGGGGGAGAGGCCCACCTCCCGCTTAAAGACGCGGCACAGATAATTGGCCCCGGAAAACCCCGTCAGGCCCGCGATCATATCCAGATTGTACTCATCGGTCAGCAGCAGCGTCTTGACTGCCTCAATGCGCACATTCGTCATGTACTTGCCCGGCGGCACCCCCATCTCCTGCTTAAAGACGCGCACCAGATGGCTTTTTGTCACGCCGAGCTGCTCGCTCAGCTCCTCGACGCCGTAGAGCGCCATATAATTCTGGCGGATGGCCGCCACGGCCTCGGCCACAAGCGGCGGCAGGGGACGGGCAGTCTCGTCGGCCTTGGCTGCGGCGCAGAGCAGCGCGTAGGCCATGGGGGCCGTCTGTGCGCCGCACAGCTGTGCGATCAGCTCCGCCGCACCGGGGCAGGCAGCGCCGTCCGCCCAGCGCGCCGCCCCCAGTTGCAACAGGTAGGCGTCCGTGCAGTGGCCGGTCAGCCGCACGGCCAGCAGGTGGCAGTCGCTCTGCGGCGTCAGCACCAGGGGGGCAGGGCCCAGCAGAATATCGCCGCTTTGGCCCGGGCGGTCAACGCCGTCCAGCAGGCACGCCCCGCGGGAAAGCACCCCCACCCACAGGCCGTCTCCGGCCAGAGCCAGCGGCGCTGTGCCGTCCAATTCCGCCGTTTCGGCAGCGGTGCAGTAAATTTCCGGGTCAAATATCAATTTCGACACCTCTATATCAATAAAATGCTATTTTCAAATAGATTATAACCTGTTATTATAATCGTGTCAACAGAAACAGCCCCCTCTACACGGGCTGAAACCACTGAATACATTTGGAGGATGAGCATTATGGCTTCCATTAGCTGCCGTCACGTTAAGAAAGTTTACCCCGGCAATGTTACTGCCGTTCCCGATTTCAACCTGGAAATCGCGGATAAGGAATTTATCGTTTTCGTCGGTCCTTCCGGCTGCGGTAAGTCCACCACCC
>OGZF01002085.1_pt1 | contig 10184 bp, 9 predicted proteins | sample 1576771 | NCBI WGS metagenome assembly OGZF01 (sample SAMEA3541536, study PRJEB24748) | human gut metagenome | biome: human gut; feature: human-associated habitat; material: faeces | place: China | collected 2012
ACATCTGTTGATGAATTTTGGTTAGGTAAGTTGATAGATATAAAAGATGTAACAGTAACTATTGATGTTGAAACTGAAGATAGAAGTAAGGCTTTACAAAGTTTAAATAGTGCTATAAGTGAGAATGTAGATAGAGCTAATAGTTTGAAGAATAACATTGATATTATAGAAGCAAATAATGCAACAAGTATTCTAATGGGGTTAGTAAATGATATTACATCAAGGGATGAAGTAATAAAGTTAGTAACTATTAGATATTATTTATCTGCTAAAACTGAAATAGAGTTAGAAGAAAAAATTAAACAAGTATTAACTAAACTTGAAGGGTTAGGTTATAGGGGAGCAGTTTTTCTAAATGAACAAGAATATGAGTGGAAATCTTTATTTTTAAGTGCTGGTGAACAAAAGTATTTAAGAAACAAAAGAAGTGGACATCCTGTGCCTAGTATAAGCTTAGGAGCTGGTTACCCATTTCATTATGTAGAACTAAATGATCCAACTGGAATGTTCATGGGAACAAGTATTACAGGAGGAAATGTTATCTTTGATTTGTTTACTAAGAATGAACAAAGAAAATCTTATAATGCGTTAGCAATAGGGGTTATGGGATCAGGTAAATCAACTTTATTAAAAAAATTAAGCAATAACAATGCAATAGTAAATAATACATTAAGAATACTAGATATAACAGGAGAGTTTAAAGATTTAGTTAATGAGCTAGAAGGAAAAATAGTAGCATTAGATGGTAGTAATGGAATGATAAATCCATTACAAATCTTTGCAACTATGATTAATGAAAATACAAATGAGGTACAAGTAGAACAAAGTTATATGCAACATATGTCTAAAGTTTCTATGATTTATAATTTTCTATCACCTGAAGCAACACAAGAAGAAATAAGAGAATTTGAAAGACTTCTACATGATTTTTATATTATATATGGAATAGAAAGAGAAAAAGCGACAAGTTATAAGGCTGAAGAATACCCAACATTAAGTGAGTTTCTTAATTATATTAAAGGTGTATTCTATGAAGATGAAGAAAAAGCAAGTATAAGAAAAAATCTAAGTGATTTTAGAAAGAAAAGATTAGAAAGTATAATGTTAACAATTGACAATGCTATCAGAAATTATGGTAAACTATTTGATGGACATTCTTCTATTGAAGACTTAACAAAAGAGCAAATAGTAAGTTTTGAGATTAGAACATTAACTGGAGTTGATAAAAGAATATTTAATGCTCAGATATTTAATGTATTAAGTATGCTTTGGAATAATGCTTTAACTCAAGGATTACCAGAAAAGAAAGCATTTGATGAAGGAAAGAAAACAGTAGAAGAAGCCAAGAAGTATTTACTATTATTAGATGAATCACATAGAATTATAAATAGCAATAACATACTAGCAGTTGATTATTTAATTAACTTTGAAAGAGAAGCTAGAAAGTATTTTGGTGGTTTAATATTTGCTACACAAAGCATAAGAGATGTTGTTCCGGATGTTTCAAATTCAGAAGTTTTTGAAAAAATAAGAACACTTTTTGAGTTAACACAATATAAATTTATAATGCAACAAGATAATAATACAAAAGGATTATTGTCAGAAATTTTTAGTGGTCAATTAACAGATACTGAAATAAATGCGATACCTAATTTTTCTACAGGAGATTGTATTTTAGTAATAAATGGGGATAAAAATATCAGATTTAATATAGAGATTTCTGATAGAGAGAAATACTTATTTAAGGGAGGAGCTTAAAATAATGAAGAAAAAAACAATAGCAATAATTATTGGAGGGGTACTTTTCATTAGTTCATTAGCGTATATAGGATATAAAAAATATCAAGTTGATAATGTATCTAAAAGTAATGTTGCAACTCAAATCTCACCTAAAAATGAAGCTAAAAGTGATAAAGAAAACACCGTAGAAAATAACAACAATGAAACATCAGATAGCTATTATAGTTTACCTGAAGGATTTGTAACCTCAGTAAAAACTAAAGAACAAGTTGGAGATAAAAACTTTTATCAAGCAAATTATATACCTAGAGATGGAAAGTTTTCAGATGAAGACTTGTTAAATGCAAAAAGAGTTGTTGAAAATTTTATGCAAGGTATTATGAATTTTGATAAAAGTAATCCGTTAAAATATAGGGACATGGTTGGGAAATATTTAACACCTGAAGCTCTTGGAAATTTTGATTTAGAATCTCAAGGAATAAAAGCTGATGCTGGTAAATATCCATATAAAAAAAGTATAGTAAATAAAATTTATTCAGATTGTGAAGATAATTCAAATAATAATTACTTAGAATTTACAAGCTATGTTAAAAAAGATAATATAGATAACTATGACCAAAAAGTAGACAATGATTTATCACCAACATATATTTTTAAGTTATTAAAAATTGATGGAAAGTGGAAGATAACTGAATATTATATGAAAAATTAAATTTAAAATTAATAAAAAAAGAAACTAAGTTTTTTAGCGATTTAGTTTCTTTTTTTTATACATTTTTTTAGAAGGAGGTGTAATTTTGGAGAAAGAAAAGGAGTTGATAAAGAAAATAATAAAGTATTCAATAATATTTTTTTCAAGCTCTTTCTTAATCCTAACACTTCTAATTGGAAGTTTAGCAATGGCTATATTTCAAATTAATAGCTCGAAAAATAATAATAGTCATGCAGATATTGGAGCTGGTGGAGTACCAGCAGAATTTGTTCAATATTTTAATGAAGCTTCTGATTTAACTGGAATACCTAACTGGGTTTTGGCTGGAATTGCAAAGCAAGAAAGTAATTTTAATCCTAATGATTCTTATGGTGGAGCATATGGAATAATGCAACAACAAAGATATGATTTTGATGGAAGTGATATTTATAAATATTACTTAGATTTAGGGTTAGGTGATATTTATAAACAGTTAGGTTACTCGTTTAGTAGTGTAGATGAAATTTGGAATGTGTTTTTAAAAGATGTTAGATTGCAAATAATAACTGGTGCTTATGAAACTAGACATTATGCAAATTATGTATTATACAGAAAAAAACTTGTACCAACCTTAGATTATAATAGTACAGAAAACTTGAAAGTAATCAACTGGAACGCTGATGAAAATGATTCAAATTTTAGTGAAATATTAAGACGAATATTTGCTTGTTATAATGGGGGTCCGGGTTATGGTATGAGTGTAAATTTAGATACTGCACAAAATAATTATCCTAACAATGTATTCAAGTATGCTATGGAATTTAGAAGCAAAGGATTAGTTAATAGTGGAGGTATTAAAGGAGATAATGAAACTATAGAAAAGGCAATTGAAGCTGGTATGAAATGGGTAGGAAAGTCACCTTATGTATGGGGTGGTGGAAGAACAGAAGCTGATGTTATTGCAGGAAGATTCGATTGTAGTTCGTTAGTTCACTATTGTTATGCTAGTGCTGGAATACAATTAGGCGATCGTTCTAGTGTTACAACATGGAGTTTATTAACTTTAGGAAAGTCTGTTCCGAAAGAACAAATGAAGCGTGGAGATTTGATTTTCTTTGATACTGCTGGTAGAAATGGACACGTTGGAATTTACTTAGGAAATGGGAAGTTTTTAAATGATAGTTCAACGAAAGGTGTAAGTATAGGAGATTTAAATAGCCCTTATTGGAGCAGATATTTTAATGGAAATGTAAGAAGAATAATAGAATAATGAGGTGGCTAATTTGAATTTAAATTTAACAATTATATTAATTTCAATATTTATTTTAGTTTTTGTTTTATTACCTTTTTTGTATTTAAAAATGGTTTTATTTTTAGATAAGTTTGAATAGGTAAAGTGATTTTTAAGAGCTTTATAAATTTTATAAAGCTCTTTTTTCCTATAAATATGAAGGGAGCAATAGGTATGGATAAAGAAAGTTTGCAGTTAAAAGTAGATGATTTAAAATATAAATTTCAAAAGAATGGTGCAATAACATATTACTTAATAAGTGGAGTTATTGTAATAATATTGATATTTTTCTTGTCTTCTAATGCTTTATTTAATAGAGAAGCTAATCTGATTAGTAGTGCTTTAAATAAACCTTTTTTAGTAGATAGTATAAATGTAGATGTAACAAATAGAGAGTATAACCCTGAAAATCATTTAATACAATTTAACTTAAAAATAGACAATTTAGATATTAATACAGATTCAAATTTGTCTGTAGAGCTTAGAGAAAAGAATAATCCAAATGAAATAATACCTACTAAATTAGTTAAAGTTTCAGATCAGGATTATATTATATATGCAACATTACCAGAGAAAAAATGGAGTGCAGTTTCATTAACTTTTATAAATAAAAACAATAAAACAAATGAAATTAAAAAGGTGAAATTTTATTCTGATTCAAGAGATATTTCTATTGATAATAATTTAAAAGAACAAAATAAAGAAGGATTAACAATAGAATTAGTTAATGAAGAAATAGAAAAAGTTAAAAAAGAAATAAAAGATAACAATATAAAAGTTGAAAATAAAAATAAAGAAATAGATAATACGAATTCAAAAATAAGTTCATTAGAAAAGGATAAAGAATATCAAACAGAAACAGAAGTTGCAACTACTGATTCAACAATAACAAGTTTAAAAGGACAAGTTGATTCATTAATTAAAGACGTAGAAAAAATTAAAAAAGATAATAAAGAGCTTAATGATAAAATAGATAAACTTAATAAAAAGAAAGAAGATTTAGAGAAAATGGTTAAATAAAATGGTCGCTTTTAGGGATTTTATGTGGCTTAAAGTGGGATAAAAAAGGGATTTAACAGGGCGTATTTGTGGCTTAAAGTGGGATAATTGGAAGTTATTTTGTACCCATTGAAATACTAGGCTTTGCCTAGTCCCACATAGAATATGGGGGCAATTTCCCCTTATGCTCTTAAAGTAAGTATGTCAAGTAGTTACCAATTCACCATAAAGTACACAATTACAACAAATGTTTTTGAAAACTTTTTTTAAAAAAGTTAATTTTTCATTCAGTATGGGAACTTTTAATAAGTTCTCATACTTTCATTTTTACAAGGAGAAGGGAGCTTATTATGGCAGAAGTTAAAGTCAGAGGATTGACTAAAGAAGCAATAACAAGAATAGATTCTTTTGCAAAAGCAAAAGGAGTAAGTAGAAATGAGTTTTTAAAAGAACATTTAGAAAGTCTATCACATTCAGATGAAATGAGAAAGTTTGAAGCAAATTATAGAATAACTATGGAAAAAATATTAAGAGTTTTAGATTTAAATACAAAAGTAATGAAAAAGTTTTGTGATGAAAATTACATTGATTTAACTGAAATTTTTAAGGAGGAACAATAGAATATGAAAAGACAAGAAAAACATTATAGATTATCAAATGATTCTATAGAGCATATAGAAAATATAAAAACAAAACATTCTTGTAGGTCAAATAGTGAAGCTCTTGAATTAATAATTAGAGAGCATGAAAAAAATTTAAATATTCCTATGGAGAATATGATTGAAATATTAGGAGATAGAGTTGCTGAAAAAATAAAAGCAAGTATTTTAGTTTTAAAAAGAGTAAGTAATAATTCAGATCGTAATATTCAAGTGCTATTAGAGTTAATGAACGGATTATTTATTGCAGAAGATTTACCTGATATATTTCCATCGAAAGAAAAAGAACATGAAGCTTACATAACTGCTAAAAAAGAAGTTGATAAGAGAATTGAAAATCAAAGAGTTAAGAAACTTGATAAGGAATATTAATTATGGTTGGCGTAATAAATAAAGTTAAATTTATTACAAATGGAAGCAGTAAATTTAAGAACTTTATTGACTATATAGATAGAAGTGAAGCAACTAGAAAAAAGAATTTTGATAAATATTCAGCGTATAACAACTATATGGGTAATCCTGAAAAAATAGGTTCTTTATTTACTAAAGACAAACATTCTTTAACTGAAAAAGAAGTTAAAAAGCTAAAAAAAGATTTTGATAAAGCTCAATTAAATGGTAGTAATATGTGGCAAGAAGTTTTTAGTTTTGATAATGAATTCTTAGAAGCAAATGGATTATATGATTCTGAAAATGGAGCATTGGATGAAGAAAAAATACAAGAAGCAACTAGAAGAGCTATGGAAGAATTAAGTAAAAGAGAAGGATTTAAAGACCTAACATGGTCAGCAAGTCTACACTATAATACAGATAATATTCATGTTCATATTGCTAGTGTTGAAATAAATCCTAGTAGAGAAAGAGGAAAATTTAAACCTAGAACTTTATATAATATGAAAAGTTCTTTTGTTAATTCTTTGTTAGATAAGCAGAAAGATTTAGGGGTAGCGTCCGGAAAATGCGGATTTCACACGTTAAGAGCATTTTCCCCGCTGATACCAATGGTTTGCAGACTTTTTAGATATTCAAAGGTCTATATAGTTCTGTAGATTCTAGTTCATTTAAATTAAAAGTATATTCCCCTAACATATTTATGTGTTCCCAACCCAAAGGAGAGATATGAGAAATTAAATTATAATCAATATATTCACCAATAGATTCTTTATAACTTATTGCTTTTTCTAAATATAATGTATTCCAAATATTAATAGCATTTATTATTAAATTTAATGCACTTGCTTTTTGAAGTTGATTTTGCATAGTTCGTTCTCTTAGTTCACCTTGTTTACCAAAGAATATTGCCCTAGCAAGTCCATTCATTGCTTCTCCTTTGTTTAATCCCTTTTGTATTTTTCTTCTCAATTCTTCACTTGAAATATAGTCTAAAATAAATATAGTTTTTTCTATTTTACCCATTTCTCTTAATGCAGTAGCTAAGCTATTTTGTCTAGAGTAAGAAGCTAGTTTGCTAATTATCAAAGATGATGTAACTGTACCTTCCTTTATTGAACTAGCTAATCTTAATACTTCATCATAATTATCTTTAATAATTTTTTCATTAATTTTTCCTTTTAAAATTCCGTCTAAATTTGAAAATTTATCACACCTGTTTAAAGTAAATAGTTTAACATCAGACAAATCTCTAATTCTTGGGGCAAATCTAAATCCTAGTAAATATGTCAAAGCAAATACTTGATCTGTATATCCGGCTGTATCTGTATAATGTTATTCTATATTTAAATCAGTATCATTATTTAATAATCCATCTAAAACATGAGTAGCATCTCTAGAATTAGTATTTATAATTTTTGAGTAATAAGAAGAAAATTGATCACTAGTAAATCTGTATATTGTTGTTCCTTTTCCGGTTCCATAATGAGGATTAGAATCTGCATGTAGTGAAGATACTCCAAGCTGAAGTCTCATCCCATCTGAAGATGAAGTGTTTCCTTCACCCCAATATTTAGCAAGTTTCAACTTGTTATGATAGTTTACTAATACTGTTTGTGCTCTAGACATAGCATCATCGTACATTCGCCATTGAGAAACACTAGATAATTGTTTATAGGTAATTCCAGGAGTTGCATCAGCCATTTTGCTTAATCCAATATTTGTTCCCATTCCTAATAAAGCGGCCATAACTAAAATAGTATCTTCTGTATCAGGCTTTTTATTAGTAGATGCATGAATAAATTCTTTATGAAATCCAGTTATTCGTGCAATGTCCATAAGTAAATCAGTAAGCTTAATTTTAGGTAAAAGCTTATATAGGCTAAAACTAAGTTCTTTAGCTGCTTTAGGAGTAATATTTTCTAACCTAGATATTGAAATTTTACAGTTATCAATAGAAATAGTACTAATATTTTTCATATTTTTAGATAGCCACCTAATTCTTTCATTAAGGTTATTTAGTCTATCTTGTATATATTCATCAAAAGATAGACTTACAGATAATTTATTATTTTCTTTTGAGCTAATCCATTCATTTTTTGACAACAAATAATCCTCAAAATCTTTGTACTGTTTACTCCCTGATATAGATATATCTCCAGCTTTAACACGATCTCTTAGCTCAGTCAATACAGCCATTTCATAATAGTGTCTATTTATAGATCCATCATTCTCAAAAATATGATTTTTCCAACGTTTAGATATAAAATCTACTGGAGAATTATCTGGAACCTTACGTTTTCCACTTTCATTTAAAGATTTTATTATTTCAATTGATTCTAGTATTGGTTCATTTGATTTTGTAGATTTAAACTCTAATACTTTTAATAATTTTGGAGTGTATCTTCTTAAAAATGAATAACGTCTATGCAATAAATCTAAATAGTCATAATCTTCAGGTCTAGTAAGTGTTTTTGCTTCTTCAATTGATTTTACAAGTGTTGACCAGTCCATTATTTCCTCGATAACTTTATATGGATCAAGAGTATTTTCTTTAGCTTTTATTAGAGCTTGGCCAATATTAGTGAATTGAATTATTTTTTCGTTTATTTTTTTACCATTTTGTTTTTGAATTTCTTCTTGAGCTTTTCGTCCTTTAGCCATTAGATTAATTATCAATCTATTATGAATTTCAAAAGCTTTATCTGTTAAATCCTTAGATAAATTCAGTAAAAATACTGAAAGTAACATATGTCTTTTATCAATATTAAATTCTCTAAAGGCATATGGTTCATATCTTTGGGCAAGACTATATATTTGATTAATCTTGTTTTTATGAACCTTGACTAATTGAGTATTTTCTAAATTTAATGATCGTATATACTCTAATTTTTCAATAACTTTTAAAAAGTTATCAGGAGAAGGGGAACCAATAGGTTCCTTCAACCACCCTAAAATAGTTTTGCCTTTTAATTTCTCAGACTGTAAAAATACTATATCATTTAACTTATTTCTTTGAGTTGGATTTAATGAACTTACTATTGTATTTATAATAAATTTTTCAGATTTATTTTTTGCTTCCCATACTAAATTTTCAAGTGTAGTTATTGCTGGCAATATAATTTTCTTTTTTCTTAAATACTCCAGCGATTGGTTCATTAAAAATAAAGAATCATTATTTTCAAATGCTAAATTAACAAGATATTTTAATAAAAATTTAGAGTCATTAGTTGAAAATGAACTATAGCCATATTCCTTTTTCAATTCTTTTATATGATCTCTTGAAGTATTATTCCTTAATGAATATAGTTTAAGAGCCTTAGGAACTGTACAAACTTGGTTAGCTATATATTGAATGATTTCAATTGGGATTGTTTTATTTGAACTGTAAGACCATCCTGGATATCTCAAAGCAGCTAATTGTATTGCAAAACCAAGCTTATTTTCTTCTTTTCTATGTTTCATAATTATTTCTAAATCATATTTTGAAAATGTATAGTAAGACCCTATAGTCCATTCATCTTCAGGATATTTCATAAAAAGTTTTCTTTGTTCTTTACTGAATAATTCCCTTCCTCGTTGTATGCTCATAATATTTTCTCCCTATTTTTTAAATCAAATATTTTAATCTAAATGTAAAGTTCGGGCTTGTATACAAAAACGAACTAAAAATGAATATGTAAAAAAGTAAGTAAAATTCCCAAAATCGCTTTTAAAAAATTTTATTTTTTAGTTCGTTAATGAATCTATAGTTATATGAACCATTATAGTGTATTATATTTACGAATATCAAATTGAAAGGAATAAAAATATGTTAATAGGATACTGTAGAGTTTCAACTACTGAGCAAAATTTAGATAGACAAATAGAAAGTCTTAAAAATTATGGATGTGAAAGAATTTATTGTGATAAATCAACTGGGAAAAATTTTAATAGACCTGAGTATATTAAATTAAAAGATACAATTAGAGCTGGTGATACATTGGTAGTGCATGAATTTGATAGATTAGGGCGTAATAAAAGATTAACACTGAAGGAAATTCAACATTTTAAAGAAAATAATGTTAGATTAGTAGCTTTAAATCTCCCAACAACACAATTAAATACAAATGATAATTTGATGTTAGAAACCATTAATAACATAATAATTGAGCTTTATACTATGATAGCTCAAGATGAAGTTGAAAAAAGAGAGAAAAGACAAAAAGAAGGAATTAAACTAGCATTAGAAAAAGGGGTTAAATTTGGACGTAAGAAAACAGAATATCCTAAAGAGTGGACTAGTGTTATCAAATTAGTTGAAAATAGAACTATAAATAATATAAAGGCGATGCGTTTGTTATAAAAGAACTTGTAACGTTTCCATTATTCGGAATAATGGTATCGGTTTTAAAGGTTAACTTAGTGTCATATG
>OGZF01002086.1_pt1 | contig 10181 bp, 10 predicted proteins | sample 1576771 | NCBI WGS metagenome assembly OGZF01 (sample SAMEA3541536, study PRJEB24748) | human gut metagenome | biome: human gut; feature: human-associated habitat; material: faeces | place: China | collected 2012
GATCCGCCGGAGCGGTGCTTAAGCCGTAAGGCGGGAATTATGCGGTGTTGCCTTATATCAACTTTACGCCATGAAATCCGGCAGGGGCTTGCCCTCATTCAGCCATTGGTGATACTCGGCGGTAGCGGCAAACTCAACGTCGCCAGCGGAGTTCAGCGCCGTCTCGACCGAATCCTGGATGACACCAATGATAAAGCCGACACCAACGACCTGCATTGCAATGTCATTGGAGATGCCGAACAGCGAGCAGGCCATAGGAATCAGCAGCAGCGAACCGCCCGCAACGCCGGAGGCACCGCACGCGCCCAGTGCCGACATGATGGACAGCAGGATAGCGGCGGGCAAAGAGATCTTCATGCCCAGCGTGTTGGCCGCAGCCAGCGTCATGATCGTGATGGTGATGGCCGCGCCGTCCATGTTGATAGTCGCACCAAGCGGAATAGAGACGGAGTAGATGTCCTTATCCAGGCCGAGCTTCTCACACAGAGACATATTGACCGGGATGTTGGCCGCGGAACTGCGGGTAAAAAAGGCGGTCAGGCCGCTCTCACGCAGACAGCGAAGCACCAGCGGGTACGGGTTGCGGTGCAGATAGAGGAAGATGATCAGCGGATTGATGACCAGCGCCATCAGCAGCATAGTGCCGACCAGCAAAAGCAGCAGGCGGCCATACTGAGTGAAGATAGACAGGCCGTTGTCCGACACATTGGCGAAAACCAGTCCCATGATGCCGAACGGTGCCAGGTTGATGATCCAGCGCACGATGGTGGAGACCGCGTCCGCAGTGTTGGCCATAAAGTTCTTAGTCATGTCACTTCCCAGGCGCTTCATCGCCAGGCCGAACAGACAGGCCCACATCAGGATGCCGATGTAGTTGCCGTTCATGATCGACGCCACAGGGTTGGAAACAATGTTGGCCAGCAGCGTGTGCATAACGTCACCCAGACCCTGCGGCACAACATCCGCCGTGGCGGCCTCGGCCAGAACCAGCGTCTGCGGGAACAGCTTGCTGGTCAACACGCTCAGCGCCGCGGCCACAAAGGTCGTCAGCATATACAGCCAGACAACGGTGCCGAAGCGGCGGTCCAGCTTGGATGAACCCTGTGCCAGTGCGCTGGCAACGATGACGAAAACCAGCACCGGGGCAATGCCCTTCAACGCGCCGACAAACAGGCTGCCGAATTCTTCCAGCCATACGGCACCGGGGCAGATCAGTGCCAGCGCCGCACCGATAAGCAGACCGATGGCAATACGCAGGATCAAGCTGGTCTCGTTGTACTTGGCGGCCAGCGACTTGACCGCCTTGGTGAATTGATTCATGTGAAGCTCCTCTTCCTTATTATAATAGTCGGGCACGTTTTGCAGGGTGTGCGCCGTTTGCAGCCGCCCGCACAGGCGGCTCGCGTGACAATCCACATTATAGCGCATCCCGTGCAGATTGCAAGAGAAGTACAGCTGTAGCACCATCAAAAACAGTCGCTTTTGGTCGGTGTAACGCGGGAAAAAAATTGCAAAAAATGTTTTTGTGTGTAGGATAGGTGTATTTGTATTGCGTACATTTTGTGGCTGCATAGTGCAACAAGTCTACAGCGCCGCAGGGGTCAATGCTCGCCAGCGACCCGGGACGTTTGCAGTAATGGCAAGGCTCCGCGGACGGATACGAATCCGCCCCTACGGTGCGGGGGACGATGCTTGTCATCCCAAACAAATCACTAAAACAAAAAATCCCCGAACAAACGTTCGAGGATTTTGTCTCGACGTGACAAAAAAGATACCCTGTCTCAAAATTCATCCGATTTTTTGTTTGCTCTTTTAGGGCAATCGTGGCGGCCATTGCAGCATCCATTCCAGATAGTCGGCGCGCGTTATTTTCCTTACGGAAAGAGAATGCTTTTTGTCAGCCCAATCAAGCAGCAATCTATTTAGTGGAAGTTGTTCAGAATAAATTATCGGGCCGACTGTCTTTCCGGGTGGTGTGTTCGCCGTTCTACTCGTTGCCAGTTGCAAAACACCTTCATGTTCCCAATCGTACCATATCAAAATTCGAAGCAGGTCGATTGGTGTCTCGTCCGGCATAAGGAAAATTTCTTCGCGGATGTTCATGGCTTTTGCAATTTCTTTTAAACGGTTTGCCTTTGGGCTGCGATACCCCATTTCATATTGTGCAATGCGGTTCGCGCTGCTCTTTCCGTATCCGAGCATCTCACCCAATTTTTGTTGTGTAAGGCCGCGATGCTCGCGTACCAGTTTGATCCGTAATCCTGTATCCATCGTGTAATAGCTCACTTTCCCAAAAAGTAATACCCGCATCAGCAAGCGTTTTCGACTTGCCAGTGCGGGCGTTTGTGTATGAGTGAATGGCTCTATATAAGGTCAATCTTTTGGGTATAACCGCCGATAAAGTAGATTTCGATTTCTTGCCGTGAGTGGACAATAACCTTTTCGATGATTCTTGCGGTAAGGATGTCATCGTATTCCTTTATTAAAAGGTCTTGCGCCGTCAGCTGTTTGGTTGCTTCTTCGTCCTCCCCCTTACCATCCGTACTTTCTGCGATATTTGCTTTCAGTATTTTGATTTTACCGCTGAGTTTTCTCAGCTTATCATCAAGGAACGGTGTACTCTCGTCAAGTTCCAGTGACATTTCAAGCAGACGATCAAATTCTTGCTGTGCTTTTTCTAGCTGCTTTTGAAGCTGGGCTTTCAAGTTTTCTCCTGCTTTCATTTGACGGAGAATACCGTCAAGTTGTGCAGCAACTTCATCGGTAAAGTTTGCGGCCAGATTCTGCACAGCTTTCAAAATAGCCTGATGCAATTCTTCTTCCGGGATTGACGGTGAATGACTGCAAAATTTTGTTCCGTATTCGAGTCGATTGACGCATCTCCAAACGATTTGTTTTCTGCCGTGGATGTTCCAAGTAACCCGCTTATAAGGGCTGCCGCAGTCTCCGCAGACCAGTCGTTCGGATAAGGCATATTTGCTGTTATAGCGGCCTTGGTGTCGTTTGCGTTGGTTAGCTGCCGACTTACTATTGCGGCGGGCGATTTCAGCCTGCACCTCACGGAACATCTGCTTGGTGACGATACCTTCATGGTTGTTTTCAATGTAGTATTGTGGCAACTGACCCGTGTTTTTCTTGGAAACGCCTGTCAGTACATCCTCGATAAAGGTCTTTTGCAGCAGCACATCGCCACAGTATTTCTCATTTTGGAGAATCCGCTGTACGCTCTCGGACGACCACTTTTTGTTTCCTCTTGCAGTCAGAACCCCGCCCGCTTCCAGTTTCTTTTTAATGGTCAGTAGACTGGCTCCTTGCAGATAGCTGTTGAATATCATGCGAATCACTTCGGCTTCTTCGGGGATTACCTCTGGTTTACCATCCAAGCCTTTTCGGTAGCCAAGTATCTGTCCATAGGGAAACGGGAATTTTCCCTGCCTAAACCCCATTCGTTTACCGCGTGCTACGTTCTGCGAAATCGACTCACTTTCCGCCTGTGCAAAGGCACTCAGCACCGTCAGAATCATTTCGGAGTTCATTGTTGACGTGTTGATGTTTTCTTTTTCAAAAATCACCGCAATGCCGATTGCTTTCAGCATTCGGACATATTGGATGCTGTCCAGCGTGTTGCGGGCGAAGCGCGAAATGGATTTTGTAAGGATTAGGTCGATTTTCTTCTTTTTGCAGTCTTGAATCATCTGGTTAAATCCGTCACGCTTTTTTGTATGGATGCCGGAGATACCGTCGTCGGCATAAATCCCGGCCAGTTCCCATTCTGAGGTTGAGTTGATTTTCTCAGTGTAGTACAGTTTCTGCGTTTCAAAACTTCCCTGTTGTTCTTCTTCCTCGGTGCTGACGCGGCAGTAGGCCGCCACTCGCATTTTTCGCATGGTGTTGTTTTTCCCACTGCGTATCTGTCTAGTGGCTGGAATTTCGATGATTCTTGCGTTGCTCATGGTGCTCTTCCTTATTATAATGTCTGTCCGTTTCGCAGTTTGATGTCGATATGTGTATCGAGGTGTAAGATGATTTTGCTGACGATGGAGCTGTAGAATGATTCTGGAAATGTATCTGTGGGTTTGAATTCTTTGCAGGCGCGCTTGATTTGCATTGTTGTCGGATCGTCATCCCCTGCTGCGCAGTAATTAAATTGCAGTTCTGCTCGGCGCAGAATTTTGTCGATGATTGCATCTGCATCCAGCTCTGGTAATGCAAGGGCTGTGTGAATCTCATGATCCAGCTGAGCAACTTCTATTGACCGGGTGTTGCATTGTTCCTTTGGATTGTGGATTATTTCCGGGTGCTGTTGGATTTGGTATAACCTATCCACGATTTGTTGTGCCATGTTTTCAGGTTGCATCGGCTTTGACCACATTCCGCACTGTCGGCAAGTCCATTGTTGGGTTCTAGGTCGCCAGTATAGGCGCTCACCGCAGCAGGCACACTGCATATCGCTTCGAAATGGTTTTAGCACTGCTGAATATGTTACGGTTTTATTGCTTCGGATGCTGGCAGCTTGGCTGTAAACTTCTTTTGAAATAATGGCTGGGTATCCTTTGGCTCCACAGTAAATCTCATTTGCAAGTATGCGGGCAACGATATTTTTGTTCCAGCTATTATCTGAAAAGTGATAGGCTGTGCCACTTGTGGTCAAGTATTCTGCAATTTCCTTAAAACTCTGTCCTTCGGTATACGCATAGAATATGTGTTGTACAGTTGCGGCTTGTTCCGTGTTGATGACTGAATCTCCATTTTGAATCTGATAGCCGAAAGGAATGTACCTGTTCTTCATGTGGCTGCACGGCTTTCTGATAACTTCATGCCATTGATGAGTTCGAATTGGATTGCCGTATTGCTGATCAGCACTTTTTTCACAAGCTCTTTAAAGACAGACTCGTCAAATAATTCCAGCGGCGGTGTACTGGAAAGTTTCTTCTGGATGAGTCTTGTTTTTTGTAGAATTTTTTCCGATGTGTTAGACATATCATTTCGTGAAAGCTGTTGTTTCCTTTCCCTGATTTGCTGCTCAATGGCTGCACTTCGCTCTATAAATTGTGGTTCCTCAATATAACCTAGTGTATGGATTCTGGTAAGATTGTGTTTAGGTTTTTATACAAGGGTATAATCATAAAACACAACAAAACCGAGCCAACCTACACTAAAACGTCGCTATTTCTTTGTGAAAAGCGACGTTTTTTTATGGGCCGGACAGAGAAAGGAGGGAAAGTTTTTTAGTTAGCCAGGCCGGGAGGTCTGGCTTTTTTCATTTCAAAATAAGGAGGTTAGCGAATGGCAGATGACAAACTGAAAACAGGCCCGGAGTCCCCTGTCCTGGATCACCCTGGCGGGGGCCCTGCTGGGGACGCCCAGGCTGTAACAAAGCCCCCTGTCCCGGAAGAGGTAGAGGGGCCCGCTGCTGGCACCGGCCCGGCACCCCAGCCGGAGCAGTCTGTGATCCCCGGTATGGGCAAGGACGCTCCAGCCCAGCCTGCGCCGCAGGTCGAGGCTGAAAAGACGGGGAAATCCCTCAACCAGGATAAAAAAGTGGAGCCGGAGGAAAAAACGGCAAAGCGCCGGGGCCGTCCCCCAAAGGAACAGGATCACCCCCAGGGCGGCAAAGCGGAAAAGGGGCCGGAGCCCCGCAAGGGCCGCCCGGCCAAGGCTGACAAGGCGGCCCTTGGCAAGTCCCCGGCCCCCGGTGTTCTGGACAAAGTGTCCAGAGGTGGAAAAAAGGACAAGGAAACAGGTTCCGGGGGTGTTGGGCCCGGTGTGAAAGTCCCAAAGGGCAAGCCCGCCCCGGTCAAGGAGGCAGAGGCCCCTACCCCGGAGATCAAGCTGCCGCCCACGCCGGAGGTGCCTCCCCGCCCGGTGGAACAGGGCAAAATCGTCTATTTGAAGCTGTCGGAGCTTCACCCATTCCATACTTTACGGGATCACCCATTCAAGGTGCAGGACGATAAGGCGATGGACGATCTGGTGGGGACGATCAGGGAACACGGCATTATGACCCCGGCCACCGTCCGCCCGGAAAAGGACGGCAAGGGCTATGAGATCATCGCGGGACATCGCCGCTGTCATGGCGGTGAGCGGGCTGGCCTGGACGAGATCCCCTGTATTGTCCGTGAGATGACCGACCTTGAGGCTGTCCGGGAAATGAAGAACAGCAACAAGCAGCGGGGCGACCCTCTCCCCAGCGAATTGGCAAAACTCCTGGATTTGGAGCTGGAGGCCATCAAGCGCCAGGGGGCCCGGCCCAAAAATGACCAGGAGGCGGAGGCCCTGGGTAAGCTCTCGGTGGAGATCGTGGGCAAGGAGCATGATATGAACTATAAAAAGGTGCTCCGTTATGTCCGGCTCAACCATCTTGTGCCGGAGCTTCTGGAAAAGGTAGACACAAAAAATATGGGCTTTATGCCCGCCGTGGAGCTGTCGTATATCAAGCCGGAAAACCAGCGGCTCATCGCCGTGTCTATTGATGGGGAGCAGTCCTCCCCCTCGGTCAAACAGGCAAAGCGGCTCCGGGAGCTCGACCAGGAGGGCCTGCTCAACGGAGATGTGATCGACGGCATTTTAAGCGAAGAAAAAAGGGAGGTTGACAACGTGATCATCAGTACCGACGAACTCAACAAGTATTTCGGCAAGGAAATCACTCCTGCCAAAATGAAAGAACAGATCATGGCCCTGCTGGACGAGTGGAAAGAGAAGCAGCCGCCCGAACTGGCAAAGCCGGAGAAGAAGAACGAGCTCGACAAGTGACCGGCCCCCTGCTTCTGGACACTTTGTCCAGAGGTATGCGCTCCGCGCTTGGGATGGGCTCTGCGGTGATATATCCCCCGTCGCCGGGTTTGACGCCGCACAGCCGGGAGTGGGCCGTCAAGGGGCGGAACGCCCGCCGCTTTTGCGGCGGCTTGCCCTTTACGGTCTGCCCCGGCTGTGCTATTCCCGGCGAGCGGCGGGGGTATATCCTCCAGAGCCGCCCCCTTTCCCTGGATAGGGAAAGGGCGGGGGATAGGGTTGACCCTACCTATATATAAGGAAAAGAAACGGAGGTTTGGATTATGAAACGACCCCTTGCGTATGTGACCGCCGCATGGCGCGGCGGCGAGTGCGAGGTTATGCTCAGCAATTTCATTTATGCTCATTCCAGACAGGTAACTTTTGAAAATATCGTTGACAATCATTGCGTTATTTTTTTCTGGCACGAGCTGGTGATTGATTTGCGTGTACCCAAACGGTGTAGCGTTGGTGATATAGTTACCTGCACGCATCCGTTTGTGTATTCCCCACTTCATATTCTGTGAGATGGACAGCGATTCCTCCTGTGCCACGGCGCAGATCATACTCAGCAGCATTTCACCGTTGGAGGTCTCGGTATCGAAGCCCTCTTTTTCAAAGGCTACCGTCACACCAAGGCTTTTCAGTTCACGAACCGATGACAGTGCATCCGCCGTGTTGCGGGCAAAGCGGGATGCCGACTTAACCAGCACACGGTCAATCAGTCCGGCACGGCAGTCGTCCATCAGGCGGTTGAACTGCTCACGACGCTTCGTGCTGGTGCCGGTGATACCCTCATCAGTGTAAATTCCAGCGAATTCCCAGTTGGGGTTTTCCTGTATCAAGTGGGTGTAGTAATCCACCTGCACGGCCAGCGAGTTTAGCTGATCCTCGGAATCGCTGCTGACGCGGGCATAGGCCGCCACGCGCAGACGCTTCGGTTGTTGCTGGATTGGCTGGATAACTTGGACTTGTGGCATGAGAGTTCTCCTAAATGCTTGCACTCATTGCGCGAAGTGTGTCCAACATCTTTTTCCCTGTAGGAGAATTGGTGGAGAAGCGCTCTTTTTCAAAATCAGTTGTTATACCAAGGCTCTGCAATTCTTGCAGGATTGTCAGCAGGTCTGCTGTACGGCGGGCAAGATGTGTCGTTGACTGCACCACAATGCAGTTGACACGTCCTGCACGGCAGTCAGTCAGCAATCGGTTGAGTTCCGGGCGTTGGCGCAGATCCGTACCCGTAACGCCATAGTCAGCATAAATCGCCATATGTTTAGGTAATTCTTCACGTTGCAATGCAGGGTGGGTTGCACCTTTATCCACACAGATGTAACGCGCCATGGATTTTCTATCTGCTATTTGTGGCATGACTTTCTCCTTTGCATTTGACGCTGTGACATTCTTTTTATCACATACAACATACTCGAAAGGCAGGTCAAAAGCTATTCACGAGAACCACTAAACTTCTCGGCGCAAAACGCCGCATTTCCGGGCATAACCAACATTCGTGCGCTGGCAGATGTCCCTAGGCAATCTTCCGTTTGCGGCAGCGGATACCAGCGCGGCATAGGCCAGTGCATATTTCAGCTCCTGTTCCAGCCTTACGGGAAACGGGTCAATCTGCATCGACAGCCACCTCCCACGGCACTCTTTTTCCGGTTCGCGCGGTACGAGCCAGGATTCGACTCTCCAACCCTGTCAGATAGAGTTCATATTGTAGATTGGTTTCGGTCGTAATCAGTACGGCACTGTAATTTTGCAGAAAGCGTAGGATGCGGTACAAGATTGTAATGTCGTGGCTCAAACGGTCAAGGCTCTGCACCATGACGGCATTGACACGCCCCTGTTGCACAGCGGTGAGCATGGCAAACAAATCAGGTCGCCAGAACTCGGTGCCGTACTTCTGCTCCATGCAGGAGTTGACGATGATGTAGCCGCGCCTGTCGGCTTCGCGCATGACATCGGCAAGCTGTTCTTCCAATGCGGGCAGGTTCGGTGCGGCACTGCGGGCGAACGCCCAAATTTTGTATTCTTTCATGGGCGCACCTCAGAATTGATCCATAAGTGGGAGACGGACATCAAAGCGGGGCTTGCCAAAGGAGGCCCGCGTGAAGCGGTCGCCGACAAAGCGTTCCAGACCGCTGTTGATGAGTTCGGCGTTTAGGTCACATTCGGTGGTGATGAGATAGACATCATTCTGACGCAGAATTTCAATAACTCCTACCAGTATGTAGCTGTTGCGGCTGATTTGCTCCAAATCGCGCACCATCACGGCTTCAATCCGACCGTTCTCTACTGCGTCCAGCATAGATCGCAGACCGATGCGGTCTTTCAAGGTGTTTCCGCTGCAATGGTCAAAAGATGTGCCGCGTACAAGGAATCCATGCCCGGCTGCTTCGTCGATAAGGTCATACAGCCGGTCAAAGGCAATGCGCGGATCGCTGTTGGCGCAGCGCACATAAATCCAGACATCGTGGTTTCGCATAAGGTACATCTCAGGTTCCTCTTTTCACAAAAAGTAATCCGGGCTCTTCTGCTCCCGGATGAATTGCTGCACATCTTCAATTTTCTCGATGATTGGGCAGGTCGGCAGCGCTGCCAGCGCGGCATCATGGTACTTGCCGCCGATGCCCGCACGTTCGTCCAGAATCGCCACCACGCAGGAGTCCTGCTCGGTACGGATGGCACGACCAAAGCCCTGCCGCAGTTTTTTCTGCATTTCGGGGATAATTTCGGCGTTTATGTAGTCGCGCAGATTCGGGTACTGCCGGCGTTCGTAGTTGCTGACCGGGTCGGGTATCGGAAACGGCAGCTTGGCGATGATCAGCAAAGACACCATGTCACCGGGAAAGTCGATGCCCTCCCAGCAGGAGCCTGCCGCAAACAGAACGCCGTTGCCGGATTGCTTGAACTTCTGGATGATTTTGCCGCCGTTGCGCCATGCCTGATAGGTCGGGTATTGCCACTGACCGTCCGTCAGCGCGCGGACTTCCGCCATCTGGCGGTACGCTGTGAACCGCACCAGCGCATGACCGTGACAGGCACCAACCAACCGAACGATTTCTTCTGCCATTCGGCGGTTGTCCATTCGCGTTTTTGTGCGCGGCGGAAAGTATAACAGACATTTTTTCTTGTAGTTAAACGGAGAATCCGCGCGGAAGTGGCGCAACGGCCGGTAGGTTGTCAGCCCCAAAAGCTGTTCGGTGTGGCTGAAATCTCCGGCTGCAGCCAGCGTGCCGGAGGTCAGAATCGCGGGTTCGCGTGTGTTCCACAGGGCGCTGCGGAGCAGCTGCGGTACGCGGTTGCTGGCTGCGCAGAATGTGGGCTGGCCATCGGCATCGTAGTCGATGTATAAGATGCGCGTCGGCACCTCCAAAAGAAAAAGGCGCAGGAGGCTTTCTGCTTCTCCC
>OGZF01002091.1_pt1 | contig 10162 bp, 9 predicted proteins | sample 1576771 | NCBI WGS metagenome assembly OGZF01 (sample SAMEA3541536, study PRJEB24748) | human gut metagenome | biome: human gut; feature: human-associated habitat; material: faeces | place: China | collected 2012
ATAATGAAGCCAACAGGCCGACGACCGGAACTGGACAGCCTGCCTGTAAGATCATTCATAATTATGGAGGCAAAAATCATGAAAATGGCAAAGAAGTTTCTGGCCGTCGCCCTCGCCGGCGTTCTGGCACTGTCCGTTCTGACTGGCTGCGGCAAGAGCGTCAAGAGCAAGGACGTCGCTGACTCTCTGACCAAGATGGGCGTCAAGGTCGAGCAGAGCAAGGACGTGGATAAGACTGCTGAGAACACCCTGAAGGCTATCGAGACTATCATCGCTGCTGACTCCGCCAACAAGATCACTCTGGACAATGCTGTTGAGAAGGTCACCGGCAAGGTCATCAGTCAGGAGCACATCGACAGCAACACCGATGCCGCTAATGCAGTCAAGAAGGCTCTGAGTGTGTACGCCAACGGCTCTGATGCCGAGAAGGCAAATGTTGGCAAGCAGATCCGTGTTGCTCTGGTCAAGACCGAGAATGCCACGAAGAACGCAAACCTGCAGGCTGGCATTGTGAATGGCGCTCTGTTCGAGGCTCAGGCCGCTGTCGTTAACGACATGAAGCATGAAGTTGCTGAGACCGGCAAGCTGGGCATTGCCAAGACGAGCGATGGCAAGTACATGCTGGTCGTCATCGTCAACGATGTGGTCGAAAAGGCTAACGGCTAATTTTCTCTTCCCCGTGTGAGGACTGCCGCAAGGCGATATAGGCCCCATAAATAAAGATGATAACAGGCCCCGGAGTGGAAACACCCCGGGGCCTGTTGTTTTTTGTTTTTTTGCGCAGCTCCGGCTATATTGTATCCAACCTTCCATACGGAATCTTACAGGATATTAAGAGATTCCTTAACAAACCGTAACGAGAAGGGCTTTGGGCTGTAAGTTTGAGTCTGTATACTGGAACCATAACGAACGGGAATGATTCTGGATGACAAAACAGAATGCATCCCCAGTATACAAAAAAGGAAAGGAAGTACAAACCCATGAGTGATACGATCCTCGCTCTGCTCGGCTTTGCAACGGTGATTGCGGTCATCGTCCTGCTGCTGCGCAATGTCACGGTCCCTGCACTGGCATTCGTCAGCGTCTCGACCATCACCGCAGCCATTCTGGTGGCTACCGGTGCTTTCACCCTGGATGAAATGGCTGGCTTTATCAAGGAGGGCGTCAAGGGCGTCCACGGTACGGCTGTCCTGTTCATCTTCTCCGTCCTGTTCTTCGGCGTCATGACCGATGCAGGTATGTTCGACAAGATCATCGGCGCGCTGATGAAGAAGGTCGGCAACAACGTCGTCGGCGTTGCTCTGATGACCTGCCTCATCGCCATCATCGGCCATCTGGACGGCGGCGGCGCTTCCACCTTCCTCATCACCATCCCCGCCATGCTGCCCGTCTACAAGCGCCTGCACATGCGCCGTGAGACCCTGCTGCTCATCTGCGTCACCGCAATGGGCGTCATGAACCTGATGCCCTGGGGCGGCCCCACCATGCGCGCCGCAAACGTCATCGAGATGGAGCCCAACGACCTGTGGTTCCAGCTCATGCCCATGCAGATCGTCGGTCTGGTGCTGGCTGTCGGCACCGCCATCTTCTGGGGCCTGCAGGAGAAGAAGCGCATCGCAAAGCTCGGCGATGCCATCGTTGCTGAGGACGCCGGCAAGTACGACGACTCCGACGACGGCAAGAAGGACGAGGCTCTGGCTCGTCCCCAGAACTTCATCTTCAACGTCATCCTGACTCTGGCCGTCATCATCGTGCTGGTTCTGGACATCTTCCCCTCTTACTACGTCTTCATGGTCGGCTGCGCTCTGGGCATTCTGGTCAACTACCGCGGCAAGAAGCTGCACAACTCCATCATCAAGAGCCACGCTTCCGCTGGTCTGAGCATGGCATCCACCATCCTGTGTGCCGGTGTCTTCCTCGGTGTTCTGAGCAAGAGCGGCATCATGGAGAAGATGGCCATTATGATGGCCAACGTCATCCCCGCCTCTCTGGGCCGTTTCCTGCCCATCATCATCGGCATCCTGAGCGTGCCTCTGGCTCTGCTGTTCGATACCGACTCCTACTTCTACGGCCTGCTGCCCGTTCTGGTCAGCGTTGGCAACCAGTTCGGCGTCAACCCGGCGCACATCGCCATCGCAATGGTCGTCTGCCGCAACTGCGCTACCTTCATCAGCCCGGTGGCTCCCGCTACCTATCTGGGCATCGGTCTGGCCGGTGTCGAGATCAAGGACCACATCAAGTACTGCTTCGGCTGGCAGTGGGGTGTTTCCATCGTCTGCCTCGTCGCTGGTCTGATCCTCGGCGTTATCCACTTCTGATAAACTGAGTTCCCGCCCGGCTGCCCTTCGTTGGACGGCCGGGCATTTTTGCAGGATATTTTTTACCACTTTTCCCCAAGGAGGCTGCTGCAATGCGTGAGACCCCAGTCTGCACCGCGGCCGATGCCATCTACAAGCTGGCGGCGGGCAATCTGAAATACCTGAACGCGGAAAACGGGAGCGGCGATATTTCCCGCCGTATCCGGATGTCCACCTGGGCGAAGGGCCAGTCGCCCTACGCCATCATCGTCACCTGTTCGGATTCCCGGGTCATCCCGGAGAACATCTTCTCGGCGGGCATCGGTGAGCTGTTCGTCATCCGGCTGGCGGGCAACATCATCGACGACCATCAGCTGGGCAGCATCGAGTACGCTGCCGGCCATCTGGGCTGTCGGCTGGTGGTGGTGCTGGGCCACACCCACTGCGGCGCGGTGGATGCGGCCATCAACTCCGAGCCCTCCGGCTATATCCGCTACATCACGGACGAGATAAAAAAGGCCATCGGGGACGAAACAGACCCCTACAAGGCCAGCTGTCTCAATGTCCGGCACAGTGTGCAGGAGATCGAAAAGAGCCTGTGCATCCATAACATCGAGGAGGAAACGGGCCTGCGGGTCGTCGGTGCGATGTACCACATCGAGGACGGCAGCGTCGAATTCCTGTAAGGAACTCCCAGCATTGCGGCGAAACGGCCCTTTCCCAGACCGGGAAAGGGCCGTTTCTTGTGTTTGACAATCCGGCCTCGTTCGCTTATACTGACAGCGGAAAAAGAAACCGACGGAGGGACGGAATATGGTACAGGTAGACCTTATCACAGGATTTCTCGGGGCAGGGAAGACCACCTTCCTGCGCAGATACGCGGCATGGTGGGCCGGGCAGGGCGTCAAAGTCTGTGTGCTGGAAAACGACTTCGGCGCGGTGAACGTGGACGCCATGCTCCTGCAGGACCTCGAGGCGCAGGGCGTGGAGCTGGAGACCATCAGCGGCGGCTGCGACTGCGACACCCATCAGCGCCGGATGCGGACAAAGCTCATCTCCATGGCCATGCGGGGCTTTGAGCGGGTCATCGTGGAGCCCAGCGGCATCTTTGACGTGGACGAGTTCTTCGACGTGCTGCGGGACGAGCCGCTGGACCGCTGGTATCAGCTGGGCAATGTCATCGCCATCGTGGATGCCCTTCTGCCGGAAGAACTTTCCCCGCAGGCAGAATATATCCTCGCTTCCGAGAGTGCATGGGCGGGCAGTGTCCTCCTGAGCCGCTGTCAGCTGGCCTCTGAGGCGCAGAAGCAGGGGGCAGAAGCCCATCTGGCCCGTGCGCTGGAAGCCTGCAAGTGCTCCCGGAAGTTCGGCCCGGAGGAGATCATTGCGAAGGACTGGGCCGATTTGACCGGCGACGATATGGCCCGCATCGCAAAGTGCGGCTTCCGGCAGGCCAGCTGCGAAAAGCTCCACTTTGACGCGCATGATGCTTTTACCTCGGCCTACTTCCTCGAGCTGGGTCTGCCCCGCGCTCAGCTGGAAAAGAACATCCCGTCCCTCTTCACCGACCCCGCCTGCGGAAATGTCCTCCGGGTGAAAGGCTTCGTGGAGGACGATGGCCGGTGGTACGAGCTGAATGCTGCCGCCGCCGGTCTGACGGCGGCCCCCATCCCGCAGGGACAGCAGGTGCTCATCGTCATCGGCGAGGGGCTGGACAAGGCCCGGCTGGAAGAAGACCTGAGACGATGAGTTTTCCACAATGAAACAGAGAATTGTGCGATATTGATTGCGCCGACCCTCCTGCAGCGTTATAATAGAGAAAAATAGATCAGGAGGCCGTTTCATGAGCACTTCGACCACCCAAAAGCCGACCACCCGCCGCATCGTGGGCATGGTGGTGGGCATTGTCATTATTGGTCTGGGCATCGCCCTCTTCAAGCAGTCCCATCTCGGCAACGACTCCATCAGCGCGCTGAATATGCGCCTTGCCGAGCTGCTGGGCATCTCGCTGGGCGTGCAGAACGTCGCCACCAACATCCTCTTCTTTGCGCTGGAGTTCTGGTTCGGGCGCAAGTACATCGGCCTTGGCACCTTCGTCAACGGCATCGGCATGGGGTTCATCATAACCTTCTTCTACGAGCCCATTGCCGCGGTCTTCGGCCCGGCAGCGTCCCTGCCGGAACAGCTGGTGTGGGTGGTGCTGGCCGTCCTTGTGACGGCGCTGGGCGCGTCCCTCTACCAGACGGCTGACCTCGGCATCGCGCCCTACGATTACCTCTCGCTGGGTCTGCGGGACTACACGCACTTCCAGTACTTCGGCTGCCGCGTCTTCACCGACGCCTTCTGCGCCCTGCTCTGCTGGCTCCTGGGCGGTCTTGTGGGTCTGGGTACCCTCATCTGCGCGTTCTGCCTCGGACCCTTCATCCAGTTCTTCAACGGCCTCGTCTCCGAGCGGGTCCTGCAGTATAAGCCCGAAAAAGCATGAGCATAACAAAAAAGACATCTGCCGGCGGCAGATGTCTTTTTTGTATCTTACTCGAATTTGAACAGCGGCGTGCCGGTGGAGACGATGCCGCCCGCGATGATATGGAGCTTTGGCAGGTCGTCGGCGTTGGTCACGATGACGGCGGTGGTGGTGGGGTGGTTGGCAGCGCGGATGGCGTCCAGATCGACCTTCAGCAGAGCGGTGCCGGCCTTGACCTTCTGCTCTTCCTTGACCAGAGCGGTGAAGCCCTTGCCCTGCATCTCGACGGTGTCCATGCCGACATGGATCAGCAGCTCGATGCCGTCGTCGCTGGTGATGCCGATGGCGTGCAGGGTGGAAGCCACCTGCGTGATGGTGCCGTCAAACGGGGCGTACACGGTGTCGCCGGTGGGCTCAATGCCGCAGCCGGGCCCCAGAATGGCGGTGGCGAACGTCTCATCGGGGATCTGCTCCAGCGGGATCACCGTGCCGTCGATGGGAGCCATGACGGTCATCTTTTCGCCTGCAAATTTCGGGGCGGCATCGTGCTTGCCGCCAAACAGTTTATCAAAAAAGCCCATTGTGAAAATCCTTCCTTCCTTCCTTCCTTCCTTCCTTCCTGTCATCCGGAAAAATAATAGCGCAGAAGATCGTAAACTCAAAAAGGGCAGGGATACACGGTCTGGTGTATGCTTGCCCCTTTCTCGCATTCTGCGTTGTTCTTTTCAAACCATACCATACCCGGCCGAAAAATTCAATCAGCATCCCGCACAAAGAGAATGCAGAAACTTCGGCGAAACGCCAAAGAAAAACCCGGGCATGGAATTTACATCAGAGCGATGAGCTGCTCGATCTCTTCCATCTTAGTGGCCCAGCTGGTGGCGATGCGGACAACGGTGTGGCTGTCGTCGAACTTCTCCCAGAAGCCGAACTTTGCCTTGCCTTCCAGCGCGGCCAGCTGGGTGTTTTCCAGCACGACGAAGAGCTGGTTGGTGGGGGAGTCCATAAAGAAGCGGTAGCCCTTTGCGGCGAGGCCCTTCTTGAGGGCGTTGGCCGTCTCGATGGCATTGCGGCTGATGCGGGTGTAGAGGTCGTCAGTGAAGAGGACGTCGAACTGGATGCCCATGAGGCGGCCCTTGGCCAGCAGAGCGCCCTGCTGCTTGACCATGGTCATGAAGTGGGCCGGTGCGCCGTGGGGGAAGACCACGGCCTCGCCGCAGAGTGCGCCCACCTTGGTGCCGCCGATGTAAAAGACGTCGGTGAGCCTGGCGAGGTCGGCCAGGGTCACATCGGTGCCTTCGCTCACCAGCGCATAACCCAGACGTGCGCCGTCCACGAAGAGGGGCATGTGGTAGGTGTGGCAGACGGCGGACAGGGCCTCGAGCTCAGCCTTGCTGTACAGGGTGCCGTACTCGGTGGGGTGGGAGATATACACCATGCCGGGGAAGACCATGTGGTCGTGGTTCGAGTCGGCGTAGAAGGTCTTGCAGAAATCCTCCACCGTGGCGGCATCCAGCTTGCCGTTCTTCTGGGGCAGGCCGATGACCTTGTGGCCGGTGAACTCGATGGCACCCGCCTCATGACCGGCCACATGGCCGGTGGCGGCGGCGACGACGCCTTCCCAGCGGCGGAGCGTGGAGGCGATGACGATGGAGTTGGCCTGGGTGCCGCCGGAGATGAAGAAAACATCTGCCTCGGGGCAGGCGCAGGCGGCGCGGATCTTCTCCTTTGCGCTGGCGCAGTAGGGGTCGGTGCCGTAGCCGGACACCTTCTCGAAGTTCGTTTCCGTCAGCTTCTGCAGGATGGCGGGATGCGCACCCTCGCAGTAGTCGTTCTCAAAATACAGCATATTCTTTCCCTTTCCTTTATTACGATAAAGAAGATGATCCTATTGTGAGCCAGGAACGCACTTTTGTCAACCCTTTGAAACCATGGAAAAATACCCACCCTTTGCTGTATCTTTAATTTATTTGTGGTATACTTTTACAGTGGTACCGAATATAGATCGGGAGGGACAGCAAATGAAGCAGATGCTCCGGAAAAAGGACGTCTGGGTACTTTTGGCGGCGCTCATCGGGGCGTTCGCCTGTGTGACGCTCATCCAGTTCATCAGCGGCCGCATCGATGGTGTGGCCTCGATGGTGTTCCTGCTGGCGGTGTTTTTTGTTTCCATGTACACCGACGGCTACTGGTGGGGCGTGGCCGGTTCTGTCATCAGTGTGCTGGCGGTCAACTTCGCGTTCCGCACGCCCTACTTTGCCTTCAACTTCACCATCCCGGAGAACATCTTCTCCGGCGTGGTGATGCTGGTGGTCTCCTTCATGACGAGCACCCTGACCACCCGCATCAAAAAGCAGGAGCAGCTGCGGATGGAGAGCGAGACGGAGAAGATGCGGGCCAACCTCCTGCGGGCTGTCTCCCACGACCTGCGCACCCCGCTGACGTCCATCTACGGGGCCTGCTCTACGGTCATCGACAACTACGACTCGCTGGGCCGGGAGCAGAAGATGAAGCTCCTTTCCGAGGCCTGTGCCGACGCCCAGTGGCTCAACCGGATGGTGGAGAATCTGCTCTCCGTCACCCGCATCGACGCCGATGGCGTCGCCATCCAGAAGACGCCCACCGTGCTGGAAGAGCTGGTGGATACAGTGCTGGTGCGGTTCCAGAAGCTCCACCCCGGCGTACCGGTGGAAGTAAAGCTTCCGGATGACTTCATCGTCATCCCGATGGACTCCATGCTCATCCAGCAGGTGCTGACGAACCTTTTGGAAAATGCGGTGCTCCACGCCAAGGGGATGACCCGCCTGACGCTGCGGGTGTTCACGCTGGGGCAGCGGGCGGTGTTCGAAATTATCGACAACGGCTGCGGCATCCCGAAAGAGCGGCTCAAGACCCTCTTCACCGGCACGACCCTGACGCAGGATACCTCGTCGGGCGGCAAGCACGGCATGGGCATCGGGCTGTCGGTGTGCGCGGCCATCATCAAAGCCCACGGCGGCGACATAAAGGCCGAGAGCACGCCCGGCGAGGGTACGACCATCCGGTTCTGGCTGGAGACCGAAGAAGTGGATACGGAGGAAACAGAGGATGAGCAATAATAAATTCAAGGTACTTATCATCGAGGATGAGGCGAATATCTGCAGCTTCATCCAGACCCTGCTGGAGACCAACGGCTATCAGGCGCTGGTGGCCCAGACCTGCGTGATGGGCATGACCATGTTCATCTCCTATAACCCGGACCTCGTCATCCTGGACCTCGGCCTGCCCGACCGGGACGGTCTGGACGCCATCCGCTCCATCCGGCAGAAGTATCTGACCCCCATCATCGTCCTGTCGGCCCGCACCACCGAGCAGGATAAGATCGAGGCCCTCGACCTCGGTGCCAACGACTATATCACCAAGCCCTTCGGCACCGGTGAGCTGCTGGCCCGGGTGCGGGCTGCGCTGCGGGTGAACCGCTATGGCGGCGGCAGTCTGCCCGGCGGGGTGTTCAGCGCACAGGGCCTCACCATCAACTACGAGCGCCGCAAGGTGTTCGTGGACGGGCAGGAGGTGCGCCTGACCCAGACGGAATACAATATCGTGGCCTTTTTGTCCGAGCACGCCGGGCGCGTGATGACCTATGCGGCCATCGTCCGGGCCATCTGGGGCGACACGGACGCCAGCAGCACCAAGAAGCTGCAGGTGAATATGGCCAATATCCGCAAAAAGCTGGGCAGCCGCCCGGGCAGCAATACTTATATCCTCAACGAGCTTGGCGTCGGCTATCGGATGATAGAAGAAGACGCAAAGCCTCTGGAACCTGCGGAGGAGACGAAATGACACTGGCGCTGAGCCTGTTTGTCCTGTTTTATATTTTGATGCTGGCGGTGCAGCAGTACCGCCCATGGGTCGCGCTGGGCGGCGCCGGGGCGTTCCTGCTGCTGGGGAAGCTGGGCGTGTACGATTTCACGCTGGCGGACGCCGCCCGGGCCGTAGACTTCAATGTCCTGCTGATGATGGCGGGAATGATGGGTACGGTCTTTCTTTTTATCCAGAGCAAGATGCCTGCCCGGCTGGCCGAAGAGCTCATTGCCCATGTGCCGGATGTCCGGTGGGCCGTGTCGGTGCTGGCGCTGCTGGCGGGGTTCATCAGTGCCTTTGTGGACAATGTGGCCACCGTGCTGATGGTGGCTCCGGTAGGGCTTGCCATCGCCCGGCGGCTGAAACGATCGCCGGTGCCGGTGCTCATCGCCATTGCGGTGTCGTCCAATTTACAGGGCGCGGCAACGCTGGTGGGGGACACCACGAGCATCCTGCTGGGCGGCTTTGCGGGGATGAATTTCTTCGATTTCTTCTGGATGGAGGGTCGGCCCGGCATCTTCTGGAGCGTGGAGCTGGGAGCGCTGGCCTCACTGGGGGTGCTGTTCTGGCTGTTCCGGGACCAGCGCCAGCCCGTCCATGTCACGGTGGAAACGGAGGTGGAGGACGATGTCCCCACGGCGCTTCTCCTGCTGACGGTAGGTCTGCTCATCGCGGCGTCCTTCCTGCCTGAGCCCTCTGGCGGCGTGCTGCATCTGCTCTATACCTTGCGCAGCGGGCTCGTCTGCATGGGGCTGTGCCTCTTCGGTGCCGCCCGTGCCTGCTGGCGCAGCCGCTCCCTGAGGCCGCTGGCCGAGACGTTCCGGGCGCTGGATTATGACACCCTGCTGCTGCTCTTCAGCCTCTTTATTCTGCTGGAAGGGGTGAGCAGGGCGGGCGTCATCGACGCGGCGGCGCAGCTGTTCCACTCCGCAGCCGGAGACGAGCCGCTGCATCTTTACCTGCTGCTGGTGGCCGCGTCGGTGGGGCTGTCGGCCTTCATCGACAACATCCCCTATGTGGCGGCCATGCTGCCGGTGGTGCAGGGCGTCGCCGCCCTCATGAACGGCGGCGCGGGCATTGAGCCGGAGCTGTTCTACTTCGGTCTGCTTACCGGCGCGACGCTGGGCGGCAACCTGACCCCCATCGGCGCGTCAGCCAACATCGCGGCCATCGGCATTCTCCGCAAGAACGGCGAGACTGTCCGCACCCGGGACTTCCTGCGCATCGGCGTACCCTTCACACTGGCGGCAGTTCTCGTGGGGGCAGGGAGCCTCTGGCTGTTCTGGGGCATCTGAGAAAATTCAGGAAAAACTGCAAAAGAAGAAGCGTGGTCTGGCAGGCATCTGCCCCGGAAGCAGGCATCACCGGGGCAGATGTCTGTGTTTTTGCGCGCAGGGACGCAAGATAAAATATGCGGAAAAGAATGCAAAAACTTTTTTGAAAAAACGCTTGACTTTCCCGCTTTCCGTGGTATAATAACTATCGTTCCGAGCCGAACGGCAGCGAACAAAACAGAATATGCGGATATGGCGGAATTGGCAGACGCGTTAGATTCAGG
>OGZF01002092.1_pt1 | contig 10162 bp, 6 predicted proteins | sample 1576771 | NCBI WGS metagenome assembly OGZF01 (sample SAMEA3541536, study PRJEB24748) | human gut metagenome | biome: human gut; feature: human-associated habitat; material: faeces | place: China | collected 2012
ACTCCATGCAGACAACGAATGCTCCAATCAGCCTGAATGATCTTGTTCCTACCATTGTGGAAGCTATAGGTGAAGATTATACTCCATACGGTCAGAGTGTCCACGATTTTTCTGCTGACGAGTCCAGGGAACGCAGCGTTTACATCCGCGTAAGAGACGATGCATATCCTGCCGTCAAACGCTTCGATGGCGTGACCGAAGGCGGCATGAATGCTTATCATGTATATACTTATTATGGCACACTGAAAGACCTTGTCTTTCTTTATGACAATGGATATTATACACCTGTACAGGTAATTGATTCCTATTTCTAATGATTACTTAAGGAGATTTTTATGTCATTTAACTCATCTGACTTTTTAATTTTTTTCCCGATTGTGGTATTGATATACTTTCTGATTCCACAAAAGCTAAAAAACTACTGGCTTCTGATTGCCAGCTACTATTTCTATATGTGTTGGAATGCCAAATATGCTCTGATCATTCTTTTTTCTACCATAGTGACATACCTTAGCGGTCTTGCTCTGGATACGCTCCAGCAAAGATCTGCTGATCCGCTTATCATGCGGAAGAAAAAAATAGTTGTATCTATTAGTGTTTTATTAAACCTGTCCCTGCTTTTTTATTTTAAATATATTAATTTTGCAATCGGAATTTTAGGGAATGCACTGTCCGTCTTCCATATACAGCTCAATCTTCCATCTGTCGATATTCTTCTTCCTGTCGGCATCTCTTTCTATACCTTTCAGGCACTGGGATATACGATCGATGTATACCGTGGAGATACCTGTGCTGAAAAGAATTTTTTTCAGTATGCACTTTTTGTATCATTCTTTCCGCAGCTGGTCGCCGGTCCAATCGAACGTTCCAGCCACCTGCTGCAACAGCTTGCCACACCACATAAGTTTAATTCGGATGAAGCCAAAAGCGGTCTTTTACTGATGCTCTGGGGATTTTTCTTAAAAATTGTACTAGCTGACCGTATTGCAATCTTCGTTGACTGGGTTTACGGTGATTATCACACCTTTGGTGGATGGTATCTGATCGTAGCCACTGCACTTTTTGCCATTCAGATCTACTGTGATTTTGCCGGATACTCTATTATCGCTATGGGGGCTGCCCAGATTCTCGGTATCCGGTTAATGGAAAACTTCCAGTCTCCTTATCTGGCAGTTTCTGTTGCTGACTTCTGGAGAAGATGGCATATTTCCCTGACTTCCTGGTTCAGGGACTACCTCTACATTCCGCTCGGTGGAAGCAGATGCAGTAAATGGCGCAAATATATGAACAAAATGATTGTTTTCCTCGTAAGTGGTCTCTGGCATGGTGCCAAAATCTCATTTGTCGTGTGGGGTGGACTTAACGGTCTTTACCAGATCATCGGAGAGATCCTGCAGCCTTTGCGTGATAAACTTGTAAAACTTTTTCACTTAAACCGAAATTCCATCGGACATAAAGCCGTTCATATTATAGTGACTTTTGTCCTGATTGATTTCACCTGGATATTTTTCCGCGCCAACAGTTTTTCAGAAGCACTCACGATTCTCTCACAGATTATCCATGTACATAATCCATGGATTCTCTTTGATGGATCGCTTTATAATTGCGGACTAAATTCCAAAAACTTCTGCTTTATGCTTTTATGTATCTTGTTACTTTTTGTAACGGATTATTTAAAGCAGAAGAAAATATGTATCCGTGAAATTATCGCCAGACAGGATGCCTGGTGTCAGGTTCTGATCATAGCATTTTCCGTTGTTTTTATTCTTGTATTCGGAATCTACGGGACTTCCTATGACGCATCCAAATTTATTTATTTTCAATTTTAGAGGTAAAAATAATGAAAAAAATAGTATGCTGCATCAGTTGTGCTGCCATCATTGGTATCTCCGTATTCTATGCCGGACGCCTTTTACAACCTAATTTTACAGTGGATGCTTTCCATGCAATAGAATCTTTTCATTCCATGCCTGAAAATTCATTCGATGTCATTGCCTGTGGCTCCAGCCATGTATATAAAGGATTAAATGTAAATGAAATGACAGAAAAATATGGATTCAGTGCTTATAATTATGGCTGTAACTGGCAATTTCTTAATACCACCACTTTGTTCTTTGAGGACGCCCTAAGAACACAATCTCCTAAAGTGGTATTAATTGAAACCTTTAACGTAGACAAAGTTCATGAAGAGACGGATCTCAATGGTGAAATTTATTACACAAAAGGCATTTCCGATTTTAAAGGAAAAAGAGAATATTTAGCCCAATGCTTTGGTAAGAATAAGGATCGTTACTTATCTTACTATATCCCATTACTTGCCTTTCACGAAAACTGGACAAACATTAATTATTACAGTTTTGATTCTGGAACTTCCGTCGAAGAGTATCAGGCAGCGCATGGTTTTTCAGGCAGCGACCATATTGTTCCAACAGTGATCTCCAATCCCGCAACGTTCGAGCAGAAAGAGCTGCCTGATAGTTCTGTCAGATTATTAGATAAAATTGTAAACATCTGCAATGAAAATAATATTCGTCTTATCTTTTATACTGTTCCTTATGAGGGGGAATATAATTATTCAGATGCCATTGCCGAATATGCTGCTGCCAACAACTGCACTTACCTTAACCTGTTTGAACACATGGATGATGTCGGGCTCAACGGTGATACAGATTTTATGGATATCGAACACCTGAATATAAGCGGAGCAACCAAAGTTGCCGACTATCTTGGAGAATATATTGTTTCTCATAATCTGCTCTCTGAAGCAGACTAAGACCTTGCATAGATACATGAGGAGATTTTCAATGAACAAAAGAATTTCTGTTTTACGTTTTTTATCAAACTATATCATCGTGTTACTCCCAATATTTACACTCTGCGTGATGGGACCTAATGAAATATACTTTGGAAATTATAAAGAGTTAGGCTTTACTTATCAGGAATTCGGGTGGAAATTTTTATTTTTTTCATTTTTAATCACCACCTTATTAACCCTAATTCTTTCCTTTTTACCTGACAAAATTCAGAAATATTTTTTGTCTGTCATTTACTGGATTGGAATTGCAGGTTACCTGCAGACTATGTTTTTAAATAAACAGCTGGATCTGATGGGTGTAAGTGCAGAATCTTATTCGGCTACCCGGATGAAAACCGTTCTCAATGCTTGTTTATGGTTTGTTTTACTTGTTTTAATTTTGTTTTTTACCATGTATCCAAAAACAAAAATGCATAAAATATTATCAATAACAAGCGGCATTATCTTTGGCATGCAACTTGTCGGTTTTCTCTCACTCTTTCCAACCGCTGACGAAGCTGCTTTTTCTTATCCAACAGAAGAATTATGTCTTGACGGAAGTGAACAATATACCATTTCCTCGAAAGAAAATATTATATTATTTGTACTGGATAATTTTGCAATAGACTATTACACCTCTGCTGTTCAGACGTATCCGGAATTAACAGATCAGCTTAAGGATTTTACTTATTACTCAAATGCAGACTGCAATTATCACGGGACCTATCCATCTCTTGCGCACCTTATCACTGGGAATGAGTTAGATCCATCCCTTACCGTTGATGACTGGCTGACACAATGTTGGACAAATGACATAACAAATGATTACTTTTCCCTCTTAGAATCCGAAGACTATAAAGTAAATTTATATACACCTGTCACAAGTATCCTCACTGGCACAAACTCTTTGGAACTATTAGATGATAAAATCAATAATGTCACTTATAAATCCAATACCCGAATGATTGACTATTCGAAACTTTACAAAACAATGCTTTATATGTCGTGTTATCGCTTTATGCCAGAATACTTTAAACCAGCTTTTGATGTAAAAAATGAGACTTATACATCCATCGTAAGCTACCCTGAAAATGCAGTCCAACATGCTAATTATGATTTTTACAGCAATTTATTATCCACTGGACTGACATTAGACAATTCCTGTAATTATTTTACTATCCAGCATTTAAATGGAACGCACGAATTTACCACAAATGAATTTTGTGAATATGATGAGCAGAATTTATCCTGCGAATCTACTGTCAAAGGTATTTTTACAATGTTGAATGTGTACATAGAACAATTAAAAAAACTGGGTGCCTATGATAATTCTACTATCATTATTACCTCTGATCACGGCACAATCGACCGTCCACAAATGATTTTCTTTATAAAAGAGAAAAATGAAACTCATAAAATGATGCAGGAAACATCCGCTCCTATTACCTTAAATGAATTAGTCCCTACTATCGTGGAATCTCTCGGTAAGGACTATTCAGAATTTGGTTCAAGTATTCATGATTTTAATGACGGTGAACTGCGTGAACGTACCGTTTATATTCGCGATTTTGATGAAAGTAAACCACCTGTGCCATGCTACGATGGTCTCCGAGATGGAAAAGTCAATGCTTATCGTGTCTATACTTATACTGGCGGTGAAGCCGAATTTGTAAATGCACTTTACGGTGACGATGTTATCACTATCCCAATGATTGATTCTTATTTTTAATATTTATGTAATAAAATTACGAAATGGAGTCTTAAATGAACGCAAAAAAAACTTTATTACTTTTTTTATCCAATTTCATTATTATCTGCTTTCCAATTTTTATACTCTTTGTTATGGGACCATCTGAAATATTTTTTGGCAATTATAAAGAATTTGGATTTGTCTATCAGGAATTTGGATGGAAATTTTTGATTTTTGCTTTCTTAATATCATTTATTTTTACGCTTGTTATTTCATTCTTTCCAGACAAGCTCGGAAAATATATTCTTTCTGTTTTCTGGGGAATCGGAATTGCAGGATATATCCAGACAATGTTTTTAAACCGCCATCTGGAACAAATGGGTGCCCGTGCAGAAGCATACACCGCATCACCTTCAAAAATAATTGTAAATTCCATTATTTGGGCAACTATCATTTTGGGAGCTTTGCTGTTTGCAAAATTTCAACAGAATATCTTCAAAAAAGTAATGTTAACATCCTCTCTCATTATTCTGGGGATGCAATGTGTTGGATACATTTCACTTTTCCCCTCCGCAGATAAATCCGCCTTTACATACTACAGTGACAAGGACGAACTTATCCTGGATGGAAGTAAGCAATTTACCGTATCCTCAAATGATAACATTATCTTATTTATTCTGGATAATTTTTCCAGCACTTACCTTGCATCTGCCGTTGAAAAATATCCGGATTTAAAGGATTTTCTGCATGATTTCACTTATTACAATAATGCCGACTGCAATTACCATGGAACCTATCCATCACTACCGCATTTACTAACAGGAAACGATTTAGATCCTTCGTTATCTGTTGATGACTGGTTAGAAGATTGTTGGACAAATACTACTACAAACGATTATTTTTCTATTTTATCTGATGCCAATTACAAAGTAAATTTATATACTCCAACGACATCTATTCTGACAGGTAATCATTCTCTGCCGCTTCTTGACGGAAAAATTAGTAATATAACTACAAAACAAAGTTCTATTTGCATTGATTACCATAAACTGTATAAGACAATGTTCTACATGTCCTGCTATCGCTTTATGCCAGAATACTTCAAATCCTTTTTTGACGTATCAAATGCAACATATACCTCTATTGTATCTTATCCTGAAAATACTATTTTACATGCGAACTATGATTTTTATAATCATCTCATTGAAAATGGTCTGACAACTGATTCATCTGGTAATTATTTCATAATTCAGCATTTAAATGGGACACATGAATTCACAACCGATGAAAATTGCCAGTTTGATGCTCAAAATGCAACCTGCCAGTCAACCGTTAAGGGAATATTCACTATGCTTGAAGCTTATTTGAATGAATTAAAAACACTAGGCGTTTATGATGATTCAACTATTATTATCACCTCTGATCATGGTGACGTTGAATATCCACAAATAATCTTTTTCATCAAGGAAAAACAGGAATCCCACGAATCACTTAATGGTACCAATGCTCCTATTACTTTAGACGAACTTGTTCCAACCATCGTTCAATCGCTTGATAAAGATTACAGTGAATTCGGATATAGTATACATGATTTTTATCCCGATCAGCAACGGGAACGTCTGCTTTATATCCGGGATTATGACGCTTCTTATCCAGATGTTCCACGCTACGATGGAATCTCTTCTGGTGGATCAAACGTATACCACTTATACAACTATACAGGTAATATTGATGATCAGATTAATGCCTTGCAAAATTATCAATACACAACCATACCAATGGTTGACTCTTATTTTTAAACACAGAAAAGGATACCTTTTATGAATGAAACAACTTTAAAAATTTTTAATCGAACACTCCATATAAAAAAGCAATGGAAAATTACATTTCTCGCCACATGGATTGGTGGAATGCTGGCTCATGCCTATCGTTTTTTCAACTTTCTGCCATCCTGGGATTCTATGTATAACTTTGCCGGAACCGGTGCTACTTACTCTTCCGGAAGATGTTTTCTTGAATTTTTCAGTAAAATCTCTTCCAAATATGATATGCCCTGGGTGAATGGTGCATTATCCCTACTCTATATCAGCCTTGCAAGCATACTGCTTGTTGAACTTTTTGAGTTACAGGAAAGCTCATCCTGCGTATTGCTTGCCCTGCTCATTGTTTCTTTCCCTACCGCCACAGCATCCTTTGCATTTATGTTCACTGCTGACGGTTACATGATGGCATTTTTAATGGCTGTTCTAGGTATTTATCTGACCTGGAAATATCAATATGGTATCTTCTCGGGTATTATCTGCATTGGATTGAGTATTGGAACTTATCAAGCATACATCAGTGTCATGCTCTGCGTTCTGCTTGTTATGTTTGCCCGTGATCTGCTTATAAAACAGAAAGATTTCAAATCTTTCTGTTGCAGCAACTGGAAATATATCCCACTTCTGCTTGGAGGCTTTATTTTCTATAAGATTGCATCCACACTCATTAATGCTTACTATCACATTACATTGACAGACTATCAGGGAATCGGTCAGATTCATATTCTGTCACTTTGGGAATACAAACAGGCTTTCCGAAATGTATATAATGAATGGTCCCACCTGTTTTCTTTCAACGAAGCTCTTAATGTATACTGGTACGGATATGCTAACCGCCTTGTAATCGTCCTTATTCTGCTCTGCACGGTCTGTCTTGTACTCAAAAATAAACTGTACAGACGGCCACTTGCTTTTATTGCCGGAATACTCTGCACCATCTGCCTGCCACTTGCCGTGTGTTTTCTATTCTTTGTATCATCCGACGTCTGGTATCACACACTGATGGAGATGGGTGCCTGCTTTATTTATCTGTTATTGCTCTGCTATCTTGAACATGGCTGTGTAAAAACGCGTTTTGAAAAAATCATAAAATCTATCGGAATTGTTGTACTTTGTTATCTTTCCTTCTACAACATCCGAAATGCCAATATCTGCTATAATGAGATGAACCTGAGCTACGAAAAAAGCTATAGCATTGCCAGCAATGTATTAGACCGCATAGAAGATCTGGACGAGTTTCCTGAGATATCCAAGGTTGCCATCATTGGAACCTACCACACCTATTCTTCTAATATTGGCGGAACTGTACCTTATATTATTGGTGTAGATCAGGATAACTTCTTAAATCTTGATTTTCACTATTTTGCTATGTGGAATTACTGTTTTGGTATTCAGCTTGACCAAGCCAGCAGTGAAGAGATTGCTGCCATCAAACAGACCGAAGAGTACCAGAAGCTTGATTCCTATCCATCAAAAAACTGTATTGCAGTAATTCATGACATTATTGTGATAAAGCTGCCAGAAGAATAGAAAAAAGTGCTGCAACTTTGAAAAATTCAGAGCTGCAGCACTTTTTCTATTCTTCTTTCTCTTGTTTTGGTAAACATTTATCCATGTTCAGACTCACTTATTTTTTTCCGTTTCTTCGTCATTGCTTTTCTGAATAATATAATGCGGTCTTTTCTTCACTTCCATATAGGTCTTAGACAGATATTGTCCCATGATTCCCATACAGAACAATTGAATTCCACCAACAAACGTAATGATACATACCAGGGATGGCCATCCACTGACCGGATCTCCAAAAATAAGCTTTCGAACAATGATAAATATGATTGCAACAAAAGAAATAAACGTCATCAAAATTCCAAGGTAAGAAGAAATCATCAGCGGAACATTTGAAAAATTGACAATGCCATCCAGAGAATACGCCAAAAGCTTCCAGAAACTCCACTTTGTCTCTCCTGCTGTTCTTTCTATATTCTCATATTCCAGCCATTTTGTCCGATAACCAACCCACCCAAAAATTCCTTTGGAAAAGCGATTATACTCTGATAATGCAAGAACACTGTTCACCATATCTCTCGTCATCATACGAAAATCTCTGGCTCCATCTACGATATCCGCATCGGATATCCTCCGTATCAATTTATAAAAACATCTGGCACAAAAAGAGCGTACCACCGGTTCACCCTTACGGCTTACACGTCTTGTCGCAATACTGTCATATTCTCCTGACTCAAGTATACGGGTCATCTCCGGCAGAAGTGCCGGAGGATCCTGCATATCTGCATCCATGATCACAACATAATCTCCTCTGGCATTATTAAGTCCTGCATAAATTGCCGCCTCTTTTCCAAAATTTCTGGAAAATGAATAATACTTCACATGTCCATCTTTCTGTGCCAGTCCACACACTTTCTGTTCTGTATAATCATTAGATCCATCATCCACGAACAATATCTCATAATCACATTGCCCATTCGTCATCACATCCGTAACCGCAGCATATATTGTCTCTACTGTCTTCTCTTCGTTGTAACATGGAATAATTATGCTGAGCAATTTTCTGTCCATTCTTCCGCTACCTCTTTCCTGTCTCCGCCACGCTCAAAAGGATACATCCCGACATCTCTGCTGATCATGTACTCACATCCGTTCCGGCTTTGCATGTATCTGTAAGTTATGTTATAATGTACATATTAATGTGCATATGTAACAGGTACTGCATAGCAGACATTTTCGTTCAGGAGACTACACTTATGAATATATTAATAGAAAAATTAAAACAGCGCAATGCATTTTCAACAACCTTTTTATATATCATCTATTTTCTGCTTGGAATGTATTACCCTCTTTTCAGTTTCATGCGTCAGACCGTACCGCAGTATTGGGGACAGGTTACACTTTTTTATCATATACTGCTGATATTGCTTCTGGCAAAAGTACTCCTTCAGAAAAACTCTGTTTTTGACTGGATTTTTTTGGCTGGATTGTTTTATCTCTGTTATAAAAGCTACCAGTATAATTATGATTTCTATAATATATTCGGTACCATGATGTTCCTCTGCTGTGCCAAAAATATAGAAATAAAAAAAATTGTAAAATTAGATTTATATATCCGTATTGTACGCAGTGTCTTGTTTCTCACCTTACCTTTTATGGGCTTAATGATCAATAAAATAAATGTATGGATTGGTGGAAGAACCCGCACCTTCTTCGGATGGACTCACGCTAATATGATGGGGCTTGATTTTTTACTTTTGGCAATGGACATTATGTATCTCCGAAAAGAATGTAAGAAATGGTACGACTGTATCCTATATGCTGTTTTTATCATTTTTTTGGACAGAACAGCTAATAGCAGAACCGCTGAGGTCATTATTGCCATGTTAATTGTCATCCACTTATTGTCAATTGTCATACCAAAAAACTGGTTTCATAAAATGATGGTGCTATTTACATCTGGAGCATTTCTTCTATGTGTTGGTATTCCATTTATCGGAAGTTATTTATATATCCACAAACCGGAATTATTTTTACAACATGACGGAACCATGCTCTCAAGAATTCAATTGACCACTACTTTCTATCTAAGAAATGGTGGCTTTGGTTTCTATGGATTTCCTATAGAAGATCAAGATTGCCTTGACATGATGTTCTCTTATATTGGACTTCATTGGGGAACCGCAGCTTTCATCATTATTTCAGCAGCTATTATATATGCCATTTATAAGGCATCCAGAGAACAGCATACCAGCTTCCTGATCTTGCTTTTCTTCTTCCTTGTATATGGCTGGGCAGAAGTAGCACCGATTTACCCTGTATATTCCTATTTCTCACTTTTGCTTGGTTATT
>OGZF01002097.1_pt1 | contig 10139 bp, 8 predicted proteins | sample 1576771 | NCBI WGS metagenome assembly OGZF01 (sample SAMEA3541536, study PRJEB24748) | human gut metagenome | biome: human gut; feature: human-associated habitat; material: faeces | place: China | collected 2012
CCTGCTGGGGAGTGTACTCCTTGCCGTTCAGGGTCACCTTGTGGTCGGTGCCCATATAACGCTTGATGGAAGCCACCGTGTTCTCGGGGTTGGTGATGGCCTGGCGCTTTGCGACCTGACCCACCAGACGGTCGCCGGTCTTGGTGAAGCCGACAACAGACGGGGTGGTGCGTGCACCCTCAGAGTTAGCGATAACAACGGGCTCGCCGCCCTCCATAACAGCCACGCAGCTGTTGGTAGTGCCAAGGTCGATACCAATGATCTTACTCATAATGAAAGCTCCTCTCAAATTCAGAACGTTTTTTGTTTATGTGATGCTCAAATGTTACCAAGCGGATGTTATATTTGAAAACCCTTGCGGGGTCTTGCAAAATCACTCTGCCACAACAACGGTGGCATGGCGGACGATCTTATCGCCCAGCTTGTAGCCCTTCTGGTAAACCGTGATCACGGTGCCGCTCTCCTGCCCATCGGGGGCGGGGATCTGCTGCACGGCATTCATAAAGTTGGGGTCAAAGGGCTTGCCCAGCGCCTCGATCTCCTCTACATGGAGGGTGCTCAGCGCCTTGGCGGCTTTGTCCAGCGTCATGGTCACGCCCTTCTTGTAATTCTCGTCGGTGGTGGGGGCATTGGCCGCCATCTCCAGCGTATCCAGAATGGGGATGATCTGGTTCACGGCAAAGGACACGCCGTCGTTGAACTTCTGGTCAGCCTCACGGGTGGAGCGCTTGCGGTAGTTCTCATACTCGGCGGCCATCCGCAGCAACTGATCCTTGGCCTGATTGGCATTCTTCTCAGCCGCGTCCAGCTTTGCCTTCACGGCCTCCAGCTCCCGGGCCTTCTTGTTGAAGAAGCCATCCTTTTTCTTGGGGTCTGCCGCTTCAGCGTTCGTCTCGGGAGCCGCTGCCTGCTCAGGTGCAGTTTCCGGGGCGGCCTGCTCGGCGGTGTTGGGCTCCACGGCAGGTTCTTCTGCCTGCGGGGTCTTTTTTGTTTCTTCGCTCATTCCAGGTCCTCCTTATAGATCACAGTCCGCCGGGGTGCGGCTGCCTGCGGGGTATCTTTTCGTTTGCCGCTCATTCCTTCGCCAAGCTGATCGGCAAAGGTGTGGAGCAGCGGCATCAGCTTCTGGAAGGGCATCCGGGTGGGGCCGATGAGGGCCACGGAGCCCCAGAGGCCTCCGCCCACCAGATACCGGTCACTCACGATGCACAGGCCGGGGATCTGAGGTTCCAGATCCTCGCCCAGCAGGATGCTTTCGCTCTGCTCTGCCGGGGGTGCAATGAGGGCAGCAGCCTGCTCTTCGTCGTTCAGCAGGCTCAGGATGCTGCCCACCTTGCCGTCCAGCTGGGGCCAGTCCAGCAGGTACTGCTCACCACCCAGATACACATGGGGCTGGGTGGAATCCTGCAGGATGGCGGCGGCGGCGCTGATCACCGGCACCAGCTCCGGGCTGATCTGGCTGCACAGCTCTGCAAGGAGCCGGGGCGACAGATCAACAGGAGCCACAAAGGTCAGGTTCCGGTTGAGCAGGGCGGCAAGCGCCGCTGCATTTTCCCGGGAAAGACCGGTGCGGACCCGCGCAACACGGGTGCGGACATAACCGGCAGTGGTCACAGCCAGCACCGCTGCGGCGCTGCGGCCCACCTGCACCACCTCGTAGTGGGCGATGCAGAGATCCTCAGCACAGGGGGTGCTGACGGCGGCGGTGCAGCCGCTGATGGCGGCCAGCGCCTTGGCGGCACCCTGTGCCAGCTTTTCCGGCTCGTGGTCAAGGCTTGCGAACACCGCGTCCACACGGGCGCGGGTCACACGGTCCAGCGGCTGGTCATCGGTGAGAAGATGATCCAGATAATAACGGTAGCCCTTGGCACTGGGGACACGGCCTGCGCTGGTGTGGGGCTGCTCCAGCAGACCCAGCTTGGTCAGCGCGGCCATCTCGTTGCGCAGCGTGGCACTGGAAACTGCCATATCAAAGTAGTTTGCCAGCACACTGCTGCCCACGGGCTCGCCCTCGAGGCCATACAGCGCAACGATTGCCTGCAAGACACGCTGTTTGCGTGCATCCATCGTCATAGCGCCTGCCTCCTTCGTTCGCTTTTTGTTCTTTAGCACTCCTTCTTCCTGAGTGCTAAGACCATTATATCCAATTTTGCGGCGCTGTCAATAGCTTCTCAGAAAAGTTTTGAAAGATTCATAATTCTGTCATAAAGGCCGCACAAAAAAGAGCCGCCCTGCGGCGGCTCTCCTATATAATAGATCATTCCTCCATCTGCTTTGCCAGAAATGCCGCCGCCACATTCACCGCCTTGAGCTGGGCGGCATCGGGCTGGGCAGTGCGGTCCTCCGTAAGCAGGCCCACACTGCCGGTGACATCCCCCGCCGCAATGATGGGCACGGCACACAGCAGCACCCGGGGCGAGCCCTCACAGGGCAGCAATGCCTTTTCGGGGCTGCCATCGCTCTGGTAGGGCTTGCGGCTGTCCATCAGCTTTTCCAGCGGCTGGCTCACGCTGCGGTCGGCCAGATCCCGCCTGCCCGCACCGGATGCCGCCAGAATGCGGTCCCGGTCTGAGACAAAGGCCGTCAGGGCAAAGCACTTGCTCAGCACATCCACATACTGGGCCGTCACCCCGCTCAGTTCCCCCATGGGCGAATACTTTTTGAAGATGACCTCACCGTCCCCCGTTGTGAAGATCTCCAGCGGGTCTCCCCTGCGGATGCGCTGGGTGCGGCGGATCTCCTTGGGGATGACCACCCGCCCCAGCTCATCGATGCGGCGCACGATGCCGGTTGCTTTCATAAGGTTCCCTTCCTTTCCATGTTCCGGTTTTGCTTCCAGATTTCTGCGAAGTATGGTTATTCTGTGGAAACAGGAAGGGAATTATTCATTCAGCTCCGGCCAGTGCGCTGCTTGTCCTCATACATCCGGTGGTCGGCCAGGATGCGGATGGCACGCACATCGTCGCTGTCGCAGGGGTAGACCGCACAGCCGCAGCTGGTGCCAACCTGCACCTCTGCATCCTTCAGGCGGTAAGGCTCCCGGATGGCTGCCTTGATCTTTTCCACCCGGCTCTTGCAGAACCCCTCCGTTACGGTTCCGTTGACGATGAGGGCGAACTCATCCCCGCCGATGCGGAACACCGCATCGCTCTCCCGCACGCAGCCCCGCAGGCGGCTGGCCACCTCCTTGAGCAGCTGGTCGCCCACATCGTGGCCGTAACGGTCGTTCACAGGCTTGAAACGGTCAAGGTCGAGGTAGAACAGGACAAACGGTGTCCTGTTCAGCTCGTTTTCTTTCAACAATGCGTCAAAATAGCGTTCATTATACAGTCCGGTCAGGCCGTCGGTGTTGGCCAGGTCCTCCATCTGCTGGCGGGCCTCCCCTTCCTGCCGGAGGGCGCGCTCCTTTTCCTCCACGCGCAGGCGGGCATCGGTGCGGACACCGTGCACCAGCACGATGCCTGCGCAGAGGAACAGGCCAGCCAGCAGCAGGATGGTGGCGTTCTGGATCTTCCGCATTCCACTGTCCACCACGTCACGGCCGACGATGCCCACAATGGAAAGATGCTGAAAGCCCACAGGCTGGTAGACCAGATAATAGCTCTTGCCCTCAAGCCAGTAGGAAAGGCTGCCGCTGCGGCCCTCTGCCACGTCCTGCCGGGCCCGGGTCAGTGTGCCCGCATCCACCTGCGCATACTTCTGCAGGTAGTCGAACAGGTTGTCCATCCAGTCCTCGATCTCGCTCTTGGGCTCCTCCGAGAGCATCACATCACCATCGGGATGGATGATGTAGCAGTCGCTCTGGCCGCCGTAAGCACTGCCGCCAATCAATTCCTCTATGGTCTTATTCCGATAGCTCACGGCAAGGCTGGTGTAGGTGGTGCCGTCGATCTCCACCGGCGCAATGGGCGCAGAGTATACCACCCGGCGCTCCCCGCTCCGCATGATGTAGCTGGACACCGTAGGCTTGCCGGTGCGGTACATCTCCTCAAAGGCTGTCCAGAGGTGATCCACTTTTTCATGCTTGCCCCGGATGCTCCAATATTCGCAGTTTTCATTGAACAGATACACGCTGCTGTACCGCCAGATCTCCCGCTCGGCCTCATAGCTGCGCAGGCGTTCCTCCGCCAGGCCCTCCTCATTGGCAGCCTGCAGGCTCTTGCCCCACTCGTTCAGCATGTTCCAGTTGCTCCGGCTGAAGATGGTAAACGCCTTATCCACCTGCTCATAGGTCTCCAGCAGGTTGCGGGTGCCTTCGTCATAGAACTGCTGCCGGATGTACAGGACGTACCAGCATAGACCTGTCATCACGACCATCGCCAGCAGCAGCGCAGCTGCCGTCCATCTTTCTTTTTTCTTCCACATATTCAGCTTCTCCTCAGCAGAGTCCCAACTCTCTGCCCTTTTCCGGCCGCATTTCCACAGCCTGCGAAACCACGCAATTCCGTCGAATCAACACTACCAAATTCTGCTTTTTCTGTCAAGGCTTTCGTCAAAGATTATTCGCTGCAAATTTGGGGCATTCTTCTATTCTTTTGCTGCTGTGTATGTTATAATAAAATGTATGGATTTCTGAGGGGGTGCTCTTATGCAGCAGATCGTGATATTGGGCGGCGGTGCAGCGGGCCTTGCCGCCGCATTGGCCGCCGCCCAGTCTGCCCCGGCAGGGGCAGTGCGGGTGACGGTGCTGGACCGCAACCCCAGGTGCGGCAAAAAGCTGTTGGCCACCGGCAACGGCCGCTGCAATCTGGGCAACACCGGCATTGCACCGGAGCAGTATTTTACCGCTGACCCCGCCGCCCTGCGGCCCCTGCTGGCCGCGGTGGATGCCGCCGCACCGCTGGAATGGTTCGCGGCGCTGGGCCTGTACACCCGCACCGATGAGGCCGGGCGGGTGTACCCCTACTCCAACCAGGCCGCAGACGTGCTGGCCCTGCTGGAAGGCCACCTTGCCCGGCTGGGCGTGGAGGTGCGTACCGGCTGCACTGTGCAGACCCTGAGCCAGAACCGCAGCGGCTACACCATCCTGTGCGAGGATGCCGAGGGTCAGGACCAGACCCTGCGGGCCGATTCCGTCATCTGCGCCATGGGCGGCAATGCCGGGCCGCAGTTCGGCACCGACGGCTTCGGCACCCGATTCGCCGCCCAGTGCGGCGGAAAGCTGGAGCCGCTGTACCCCTGCCTGACCGCCCTGCAGACAGCAAAGCCCAACCGATCTCTGGCCGGCATCCGGGCCAAGGCCGCTGCCACCCTGCTGGACCTCGACCGCCACTGCGCCGTGGCCGTGGAAAACGGTGAGGTGCAGTTCACGGACTATGGGCTTTCGGGCATCTGCATCATGCAGCTGTCCGGCCATCTGGCCCCGGGGCGGGGGCCAAAGCGCCCGGCCGTGGAGCTGGACCTCTTCCCCATGCTGGATGAGACTGCCCTGACCGCCCTGTTTGCGGCCCGGGTGCCCCTGCTGCCGGGCAAGGCACCTGCGGATTTCTGGACAGGCCTGCTCAACCCCAAGCTGGGCCGCGCCCTGTGGGCAGCGGCAAAGCTGCCTGAAAAACCGGTGGACACCCTGCCGGATGCCGCCTGGCAGGTGCTGGCCAACGCGGCCAAGCACTGGCTGTTCGAGGGCCTGATCCCCTGCGGCTGGAAGCAGGCCCAGACCACCGGCGGCGGCCTGAGCCTGACCGAAGTGACCCCCAGCTTCCAGTTCAAGGGCTGCCCCGGCCTTTACTTTGTGGGTGAAACGCTGGACTGCGCCGGCAGCTGCGGCGGCTTCAACCTGCACTGGGCCTTTGGCAGCGGCATCGCCGCCGGGCGTGACGCGGTGCGGAGCCTGAAACGGCCTGCCCCGAAGCCGAATAAAAAGAAGCGATAAAGAATGACCCTCTCCATCCCGCATCTGACAGACAGACTGCAGGGACGGAGAGGGTCATTTTCGTTTCAGATACGCTTGTGTCTCCCGGACCACCACCCCCGAAAGCCCCACCACGCCCACAAGATTGGGCAGCATCATCAGGCCGTTGAAGGTATCGGAGAGCGCCCAGGCCAGATCCAGCTTCATCACAGCACCCACCAGCACCATGGCCGCAAACACCAGTTTATATCCTGCGGCGGCGCGCTCCCCCAGCAGATACACCACTGCCCGGGTGCCGTAATGGCTCCACCCCAGCGTAGTGGAATAGGCAAACAACAGGACCGACACCGCGATGAACTGCGGCCCGAACGCCCCGAACACCGCGGAAAAGGCCTGCCCCACCAGTGCGGAGCTCTCCACGCCGGTCAGGGCCGCACCGGTGTCCAGATCCACAAGGCCGCTGGTGAGTACCACAAGGGCCGTGAGGGTGCAGACCACCATGGTATCTGCAAACACCTCGAACATGCCCCACATTCCCTGCTGGACAGGCTCCTCCACGTTGGCCGCGCAGTGCACCAGCACCGACGCGCCCAGTCCTGCTTCGTTGGAAAAGGCTCCCCGCTTGAATCCCCAGCTGATGGCCCGGGCCATGCCGTAACCCAGCACCCCGCCCCCGGCGGCCTGCAAGCCAAACGCCCCCCGGAAGATGGCCGCGAATGCCGCCGGGACAGCCGCCCAATGGACACAGACCACGGTCAGCGCCCCGAACAGGTAGAACAGGGCCATGAGCGGGACGATGGCCTCCGTGACTGCGGCCACCCGCTTCAGCCCGCCCAGTATGACCCGCCCGGTGAGCAGGGCCAGTACGATGCCCGTTGCCACCGGCGGCACCCGGAACACCGCCTGCAGATTGCCCGCAATGGAGTTGATCTGGCTCATATTCCCCATGCCGAAGCTGGCCAGCACGCAAAAGCAGGCAAACAGCACTGCCAGTGCCCGGCCAAAGCCGCCGCCCAGCCCCTCGGCCAGATAGTACATGGGCCCGCCGCACCATCTTCCGGCGGCATCCCGGCGGCGGTAGCAGATGCCCAGCACGTTCTCGGCATAGCTGGTCATCATCCCCAGCAGGGCCATGACCCACATCCAGAACACAGCCCCTGGCCCGCCCGCCAGAATGGCTGCCGCCACACCCACGATGTTGCCGGTGCCGATGGTCGCCGCCAGCGCCGTGCAAAGGCTCTGGAACTGGCTGATGGCTTCATCGTCCGTGTGGGCGGTCACATTCCGGTCCAGGAAGATGGCCCCGATGGTGTGCCGCATCCAGTACCCGAAATACCGCAGCTGGAAAAAACCGGTGCGCACTGTCAGCAGACAGCCGGTGCCAAACAGCAGCGCCAGCCCCACCGGCCCCCATACCACACCGCTGACCACCGCATTCACCCGCGCCAGGCTCTCCCACATACACAAACGCCCCCCGTGCTCTACTGTATGGCACAGGGGGCGTTTTCATGCCCGGGCAGCGGTTTCCGTATAAAAAAGAACATCCCGGCCCATCCTGTTCCAAAACGGAACGGAGGAACACGGGATGCACAAGAACGGTTGGAGGCCCTTCTGGGCGGCTTTGGGGGCGGCACTTCTGGTGCTGCTGCCGCTGGTGGGCGGCACAGTCCTGCTCACCCGGCAGATGGTGCGCACCCGCATCCAGACCGCCCAGCCCCAGAGCGGGGTGCCCATCCAGCTGCCCCGGGCCGAGCACCGGATGACTCTGCTTCTCTGCACCGCCGGGGAGCAGCCGGGCTTTTTGCTGGTCTACCTGAACGCCGCCCAGAACAGTCTGAACCTGCTGGCCGTGCCGGGGGAGCTGACGGTTCCCTTCAACGGAGAGACTGCCAGCCTTGCCCACTGCTACGGAGCGGCGGGGCCCGCCCGGTGCCGTCAGGCGCTTCTGGAGATGCTGGGCCTGCCGGAGGATATGTTTTATCTGGCGCTGTCCCCCGCCGTGCTGGAAAAGACCGCTTCCCGTTACGGGCCGGTGCGGGTGGGGTTCTCGGGGGCACTGACTGCCGATGAGCTGGCCGAAACCGGGCTTTCCGCCGCCGTGCAGAGCATTTCGTCCAAGGAGGCCCACGCTCTGCTCTCCGGCTGGGATGCGGACGGCATCCTGCCGCCTGCCCGCCGGGCCGCCGCCCGGGCGGCAGTGTGGGAAGCCTTTTTCCGGCAGGACCTCGCCCTGCTGCCCGCCACCCTGCCGGATGCCCTGCGGGCCAGCAGCACGGCCCTGCTCACCGACTTTGCCGCACAGGATTACACCCTGCTGGGCACAGTACTGGAGTTTCTGGCCAACAGCAGCGCCCTCCCCCATGCCGAGGCCCTGCCCGGGGCGTGGGATGCAAAAGCGGGCACTTACACGGTCACAGACGCTTCCCGGGCGGCGGTGCAGACCTTCCTCAGCGTTTCGCCCGCCTCGGGGAATGATGCCTCGCTCAGGGAGCCATAGCCCAGCACAAACGTACCGGAAAAATCCTGTTCCCTGCCGGTCAGGTCATAATCGCTCAGCAGGCTCAGGGCCACGCCCTGCGCCTTTGCGGCGGCGCGAAGGGCGGCATCCGGCGGGGCATTTTTCAGCCTTGCCAACAGATGCAGGCCGGTGTGCAGGCCGGTCAGGGTCAGCTTGTCCGGCGCAAAGGCAGCGCGCAGAGAGGCAGCCAGCGCATCCCGCCGGGCCTTGTAGGCCACGCGCTCCCGGGCAAGATGCCGGGTAAAGTAGCCCTCGCGGATAAAGCGGGCCAGGGTCTGCTGCTCAAACCGGCTGACGGTGCAGGAATAGATCCGGTACTTTGCCCGCCAGGCGGGCAGCAGCTGCTGGGGCAGCACCATGTAGGCGATGCGGATGCCGGGGGCCAGACTGCGGGAGCAGGTGGAGAGGTAGACCACCGGGCCGTCGGCCCCGGCCATGCCCTGCAGGCTGGGCAGGGGGCGGGTATCAAAGCGGAACTCCGAATCGTAATCGTCCTCTATGATATACCGCTGGCCCGGGCAGCGGGATGCCCAGTGGAGCAGCTCCGTGCGGCGGCCCGCCGGCATGGTCACGCCCGTGGGGAACTGGTGGCTGGGCGTGACATAGCACACCGCCGCGCCCGAGCCGGACAATGCCTCAACAGAAAGGCCGTCCGCATCCACAGGCAGGCAGCAGCACGCCACGCCGTTGTTTTCCAGCACCTGCTTCGCGCGCTGGTAGCCGGGGTTCTCCACCGCCGTTTTGCCGGGCAGGAGCGGGGCCAGCAGGCTCAGCAGATACTCCATACCGGCACCCACCACCACCTGCTCGGCGGTGCACCGCACGCCCCGATATTCCTCCAGATAGTCCGCCAGCGCCTGCCGCAGCTCCACATCCCCCTGCGCATCGCCATGGGTCAGCAGCTGGGGCGAGGAATAGAGCAGCTCCTTCTGCAGCCGGGCCCAGGTGCGGAACGGGAACAGCCCCGGGTCCACGCCCCGGGTGGACAGATCGAACCGGACGGGCGGCTCGGCTGCTTCCGGCGGAGCGGCAGACACCGGGGGCGGCACTTCCTCGGGCCGGGTGGGCAGGGCAAGATATTCCTGTACATAAAAGCCGCTGCGCTCCCGCGGCTCCATGTAGCCCTCGGTCGCCAGGATCTGATATGCCGCGTCCACCGTGTTGACAGACACCGACAGCTCTGCCGCCAGCCGCCGCTTGCCGGGCATCCGGGTGCCCGCCGGAATGGCCCCGCTGCGCATCTCGGCGGCAAGGCTTTCGTAGAGCTGCTCGTACAGCGGCACCCCGCTGGCGGCATCCAGTGCAGTTGTCAGATGAAACATAAGACCTCTCCCCTTTTTGGATGCTTTGCCAAACTGACCCCATAAAAAAACTTTATTCTGGGTATTTTCATGGTGCCAGTTTCGCGTATAATAGGAGCATACCAACCACACACCCAAATGTCAAGTAGTTTTATGGGTAAGTGGTCTTGAAACGGGCGAACGATCCTGCAGAGCAGGATAGAGGGGGTTCGCCCCGAAAGAAATCGGAGGGAAAAAATCATGTCTACAACTGCAATGTGGCTGCTGCTGGCTGTGGTGATCGTTGTCATCCTGTTCGGCAGTGTGCTGTACAAGCGCACCTTTACCACCAAGGAGCTGGCCCTGACCGGCGTTATGGCCGCGCTGAGCCTGGTGGCATACCTGTTCTTCCGTGTGCCGTTCTACGGCGGCTCCTCGTTCCATCTGGGCAACACCTTCACCGCCCTGACCGCCCTGCTGCTGGACGGCG
>OGZF01002109.1_pt1 | contig 10082 bp, 9 predicted proteins | sample 1576771 | NCBI WGS metagenome assembly OGZF01 (sample SAMEA3541536, study PRJEB24748) | human gut metagenome | biome: human gut; feature: human-associated habitat; material: faeces | place: China | collected 2012
CTGTGCCTGTTGATGGTGAGGAAGTGAAAGAACTTCCCTTGGAAACTGAAACAACTGTTGAGACGGTATGTCTTTTGTCCAAACTTCACGCAAAGCAACATATCGAGATTGATCTAAGCATGGATGAACTGGATTTAACGGCTGCGGAGAGCAAGGCTACCTATGACGAGATCAAAGCCTACGTGCTGGAGAAGTACGGTTTGAAGGTGTCCAGCCTGTATATCTCCCAAGTAAAGCGGAAGTGCGGGCTGGATGTGGGACAGAATTATAACCTGCCAAAGAAGGAAGATGCAAAAGTGCCACAGTGCCCGCCGGAAAAGGAAGCAGCAATCATAGAAGCTCTAAAACATTTCCAGATGATTTCGTAAAAGTTGTGGTTTCAAATTAGGGTTTGATTGCACAAAATAGCCAGGTCCGTTCTCTACTTATAAAAGTAGTACGGGCCTGGCTATTTTATAATATTACACCTTCACTATACTGCATCAATTAATTATTGAAAATTCGTTGTAATTAGTTGTGATCATTAGCTGCTAAATATTTGACCCATACAATCACCGCATTGCCATACCGTATTCTTGATCCGCTTTTCCATTTTTTAGTAAACTTCTCTTCCAGTTTAATCCCCATTTCGTCACTTTTCATGGATGGATTGTTCTCAAGCAAAGACTTTGCAAACACAATTGTATCCGATTGTTCAATATTAGCAAATGCTTGGGGGAGGCTACAAATAGTATGGACCTCGTCGCCACTTTTTCTTATTGCACGAGCTGCTACTAAAGCTTCTATCGCATTTCTATAGCCATCTGATTTTAGCTCATTGTAATTTGTTCGCCCAGAATCAATCAAATTGTATGCACAAATCATTTTTTCAGGAGAAGTTTGCCCCCAAAACAGGTTTTGCCCGCCGCTTTGATAACGGCCTCTGCGGCTTCTTGTATCCAAGTTAAATGCAGCAGATTTAGCACTTGGTGCGCTAATTAAATGTGTCTGGCCTTGAACCTCTTCAAACAAACCTAAGCAAACAAACCAATTATACAGTTTGCTACAATATGTTGCCTTTGTTTTGCCATTGATGTTGTTATCGGTATAAATCGTATGAAATATTTTCGCAAAATGTGAATAATTAAAATATTCAAGTCCCAACTTTTTTATTTCCACATATACAGTATGCTTCTTAAAAATAGCTTGGAGAGTGGAAATAAGCGCCTCTTTAGAGTCCGGAATTATATGTATGGTATTTGAATTTCTTTGTGCAACACCAAACATAACTGCGTCAATCATTATATTATCGATTGTAGCCGTACTTACAGATAATTCTTTTCCCAATTCCGAAGATGCCAAATCTCCTTTGTCTATTAGGCACGCAAATGCTCGCATATCTGTTCTAAATTGCTGCTGAGGGATATAATCCAGCATAAGTTCTGGAACAGTCTTATTTAAAACATAATCTCGGAAAATATCCCAGTACAATGTCAACTTTGATGCGCGTCGGATTACAATTCTTCCGTTTATCAGAGTTTGCACCATATCGCTACCATATGTTTCTGTAATTGAAAAATAATCTGCCGGCGAAGATTTAGCAATTTCTATTACGCAAGCGTGCTGGTCTGGCGTTAGTTCAGAAATATCTCTTTCAAATAAGTCTACTATATTAAGCCTTTGACCAATAACATAGTCCTGGCTATTTCCGTCGTGTATCAACTTGAAAACATGAATGCACAACTTTTTTAACAACCAAGGGTATCCTTGACATTGTTTGGTCAAGTAATTGTTTAAAATCGGATTAACAGGCTCTTGCAAATGCCTACCAAAAAGCTTAATAGCGCTTTTAATTTCTGTGGCCTTAAATTGCGACAATTCAAATTCTTTACGCCTATCTGCCAAATTCGACCACATATAGTATGCCGGATGATCAGCAGGAATCGTTAAATCTGTTTTCCATGCAAATCCTAAAACTAGTGGACCTTGTAGCGCATCTATCTCATTGCAAAGGACACGCACATTATCAAAGAGTGGATACAACCCCTTTTGAGAGAACAGCTCTTCAAATTGATCAAATACAATTACTATAGTTTTACCTTGTTGTTTTAAATATTCTAATGTCTTTTGAATTGAACTATCATTTAGGTACTGACTTACAGTAGTTGAATTGATGTCCCTCGTTGTAACATCTGTAAATCCTTGTGAATCAGCTTCAGAAAAGCAAGATCTAATTGCCATCTCTGCATATCGCGCTGACATAGCGGTACGAACATCTACCGCATACACAAAAAATTTTTTGGAATACTTTCGGCTTGTTGTCACCTGAGAAGCCAACTTCAATACAACAGAACTTTTTCCCATACCAGATGGTGCCTTTATGGAAAACAACCTCGTTCTTGAATTTCCATTGTTAACACTTTCTAAAAAATCCAGTATATCCGATAAGATCTTCTTCCTACCGACAAAATCCTCTGGTCTAGCTGGGCGATAATCGCTCCAATCATCACCACTTATTACCGGAACAATATTCCTATATTCTTCGGCAAGCAGTTCTGTTTGCTTAGAGTCGATACTTTCGCTCCCTAGCCACTGAAAACTACTAAAACTATTTCTATGGGCCTTCAGATTGTTAAGCTGCTCGGTTGATGTTACTCTTTGGCCATGAACAGCATCAAATGCAAGAACTGTTGAAGAAATTCCCAGAGCAGGATCAACAATCGGAATAATCCAGAACATACCGGAGGATGTGCACATTAACATTGCATCATCTCCAGGTACAAATTCACTTGAAATTAACCCAAGAATCTTGTCCAATGGCTGAATTTGCCTAGATCCAACTAATAAATCTAGAATTCTGTCCTGTGTGTAAAAAGACAGTTTTCCTCTTTCGCTATTTGATTCTTGCTCCCATTCAATTCGTGTGCCTTCTGCATCCTTAGACAGGGGCCCTGTCGTAACGAGCCAACAAGCATCAGCTTTGCGCAGCATTATGTTTCCTAACAATTTAGTGATGACATCCGCTGGTAAAGCATTCTCATGAGCCTTACACTCAACAAGAATCACTTGATTTGTGATTTTGTGTTTTGCATATACATCTATTTCCATCCCGGTTACACGCACTGTTTGGGTAACTTCAAACTGCTGAACCGTCAATATTTGCGCCACCAACCGCTCTAAAATACCGCCTTTAACAGTTGTGGATTCATCTTCCTTTGTACAAATTTCGATTCTAGTGTTCATGTGTTCCTCCAAATATATCTGGAAAATTATAATCCATTCACGATCTCCATAAACCGCTCCAGGGAATACGCTCCCGGATAGTCCGGCTGCTTGGTCTCAAACACCATGTAATACTTGTACTGTTTTCCGGCCAGCTTCGCCCACTGGTCGCCGATTTTGGCTTTTTCCTTAGATTCATCGTTGTCCAGGTGGTCGCCCTTGGTCTCTACCATCAAAATCTTCCCACTGTGGAGCATCACGATGATGTCGGGATAGGCGTGAACGGGCCCGTTAATCTGGAAGCCCAGTCTGGAAATATTCCGGTGCCACCACTTGACGTTGCCCAGCTCCGACAGTGCCCACACCACCTTGAACTCGTACTCGTTCATATCTTCTTCGGCGGTATCCATGTTCAGCCCGGACTTAAGTTCCACAGTGAAGTGGTCCTCCCAGACAATGATCCGCTCAAGCCATCGTTTCACCAGGGCCTCGCCGAAGGCCTCTAAGCGAGCAGGGGGCTGTTTGATGAAAATCCTGCAGTTCATTGATGCGGGCAATCTGTGCGTCTCTGGCAGCAGTATTGACCGTACATTTTTCTCGCTGTTCCCGGAGTTTGAAGATCAGGTCGGCAATCTCGTCGCAAAAGTCCTGCAAGAAGTAAATCAGCATAAACTAACGATCCAGTTACGCCTTTTAAAGATAATTAACGATACAGCAAGCCTGAACAATTCCTCCGTGGTAAGCAATGTATACACACCAACAATTCCCCACTTGAATACATATGCTGCAAGCAGACACAGTGGAATTCCGATACACCATGTGCCAATAATATCAATAATCATAATGGTTTTTGTGTTGCCGCCACTTCTTATAATGCCTCCGCCAAGGATCATATTTTCCACCTTGACCGGAGCATACAGGGCAAATACGATGAGCAGCGTCTTTCCAAGCTCTTTTACGCTGTCATCAACACGATATAATCCGGTATATGCTCCAGCCAAAAGAATGAGCAAAGCTGATACTGCTACTCCACCAAATAAGCCTGCATACATAATCTTCTTTGATTCTGCGTAAGCCTCATTATATTCTTTCCTACCAAGCCTTTTGCCGATCATCACACCGGCAGCCGCAGACAATCCACTAAGTGCCCCTACGATAAGCCCTTGTATCGGACTGGTAAGTGTATAGGCTGCAAGGTTTGATGTGCCAAGATGTCCATAAACAGCAGACTCTACATTTTGCCCGAGACTCCATAAAAACTTACTGATCAGAATCGGCATAATCATTATCAGATAATCCCTGATTGTGATTTTTTTAAAATGTAGAGACAATACCGGTTTATCTCCATCTTTTTTGATACATAAGACAAATCCGATAACAATAAATACAAGATTAAACAACTGCGAAATAAGTGTGGCAATCGCAGCTCCCTTTATTGCCATACAGGGAAATCCAAATTTTCCAAATATCAGCAGATAGTTCAGTCCTGTGTTTACAATAACTGCTCCAAAGCTTGCCAGAAATGGTATCGTGGCATATTCCTTACAGCGCAGCCATGAGGATAAAATATTGCTGACAGCCATTGGAATATAAGAAAGCGCTACGATTCTAAAATAAACCGTACCAGTATTTACAATACTCATATCTTTCGTATACAGTCCAAGAATCTGCGACGGAAAAACTCCAGCTGCAAGCAGGAACAATACTGACATTATAATTCCGCAGATGAGGCTCACATCAAAACTGCACCATGCCTCTTTGCTTTCTTCCGCACCAATAAACTGAGCAATTAATATCCCGGCAACCGTGCTTACTGCACCAATCATCACTGAAAAAATCAGTGAAAAATTACCGCATAATCCAACTGCCGATATATTTGTTTCACCTAACTGCCCGATCATGATCTGGTCAACAATTGAAAATGATGACTGCAGCATACTTTGCAATGTGACAGGAATTGCTATTTTACACAACGATTTCAAAAACTTTGACATTATAATTTCCTCGTACTTTCCCTTTTTATTAAATCAACCGGCAACACGATTTGTGGCTTATATTCTGTTCCATCGCGCATTGCCTCCAGACATTCAATTGCCGTTTTCGCCCTTAAGTTTGCTTCCTGATGAATCGTTGTGAGGGAAGGATTGCTTTCCCTGCTTGCCATGTTATCATCAAAGCCGATGATCTGGATATCCTCTGGAATCCGAATGTTCTTTCCCTGTAAAAACCTCATAAACTCAAGTGCATAGAAACACCTACAATACAGCAAGAGCTTCCACTACACTGGGAGCTCTTTTTGTGTATTTATATATTTTATACACAAAGTACTTCCGGTGTTATACCATAACATGCATAATATCTTAATGTTTTTTCAAGGAGGAACTTTTTATGAACACATTAACTGCAGAAAAAAGAGATTTGAAAACAAAGGCTAAAAAATTAAGAAAAGAAGGTTATGTTATCGGAAATCTGTTTGGCAGAGATATCGAAAATTCCATTCCATTGAAAGTTGATTCCCGTGAAGCCGCTAAATTCTTAAAGGATAACAAAAAGGAGCTCATATTACTTTACTTGTTGACGGAGAAAATGTAGACGCCATCGTAAAAGAAATCGACTACAATGCCATGAAAAACGAAACAATGTTTATTAACTTCCAGGCATTAGTTGCTGACGAAAAGATCCACACAACTGCTGCGATCGAATTATTAAACGAAGATGCTGTACAGAATGGTATCGTTGAACAGTCCTTATCTGAAATCGAATACAAAGCATTCCCAGCTGATATCGTTGAAAAGGTTGAGATTGATTTAACACAGTACAATATTGGTGATATGATCCATGTCAAAGACTTGCCATTAGCTGCTAACAGCAAAATCTCTCTTGTTACACCAGAAGATACTCTGGTCGTTAACATCGCAGAACCTGAAGCTGTTCCTGAAGATGAAGACGAAGAAGCGGCTGAAGAATAAATAAATCAGTGAAAGAAAAGACTCGATTTTCATAATTAAAAATCGAGTCTTTTTATTTTGCCTTTTCTTTGATATCCTTTAAAAAATCCAGCATTTTTTCTCGGATGTTTTTCTCTGCATTCTGAGATCATCAACTGAATCTTAAATTTAAAATCTTCAGATTCCAAGATCGTAAATGGATGTTCTTCTGTTACACAAACCGATAAATGTTCACTCTCATATTGTGGATAAGTTCCTGTAAATCCTTGTTCTTTCAGTTTTTTATCAACCTGTTCCCTGTATCGTTGAATCTTCTGATCGATTCTTTCTCCATAATTCCTTGCTGGATATGGATCAGAAGCATTGCAGACTTTCTCGCAGATCAATTCATATAAATCTTGTCTCTTTGGATCTTGCAGTTTCTTTGCAAGCGTCATCTCCATTCGTTTGGTTGGGTGCTTCTCATATTTATCGATCCATTTTAAATAATCTTTATCACCTGCCTGCATAGCAAGATTTCTCATACATTTTAATCCTTCTTCGGTTTTGTCATACCATTCTTCTGGATCTTCATTGATCGGAAAATAGTAATAAAATGGTGCAAATTCAATCAGTGACATGATCTCCATCTCTTGATCATTACACACTTCTTCCCCTAAAAAGCGATATTTCTCACGGATCGTTCCAATCATATAGACTAGCTGACGCCACTGCTCAGCTCCATCTCTCCAGAAATGTCCGATCTCATGATACCGGTAACAGTTCGTATGTTCCATGATCTCATCAAACCACATTGTAAAAACACTTTCTTCTCCCTGATGAACGATCAACCCATAACGACCTTCTCGTTCTTCCAGTTGTGCCCACATCTCTCCTTCATAGTCTTTGTCATATTTTCCAGAGATACGAAGTCCATGAAAACTTAGATAACACTCAATTGCATCGTTCATCATATATGGAACATATCCTGTTTGATTTCCATCTTTTTCTTCAACTTGAAGTTCAAACACCTGATATTCAAATATCTGCGCAAGCAACTGTATGGATCTTGATATTTCTTCTAAATTTGTTTCAAAATAGTTCATACGGAATTCCTTTTCCTATTATCTATGTATTTTATTTATATTTCTGAATTTCATTTAAAAAACGTTCGCCATATTTCTGAAGCTTATGTTCTCCGACTCCATTGACTTCTAACATTTCCTCATCATTAGAAGGTTTCATCGTACTCATATGTACCAGTGTCTTATCGGAAAATACCATATATGGCGGGATTTTCTGTTCGGATGCGATCATTCTTCGAAGTACACGTAATGCTTCGAACAATTCTGTATCTTCCTCAGCAAGTGCTGCCACAGCCCCTGCTTTCTTACGTTTCTTCGTCTGAATCTTGCGTTCTTCTTTCTCTTTTTCGACATCTTTTGGAATCTTGATCTCAAAGTTCCAGTTATCATCAATCTTAGTAATATCTGCAACGCTTAAAACCGGATATTCATCATCTGTCATTTCCAGATATCCATAGACTAACATTTCATTGATGATCTGTCGTATCCTTGCAATGCTTTCTGATGCCAATGCTCCATATTGTGAATTCTCATCTAAATGACGGCTTAATACTTTCTGGCTCTTTGAACCTTTTAAAATATCAACGATCGTGGATAGTCCGAAATCTCGATAACAATCTCTAATACATTGGATGATAGCTTTCGCTTCCATTGTTGCATCAACCGTTTCAAACTCGGTCAGACAGTTTAAGCAGTTTCCACAGTATCCGCTTGTCTGTTCTCCAAAATAATTTAAAATATAATGACGTAAACATTCCTTCGTATAGCAGTAAAATGTCATCTGACGAAGTCTTTCCCAGTCTCTTTCCATCACGATCTGCTTTGTGATCGCATCTAATTCCTCATTCTCCTCTCCATTTTCGATCAGAAAACGATTGGTTCGGTTATCAATCGGAGCATAATATAAGATACATTCCGCAGGTTCTCCATCACGTCCTGCTCTTCCTGCTTCCTGATAATAACTTTCCATGTTCTTCGGCATATTATAATGAACAACAAAACGAACATCCGGCTTGTCGATTCCCATTCCAAAGGCATTTGTCGCTACCATGATCTGCTTTCTGTCATAGATAAAATCTTCCTGATTTTCCTTTCGTTCTTCATCCGATAATCCTGCATGGTATCTTGTCACGGAGAATCCATCTTCTCTTAACTGATAGCAGACTTCCTCAACATTTTTCCTAGATAAACAGTAAATGATCCCGCTGCTTCCTGGCATCTTTTCTTCTTTTTCTTTTAAATAACTTAGTAATTCTCTATACTTATCCCGTGGGCGTTTTACTGCATAGTAAAGATTCTCCCGGTCAAACCCTGTCGTTAATACAAATGGATCTCTCAAGTTCAAAATATCCATAATATCATCCCTGACTTCTGCTGTCGCTGTTGCTGTATATGCAGTCAGTACAGGACGATACGGAAGTTTCTTTAAAAATTCCAGAATCTTTAGATAACTTGGTCTGAAATCCTGCCCCCACTGAGACACACAATGTGCCTCATCAACTGCCAACATTGATATCTTCACTCCACTATTTAGCGCAAAATTTATAAAACCTTCTGTTTCCAAGCGTTCTGGTGCCACATAGATGATCTTGTATCTTCCCTGCATCGCATATTTTAATGCGGTATGATACTGTCCCTGTGTCAGAGAACTATTTAAAAATGCCGCATGAATTCCGGCTTGATTCAGTGTCCCAACCTGATCTTTCATCAGCGAGATCAGTGGAGAGATCACAAGTGTAATTCCATCCATCATCAATGCTGGAATCTGAAAACAAAGAGACTTTCCTGCTCCTGTCGGCATGATCCCTAAGACATCCTGCCCATTTAATGCTGCCTCGATCAATTGTTCCTGACCTTGGCGGAATTCATCGTATCCAAAGTATTGTTTTAATAGTTTCTTCGCTTCTTGTATCTTACTCAAATCTATCACTTCCTATTGTTTTATTTATACTTTTACCACTCTCATCGTTTATATTCCCATTTTTTATTTCATAGGGGATTTCATTGAAATTTCCTATGAAATGAAAAAGCTTCCAATCACATTTAGCACACCCGCAAACAGCATGACAATGATCGGATCTTTTTTCTTTCTCAATAAAAGGTACATACAAATGATAAAAATACCACCCTGTATCCAGTTGATCTGTTGAAGGTCTATATGACTTTCCTGAAAAAATGCCTGTGTAAGGATCGTAATTCCAGAAGTTAAGATCAGTGCGATCACCGCAGGGCGTAAAGTATTTAACACCATTTGTAGTCCTTCCATATGACGATATTTTACATAAAAATAAGCAATCACTGTAACGATCACACACGCCGGGAATACGCATCCCATCGTTGCACATAATGCTCCTTGCCATCCAACTACCCTTATACCAACAAAAGTCGCCGCATTAATTGCGATTGGTCCCGGTGTCATCTGTGAAATCGTCACGAGATCTCCAAATTCAGACACAGACAGCCAATGATATGCATCTACCACCTGCTGCTGTATCATTGGCATTGCTGCATATCCGCCTCCGAAACTAAATGCTCCGATCTTTAAGAAGCTTAAAAATAATTGCAAATAGATCATTCTCTGCCTCCTGTCTTCTTTCTTGAAATACCATATTGTACGATTCCAACTCCAATACATGCAAGAATAATGTAGATCACACTAATATCAAAGACATAACTTGCCATAAATGCCACAACCATAATGATCGCAAGTTCTATTCTGTTTTCCTTCTTACTTTGCCCTTTTGCCATCTCGTACACAACACTGATGATCACCGCGCCAACACCCGTCTGCATACCAGAAAGCATCGCTGCAACAATCCTGTTATCCCGAAATATTTCATAAAAAACAGAGACTACAGATATAATCAAA
>OGZF01002116.1_pt1 | contig 10037 bp, 5 predicted proteins | sample 1576771 | NCBI WGS metagenome assembly OGZF01 (sample SAMEA3541536, study PRJEB24748) | human gut metagenome | biome: human gut; feature: human-associated habitat; material: faeces | place: China | collected 2012
AAATACCGACCTCCAATCGTTAGATTTTTAGGTCTAACTTTTGGGGGTCGGTACATTTCTACCAGACCTTTTTATTTCAAATATTCAATTATACAAATTCAATTTTGAATCAACTACTCTACAATTCAATACTTTCAATCTTCAATATTTGTATTCTATCTACTTATTATAATAAATGTGCTCTTAAATCTTCATCGCTCATTTCTGTTAAGTATGCAGGTGCAATATCTAATACTGTCTTGCAGCCTTTCTGACCTTCATCATAAAGACGTTTTGCAGCTCTTGCATAAGCGATTAATACACTTGTTGTAAATTCAGGGTTTGAATCTAACTTTAAGCTATATTCGATAATGTGATTATGTTCTTTGTTCATTCCTGTTTTTCCTGAACGAATTACAAAACCACCGTGAGCCATTCCGCTGTGGTTCTTTTCTAATTCTTCTTCAGTAATGAAATGAACTGTTGTATTGTAGTCTGAGAAATAGTTAGGCATTTCTTTGATTTCTTTCTCTACTGTTGCAGCATCTGCACCTTCTTCTAATACAACAAAACATTCTCTTTCATGTTTTTCTCTTGTTGTAAGTTCAGGATTTTCACCTGATCTAACTCTTTCCAAAGCACTTTCAACAGGGATTGTGTACTGCTTTGCATTCTTAACGCCTTTGATTCTACGAATTGCATCTGAATGTCCCTGGCTTACACCTTTGCCCCAGAATGTATAATCTTTTCCATCTGGAAGAATTGCATTAGCATAAACTCTGTTAAGTGAGAACATTCCAGGATCCCAACCTACTGAAATAACTGCTACTTTTCCAGCTTCCTTAGCCGCCTTATCTACTGCTGCAAAATGTTCAGGAATTCTTGCGTGAGTATCAAAACTGTCAATTACGTTAAACATTGAAGCAAACTGTGGAGTCTGTACAGGAAGATCTGTAGCACTACCACCACATAAAATCATAACATCTATCTTGTCTTTCCAGTCTGCTGCTTCATCAATATGACATACCGGAACATTTTCTGTTAAAATAGTTACATTCTTAGGATCTCTTCTTGTAAATACAGCAACTAATTCCATATCATTAGCTTCTTTAACTGCGCATTCAACACCTTTTCCAAGGTTACCATAACCTAAAATACCAATTCTTGTTTTCATTTCAGTCTCTCCTCTAATATTTTTTACTTAATCTTCTCTCTGGTTTTCACCAACTAACATAGCCTTTTAAAATTTTTCACCAAAAAAATTATAGTTTTTTTCACCCTATTTGGCAATACTTTAGCTGCATATTTATTCATTTATTATAACAAAAAAATTCCATCCTCTCCAACTATTAAGGCGCTGTATCGATATTGCTTCATCGACACAGCGCCCCGTTTAGGTAAACTTAAATAATTATCTAACTCTACTATTTCTCTAGCTTTACTGATTATCTAACTTAAATAATTCTCTAACTTTACTGTTTCTCTAACTTGCTATTTTTTAACTTTTATAGCCTTCTTTGCACTCCATTTTCCTTTGACTTTCTTTCCGTTACTGTCTACTTTGTATGCACAAACCTGAATGTAGTATTTCTTCTTTGCCAATTTTTTGATTACAAGTTTGTTTTTTGTAATTGTTATTATTTTGGCCTTTTTCATTTTCTTGTTTGTTGCATATCTAAGCTGATAGCCTTTTACGCCATTTACTTTTCTCCATTTTACTGTTAATGATTTCTTCTTATTGTTCTTTGCAGAAACACCTTTAACCTTTGCAGGTTTTGTTACTTTTGCGGATACCTTACCTCCAGCATTAGGATTGTCAGTTTTTGGATTTGATGGCTTATTTGTATTTTCAACAACAATCTGTTTTACAACCTGACCTTCATATAAGTCCTTGAAAGTTACAACTACTTCGTATGTTCCAACTTCCTTTACTTCATTTACTGCCTTGCCTGTTGCTTTGTTTCTGTAAGTTACTGTGTAGTATTCAGATGAAATCACCTTGTCATCTGTATCATTTACAGTTACTGTTGGAGTAATGCTGTTTCCTGTATATTCAAATTTTGTATTTGAAATATCAACACTCTTAATCTGTTTTATAGGCTGTTTTTCTGTCTGACCGCATTTACATCTTTTTTCTATGTAACCGTCTTTTTCAGTTGTTGCCTTTGTTACTGTTGATAATGCAACATAATCATGCTTATGCTCTTCTTCAAGTTCTTCGCCTGTTGAACTTTCTCCCAATTTAACAAGATTACTTACTTGAGCACCTATGTTTTCCTCATCAATTACACCTGTATTATATAACTTGCTAAATATTGAATTGCCTTCATCATATGCGCTGATTCCACCAATATCTTCCAAACCACTTATTTTACCATTGTTAACAAGTCCTGTTCCTTTTGCAGAAGAAGTATAACTAAATATTCCGCCTACATAACCATTTGATGAAATATTTCCGTTATTTATACAGTTTGTAACAGTTATACCTTCCGCATAATCAATTATTCCTGCTGCTTCTTCGCCACCAAATACATTACCATTATTAATACAGTTGCTTACTTCAGCCTCATTACTATTTTTATTTTCTATACATTGTGCGATTCCGCCTGCACTATATCGTCCATTAATGGCACCGTTATTTTCGCAGTCTGATAATTTCAAATTTCCAGAACTGTTACCAATTATTCCTGCTACTGTATCTCCTTCAATTTCACCGTTATTAACACAATTATTTATAATTAATTCATCGGCATATGTTGATCCATTAGACCCATTATATATAATACATATTCCTGCTGTATAAGTATGATTACCCTTTGCTATACTTTCCACTTTGCCTTCATTTGTACATCCTGTTATTGATGTTGTACATGGTCTATTATCTGTATTAGTAACTCCTGCAACAATTCCTGCTGTATAACCATAAGTTGTAATGTCACCTCTGTTAATACAGTCTTTTATAATACAATTTTTAGCTTGAGCAATAATACCACCAACTACATATGCCTTCGTGGTAGCAATATTTCCATTATTTTCACATTTATCAAAAATACAATTCTCTGCCTCGCATACCAATCCTGCCACTATCTGCGTATCATTGTTGTATATAATGTCTGCATTATTTATACAATGTATAAATTCACTCGCATATGCTTCCCTTATCATAGCTGAACAATAACCGTCTATTTCAATCCTATTACCTGTAATACTACAGTTTGTAAATTTTGAATCAATAGTAGAATTTGCAAGGTAGACGCCCAAACCTCTGCCACCTTCTTTTTCTTTACATTCGATTTCAAGATCCTTTATTTCACTTACGTAAATATCATCGAATAACTTTGTTTGAGTTCCATTTGAATTAATTCCTGATATTTTATGACCATTGCCATCAAAAGTACTATTTTTCAGTGTTTTTCTTCCAATAACGTCATCTTCATCATCATAATTTTCCGGAAACTCTATATCATTTATAAGTTTTCCGCTGATTCCTGACTCTACATTTTTCAAATATGTAATTAATTGGTCAAATGTAGAAATTTCATAGTAACCGTCTTTCTCGCTTTTTACTACTTCCTCGTCAGCGCCACATTCCATACACTTGCCATCTTTAAATGAGTGCTCTAATTTCTCAATTGTTTTGCCTTCTTTAATAACTTTATGGCATATTGTGCAATATACATCTCCTGTGTAGCCTTCTTTTTCACATGTTGCTTCTACACTTTTATAATCCTTTATCAAACATGAATCTATTTCTTCCGGATCCATATCATGATATGCCTTTATGACCTTATTTTCCGGCTGGTTTTCATTTTCCAAACCGCAATACTTACATTTACTGTCACCTAAATATCCGTCAGTTGTACATGTTGCCTTTACGCTATTAACTAAGACATACCTATGATCTGCATATCCATAGTCTTCATCTTCTAAAACTTTCTCATTTCCACAATTCACACATTTTAAATAACGTTTACCATATTCATTACATGTAGGTTCAATTGACTTATAATTAATGTAATTATGTTCACTGTCAGGTTCTATGTTTTCACCATGTTTTACAACTTTTCCGCATAAATCACATATAACATCTCCTGTATAACCACCTTCTGAACATGTTTTAATTGTTTCATTTTCTATATGTGTCCTATCATGTGGACAATCAATCTTTACAGTAAATTCTCCATAGTTATCGTCATATGGAACTATCACCAAGTAATATTTCTTATCTTTTTGAACCTTATATTTAACTGCCGGAGCTCCTTTTCCACCACCAGACTCATTTTTTGTCAGATAGTTTTTTAAGATTATACGGTCGGTATCTCCTGAATAATATTTTTCAAGTTCCTCCTCAAGCATTTCATCGCTATAATTTGTTTCGTCAAACAAGTATCCAATATTATACCAATATTTTGTGTTATTACATTCAAAAAGAATTTTTTCAGTTTCCTGTGCAGTGTACTCTATTACCTGAATTGGAATTCCTTTTGTTATATGCGAAGAATATTCTGTGCCTTTTTTAGCATTCTCTATTCTTCCACAATTTTTGCAAATATCATTTTCATATTTATGTTCGAGCTTTGGTATTGCCTTATTTTCTTTTAATACTTTATCACATACTGAACATTTTTCTTCACCTGTTTTTCCTTCGATATAACAATTTGCTTCTCTGGCATCCACAACCTCAACTGTATGTTCACCCGGTTCCAAAGTCTGTCCCTGTTCCACAAGTTTTCCACATGTATCACAAATAACATCACCTGTGTAACCACCCTCTGTACAGTCTGAAAGTGTTCTTCCTTCCCTGTGTGTTTTCTCATGAGCACATGTTATTGTTATGCTAAATTCACCTGTAGCTGTTGAATGAGGTCCTACAACAAAATAATATATCTTATCTTTCTCTAATTCTGCGGTTATTTCAGGTGCCGAGCCTACGCCATCATCATCGTTAGTATACCAATAACCTTTTAATCTAGGATCGTCTCCAGCATTATTCTCCATTTTTGCGTTAAACTGTTCTATTCCGTCTATTATAACCTGGTCATTAAAGTTTTCTTCTTTAAATAAATAGCCATATGAATCCCAAACTGTAATATTTTCACAATAAAACTTGTACTTTCCATTTTCAGGTGCCTTAAACTGTATTACCTGGAACGGATATAAATTTGTTGTCTTTGATGTATATGTTGTATCTAACTGGGCATTATTAATTCTTCCACAGTTTTTACATACATTATCTTCATATTTATGTTCTAATTTTGTAATGGCATCCCCGGCTTCTAATGTTTCTCCACAAACTGTACAATATATTTCACCTGTATAACCATCTAAATAACAGCTTGCTTCCCTAACCTTACGAAGCTCTTCTGACTCTGTATGTCCATTGGCCGGAGTTGTTTTCCCATGTTCCAAAACCTTCTTACATGTAGGGCAAATCTTATCGCCTGTATAGCCATCTTCTGTACATGTTGCCTCTTTTACTGTTTTTTCATCAATAACAGCCTCTGCATGTCCTCCCGGCTCTGTCTCTTTTCCATCTGCTATCTTTTCATCACAGAATCCACAATAAGTATCTCCTGTGTAACCTCCCTGCTCACAGTCTGCAAAAGTTTTATTCTTTACAACATACTGTGATTCAGGATGAATACATTCATTGTATTCTATGACACCTGTATTTCTACTTGACACAGTACAGTCATTCCATTTTTCTGCACCTGAACTTCTTGTGCTATCGTAAATTTCCGCTACTGTTTCATTTTCACTGTTAGGTTCACCTTCGTTCCAATTAGTGTAATTTACTTCGCTTCCATCTGCCCACATCCATTCCTGAATATTTTCCTTATTTCTCATAAGTCCAATATAAGATGATGTAGTTGTTTTTCCTGTACTTGAAACCTTTGCAACTATCTCATTCTCTTCTGCTGAAGAAATACAGGCAAGGTAGCCGCCGCTTTCCTTAGCTTCTGCATTTACCTGCTCGTATGTTCCCACACTACTTAACTTATAAAAATGTCCTGTTGTGGTATCATATGCCATGTCATCCATATAAACCACACTCTCATTTGTATCCTCTTCTTCCGCTGCACTTACCGGCACTTCACGTACTCCAATAGTTGTTACAACCATTGCCAATGCCAATGTTGTGCTTAGTAATTTTTTCCATTTTCTCCTCATATATTATCCTCCTTTTTTATCGTACCTTGTCTGTTACAACATTATTATAAAAAAATAATATATAAGAAATCTATAAGCTGGCGTCCAACGGTTATTTTGTGGCGTCAAGTGGTTGTAATAAAACTCCTGAAACGATAAATTTGTTTTCGTCTGTTTTTATATTAACGTCTCCGTTGTATTTGTGAACAACATATTTTACCGACTCAATTCCAATACCGTTGCCGTTAGCCTTAGTTGTCAGAAATTGCTGATTTTTCTTTTTAATACTTCCATTAAAACCATTCTCAATATAAAAAACTATTGAGTCTGAATTAGGCTTGTAGATTTTTAAATTAATATATCTTTTATTTTCCTGCACCTCATCACAGGCATCAATTGCATTCTCCAAAAGATTTCCAAACAATACTGTTAAATCTGCCTCCTTAACATTGGTTTCTTCCGGCAACTCAATATTTAACTTTAACTTTATTTTGTGAGCTTCCGCCTGCTGAACATAATATACAATCAGTGCATTTAAAGTAAAATTGGTGCAATAAACCAAAGGCTTCTTTAATGACACGTGTTCCAAATATGTTTCTATGTACTCTGTAATTTTCTTACACTCATTGTTTTCTGCCATTGTGTGAACAGCCTTCATATGATGCTTCAAATCGTGACGCGCCCTCCTTGTAGATTCCATTTGCTTCTTCATATTTTCAAAACAAAGATTTTCAATTTCAAGCTGTTTCTTTTCTTCTTCCAAATTAAGATTATATTGAAATTCAGCCATAGAATTAACAATAACCGTATAAACAACCAAAGCTCCAAGATTAATAAAAAACGTAAAAATCATATTAACCGGGTCCATTGCTAACTCAATTGATGATTTTGTACTAAAATAAAGCCCATGATACCAAAACAGATAAAAAGTTGCCGGAATTGTCCACAAAAATCTCCAAATCTTTTTCCCCGTATCTATATGAGCCATCCCTTTTATATACTTTTTAAAATATAAAAATAAAAGTGGAATAAAAATAAGCTGCACTATCATTGTGCATAAAGAAAAAGACCATTTGTTGTTTTCAACTGCAAGCTGTGGAAAAATATGACCTTCCACACACTTTGCACACATTACAACAAAGTTGGCAAAATTAGATACTATTAATAAAACAAATACAAGTTTTCCTACATTCTCTTTTATTGCAAGAAAATAAAATCCACCGTAGCATACTGTGCTTAGCAGTGAAAATAAAGCTTTCTGTTCCTGTGAACACATTGTTGCATATATTCCAAGAGCACTTTGAATTACCGTAAGAATAACAATGCATCCGCTTAACTTAATTTTGGACATTCTAAACTTGTCCTCGAAAGGATACAACGCCAGTCCTAAATATGGCAAAAGACTAACCATCGAATACAATATAATTTCAAACATTCTAAAAGAGGTCATTTACGTTTCCTCCTTTTCCATTAATTTTTTCATAAGAAAATCTGTATATTGCTTCTTCACTTCACCATACTTTCTTCTGCTGATTGGAACAAATTCACCATCTTTCATTCTAAATCTGTCCTCTTCGATTCCGTCAACCTGTTCCAAATTAACTATAACGCCTTTAAAACTTGATATAAGTTGAGGATATGGTCCGATTATTTTTTCAAAATTCTTCTGAGTGCATCTTATCTGCACCTTCTCTCCATCTTTCATAAAAACAGTTACGTAATGTCCTGAAAAACTGGTATAGACAATAGAATTAACAGAAACCTTTCTGTCGTTGGGGAATTCCAAAATCTTAACTTCTTTGTTTTTTCTAAAAAATCTGTCAATAATCTTATTCATCCGCCGGCCGTCAAAAGGCTTAATCAAATAATCCTCTGCTCTTACCTCATAACTTTCACTGGCAAACTCATTACTTGTTGTAATAAATACAATTTTCACCTGTTCATCAGTCTTTCTAATTGCTTTTGCCGTCTCCACACCTGTTAAATCTTCCATATAAATATCCATAAAAATAATGTGGAAAAAATCTGAAGGATTCTCCCTTAGATAATTAAGCAGTTCTTCCCCACTGCTAAACTCCTGTATTTCAATGTTCTCTATGTTTCTCTCTTCAAAGATTATTTCTAATCCGTTCTTTAAAAAATCTCTATCCAAACTGCTGTCGTCTACAATGGCAATCTTCATAACTTCTCCTATGCGATTAAGTCCTGATTATATGTGCTGTCGTTATATATAATCACTTCCGTACTATTACTTTGTAATTAATTATAACTATTCTACCACATTTTTAAAGTTAAAATCATCATCATTGCTTTTTTTAGAACTGCTGCCTGAAGCCTTCGTCGTATTGGTATTCTTGGCTTTTTTCTTTTTTGCTTTAGTAGTTGCAGGTACAGTTGTGGTAACCGGTTGCTGTGATGTAGTTTCCTGCACGGTTGTCTGAGCCACAGTTGTTTCAGCAATAGTTGTTTCTTCTATGGCTGTTTGCGCTATAGTTTCTCCTATGTTTCCTATATTGTTACTTTCTCCCTGAGTGTTATTTATTCTGTTATTTATTCCATATACCGCCAACAAAATAATCATTACATTACAGGTGATTATTATTGCACCAATGAGAAGCCACTTATATTTGCTCTTTTCACTAGAAGATTCATTGGTAAGTTCCTGCTTGTTTATTTCTGAACCACCACTACTTAATTTATTACCGTTTTTTTCGTCTGTCACATAATTATAATCTATTTTTGCCCGGTTATTTTTTTCTGCTTCATCATCCGTCAAAGCATTCTGCCCCTTAATCGAATCTGTATCTTCCATTGTTATGCCATACTGCTCAAAACTTATGCTTTCATCAGTTTGCCCATACAGATTTTCAACTAGCTTTGCCTCTTTCTCATTTACTATTGGAGATTCTTTTGTTACCGGTTCAAAACCAATTGGCGTATTAAGTTCATCTTCCGTAAGATTATTTTTTGCCTCCATCAAATCTTCAAGAAGCTGTTCTGTCTTTCTATATCTTCCATCAGGTTTTGAAATTGCCTTCTTTATAATTCGGGCAACTGTTTTAGGTGCACAGACCGGATTACTTAATTCTTCATATTTCATTCTTTTATAGAAAGCTCTGTCCTCATCTTCTGTTGAATATTCATATGGAAAATCAGGATAATATGGAAATCTCTTCTTGTTAAACAAATAATACAAAAGTATTCCAAGAGAATAATTATCAACTGAACTGTTATATTTTTCCTGTCCTATATAAATCTCAGGTGCTATGTAATTAGGCGTACCTTTAAGGGTTCCTGCCATAGTTGTATCGTTCATTCGCTTTGAAACGCCAAAGTCTCCCAGCTTAAAAGTTCCGTCTTTTGACACAAAAATATTGCTTAATTTTATATCTCTGTGGATAATGTTGTTTTCGTGGCAAATACTTAATCCGCTTGCTATATCAATACCAATCTTTAGACCTTCTCCAACTGTCAGGTTGTTCTCCTGCAGCCACTTTGTGAGAGGTGTAAGCATTTCCATTAAAATATAAATGTTATATCTAAACTCACCTGTCTGCTCCACATCACTTTCATAATAGGAAACAATATTATGATTATCTTTTTCAGAAATCAACGAAAAAACCCTAATCTCGTTAAGAACACGATCCAATTCCTTTTTGAAATAAGAATTCGTCTTCTCCCTGTCTCCGCCCATAGAGTTTAATATTTCTATATATTCATTTTCGCCCGGTAGTGTTATAACCTTTAATGCCCTTGTGGTATTTCCTACAATGTTATTTCGCTCCACTCTATATACATTGCCAAAACCACCTGAACCTATTTTTTCCACTACCCTGTATCCAAGTATTGTTCTGCCTAAAATAGAATCCATTGTTGTCTCCCGGTTTTATCTATTTTTTTAGTGTCTT
>OGZF01002120.1_pt1 | contig 10014 bp, 7 predicted proteins | sample 1576771 | NCBI WGS metagenome assembly OGZF01 (sample SAMEA3541536, study PRJEB24748) | human gut metagenome | biome: human gut; feature: human-associated habitat; material: faeces | place: China | collected 2012
GTCCCTGTGTGTTCATCCACAAGGACAGAGTCGAGAAATTCGAATCTGCGGTGCCACCTTGCTTGCTCCGCTCGTCTTCCCACCATGGAAAACTGCAGGAGCCCCTCAACGGAGAGCCAACACTCCCCTGCCCTGTAACGGAGGCTTCCGTCCCAAGCTACTAAAGGCACTGCCCTGTTCGCCCGGCCCTCGGCGGCCCACGAACTCTGCCCCGCTCTCTGCCCGTTTTCACCATTCGGGCTCACTGTAAGTGCGCTTGCAGGTTCTCTTCCGCCTCATCGGTTTGTTGATTGCATTATACGCTTTATTTTCATAAAGTCAAGAGGGAATTTTTCATTTTTTCGGCCGCAAAGATGAAATGCTTCTTGGATGCCCCGCAGCAGCCTTCCTGCCCAAATCTCCCCGGTGCGGCCCGGGCAGCTCTGCCGGGGCAAAAGAAGCCTTCTTCCAGCCATAGGTCATACTTTCTCTCCGTTCCGGGACGCATTTCCACTTTCAGTATCCCCGTTGCTGCGCACAAAGTTCGCAGTTTCTGCCACGGATTCCACACTATTTTTATCCTTTTCCCAAGTTTTGCTCTAAATTCTCTTCAAAGGGCTTGACAGAAAAATGTTTTTTGCGATAAACTAATCCTATGAAATATTTTCGTTGTATCCAACGATGTCAAACATGCAACTCGGAGAGGACACTACCACCATGTCGATGACCCTGAATCCCGTCAACGAAGCCGCTTTTCAGAAAGCTGTACAGTCTCTGGAGACCCTGAACCGGGCCGCCGTGTTCCATCCCACCGGCACCGGCAAAAGCTGTATTGCCTGGAAGGTGGTGGAGGCTCACCCCCAGACCACCTTTTTCTGGCTGGTGGCCGGTGCACAGCGTCTGGCCCTGCGGCAGGCAGAGCTGACACGCTACAACGGCGGCACCCTGCCCGGCAATGTCCGCTTCTGTGATTGCGAAAAGCTGGCCGCCGCCACCCCGGAGCAGTGGGTGCGGCTGGGGGAGCAGAAACCCGGCTGCATCGTGCTGGACTGCTACCATGAGCTGAGCGCCGTGTGCTGGGCGCAGTCGGTACAGAAGCTGCTGCGGATGTGCCCCCAGGCAAAGGTGCTGGGGCTGGGTGTGCCCAACGGTGCCCCCGTCTGCGCCGCCGCGCAGGAGCTGTTTGCCGACTGCATCGTCTCCCACATGACCGTGGCCGAGGCCATGGCCGCCGGGACCATGCCGGTGCCCTCGGCCTATGCAGCCCTGCTCTGGCCGCAGGAGGAGGAGCTGGCCACCCTGCGCGCCCGGATCAAAAACCTGTGTATGCCCAAGGGCGACACCTCCCTGCGCGTTCAATATGAAGAGCTGAGCTGGTCTCTGCGTCAGGTGGAGAACCTGACCGTTCTGCTTCCCCGCCTGCTCAGCGATACCAGCGGCCATTATCTGGTCCTGTTTGAATCCGCCGCCTATCAGGAAAAGCTGGGCGCGGAGCTGGAACAGCTGCTGCGCACTGTGGACCCTGCCGTCCGCTTTTACGCTGCAGATCACGCCTGCTTTGCGGATTCTGCCGCCGTGGAGACCTTCCTCTCCGATACAGCCCCCGGCCCCAAGGTCCTGCTCTGCGTCAACGCGCCGGGAGTCCAGCAGCCGCTGGAGGGGCTGGCCGGGGTCATTCTGGTGCGCCAGTCCAGCCTGATGTCCACCTTCAAGCAGATGCTCTGCCGCGCGCTGGTGGCTGCAGGCAGCCGCAGCGTGCCGGTGTTTGACCTTGTGGCGCAGTTCGAGGGGCTGGGCAACGGCCGCACCCTCCAGCGGGACTGCACCGAGGCCATGACCAGAGCCGGCAGCAAAACGCCGGGCTTCCGGCAGGAGCGCCCCATGCAGCAGACCTACCGCCTGTACGGCAAGCTGCGCCGGGAGATGGAGGCCCGCTGGGAGGTGCTGTGCCAGGCTGCCGCCGATGCCTCCGCCAAAGAGGGCACCTTGGAGCTGCCCCGGAGTTATACCATCCACAGCGGCGTGCCCGTGGGCAAGTGGCTCGAGCTCCAGCGGCAGGTACAGGCCGGGCAGCGCCCGGGCCGCCTGACAGCCGAACAGGCCGCCAAGCTGGAAAAACTGGGCATCCGCTGGAACCACCGGCTGGAAGCTGCCTGGGAAAAGGGCTTTGCCTCCGCACAGAAATACCGCACCGAGCACGGTGACCTGCTGGTGCCGGTGCGCTACCGCGATAAAAATGATTTTGCACTGGGCGAATGGATCGTCTACAACCGCCAGCGCTATCTGGGCGGCAACCTGACCCAGAACCGCATCGAGCGGCTGGAAGCCATCGGCATGGTGTGGAGCACCTCTAACGACCTGTGGGAGCAGAACTATGCCGCCGCCACCCAGTATTATCTGGAACACGGCGATCTGGAAGTGCCCATCAAGTACGAAACGCCCTCCGGCTTCGGTCTGGGGGTTTGGCTGGGGGCCCAGCGCGCCGCTCACAAGGCAGGCGAGCTGCCTCAGGAACAGGTGGAGCGGCTGGACGCTCTGGGCATGGACTGGACCAACCGCAACGACCGCAAGTGGATGTCCCTGTACGATGTTGCCGCCGCCTACTACCATGAGCACGGCAACCTGAACGTCCCCTCGGAGTATGTCACGCCGGACGGAGTACTGCTGGGCAAGTGGGTGGCGCGCCAGCGCTATGCCTACCTGAACCCGGACCGCTCCAGCGCCCGGGTCACCCCTGAGCGCAAGGCCCTGCTGGACAAGCTGGGCATGGTGTGGGAAAAGTACGACCCCTGGCAGGAGCGCTATGATCTGGCTCTGGCCTACAAGACAGAGCACGGTGATCTGGAGATTCCCTCTGTCTACAAGACCGCGGACGGCGTTTGGCTGGGCAGCTGGGTCAACCGCCAGCGGCAGACCCTGAACTCCGGCAGCAGCGCCCTGAGCAGTGAGCGCCGCAAGCTGCTGCGCACCCTGTTCAAGGGCGAGCGCCGCCCCAGTGATCCCGCCGCTGACCACGGCACCGTGCGCGAGGCCAACTGGGAGCGGAACTTCCGCAGTGCCGCCCGTTACGCCCGCAAGTACAAACATCTGCTGGTCCCCGCCAGCTATGTGGACAGCGATGGTGTCCGGCTGGGCGTGTGGATCTCCAACCTGCGTGCAGCCCGTAAGAACCGCCCGGATTCCTATCAGGTCACGCCCGCCCACATCAAAAAGCTGAACAGCATCGGCATGGTGTGGGATGCCCGGGATGCCAAGTGGGGAACCGCCTATCAGCAGGCCAAAGCCTACTACAAGGCCCACGGCAACCTCCACGCCGCCGCCAACTACAAATCCGACGAAACCGGCTTCTGCCTGGGCGACTGGCTCCGCCGGATGCGGGAGTGGGATACCACCCACGACCCCAAGCTCACCCCTGAGCGCCGCGCAATGCTGGATAAGATCGGGATGGAGTGGAGCGAATAAGAGAAAAAAGCCACCGGTTTTTGCCGGTGGCTTTTCTGATACAGATTACAGCTGATCCAGCTCCTGCTGCAGCTGGGCCAGCGCATTGCGGATGGGCAGATGCTGGGGGCAGGCCGCCTCACACTTGCCGCAGCGGACGCAGTGGCTGGCCTTTTCGGCATCGGGGAAGCGGGCTTCCCACTGGTGCTTGATGGCCTCGGGCTGGCCGAACATCCCCAGCTTGTTCCAGATGCTGAAGTTGTCCGGGATGTCCACCCCCATGGGGCAGGGCATACAGTACCGGCAGCCGGTGCAGCCGATCTTGATGCGGCTATGCAGGAAGGCGGCGGTCTGCTCCACCGCGGCGGTCTCGGCAGCGGTCAGCGGCTCAAAGCGGGCAAAGGTGGCCAGGTTATCCGTGAGCTGATCCTCGGCACTCATGCCCGAGAGGATCACATGGACGTTCCGGTGGCTGCCCACCCAGCGCAGGGCCCAGGAGGCATCCGAGGCCTCGGGCCGCAGGGCCCTGAGGGGTGCTTCGGCCTCCGGGGGCAGGTTGGCCAGTGTGCCGCCCTTGATGGGCTCCATGATGATGAGGGGGATGTTCAGCTCTTCGGTCAGCTGATAGCCGCGGTCACCCGAGATCTCCTCGGCACGGTCATCGGTGTCCAGATAGTTATACTGCAGCTGGCAGAAATCCCAGGGCTGATCCCGCAGGATGTGCTCAAGGCCCGCCGCGTTGTCGTGGCAGGAGAAGCCGAAGCTGCGGATGCGGCCCAGCTTTTTCTGCTCCCACAGCCAGTCCACGATGCCCATTTCCTTGGCCCGGTCGTACCGGGCGGCGTGCAGGGAGTGCAGCAGGTAGAAGTCGATGTACTCCACGCCCAGCCGCCGGAGCTGCTCTTCAAAGATATGCTGGGCCTCCTCCAGGCTCCCGCACTGCCACAGCGGCATCTTGGTGGCCAGATAAAAGCTCTCCCGGGGCCACTTTGCAATGACCCTGCCCACAAAGGGCTCGCTCTGGCCGCCGTGGTAGGGGTAAGCGGTGTCAAAATAGTTCACGCCCGCATCCCGCGCGGCGTTCAGCAGCGCTTCGGCCCGGGGCTCGTCAATGGCTCCCTCCGGTGTGGTGGGGAACCGCATACAGCCATAGCCCAGCAGGGAGGTGCGGATGCTCTCCCCTGCGCCGTTCTGCTTTTTCCATGTTCTGTATTCCATCTCTTTTGTGCAGCTGGCTGCCGTGTTCCAGCCGCTCCTCCTTTTGTCCCCCAGTATACCGGAAAAATCCCGCGCTGACAAGAAAGATGTTCCGCTTCTTGTTCTGCCGCCGGAAATATGGTATACTTATAATCCAAATTTTATCATGTTATCAACTAAATCAGATAGCGCTAAGGAGTATCATGGAACCTTTCAACACCCCTTTGAAGATCAGGGAGATCTCCCTGCCCCACCGGGCAGTGTTCGGCCCCATGGCGGGCTTTACCGATGCCCCGGCCCGGCGGCTGATGGCCCAGCACGGAGCCGGTTTTACCGTCAGTGAGATGGTGTCCAGCCGGGCGCTGGTATACGGCGACCACAAAACCGTCAGCCTGCTCAAGGCCGAACCCAACGGTGCCCCCTACGGCGTGCAGATCTTTGGCGAAGTGCCCGAAATCATGGGCCAGGCCGCTGCCGCCGTGGAACAGTACGCGTTCGATTTTCTGGACATCAACATGGGCTGCCCGGCCCCCAAGATCGTCTCGGGCGGGGCGGGCAGCAAGCTTTCTGACCACTTCCTCCACAATGCGGCCGCATTGTGGAGGAAGTGGTCAGAAACACCTCCCGCCCCGTCACCGTGAAGATGCGCAAGGGCTGGGACGCGGAGCACGTCATGGCCGTGGAATGCGCCAAAGCCTGTGAGCAGGCGGGCGCGGTGCTCATCGCCGTCCACGCCCGCACCCGGGAGCAGATGTACACCCCGGGCATCGACCCGTCCATCATTGCGGCGGTGAAGGATGCCGTCCACGTTCCCGTGCTGGGCAACGGCGATATCCGCACCGCCGAGGATGCTGTGCGGATGGTGGAGGAGACCGGCTGCGACGGCGTGATGATCGCCCGGGCTGCTCTGGGCGACCCCTGGCTCTTTGAGCGGGTGAACGCTGCGCTGGAGGGCCTGCCCGCCCCCAAGGAGCCGAACCTGCAGGCCCGGATGAACGCCCTGCGCCGGCAGGTGGAGGAGATGGTGGAGCAGAAAGGCGAGTTCGTTGCCATGCCCCAGGCCCGGGCCCAGACCATGCACTACATGAAGGGCCTGAAGGGGGCCGCCAGCCTGCGGCGCTACTGCTGTGAGCTGAGCCGCCTCTCTGACCTCGACACCCTCATCGACGCGGTGTTCGAGCAGCAGCGCAGGGCCGCGCAGGACCCCGATGACACCCGCGAGGTGCCGTTCCCGTAAGCGGGAAATTTCCGATACTGAAAAGAGGACTGACGCATGACTGCATTTCATTCTTCGCCCCGGATGCTGGGGCAGAAGCAGGATAAGTTCTGGCTCACCGTGGGGCTCTGCGCCCTGACAGCCGCCCTCATCTTCCTGCCGTTCTATCTGCTGGACGGCGGCTTTTTCCACTATGCAGGCGATTTCAACAGCCAGCAGATCAGCTTTTACCGCTACATGAACGGCTTTCTCAAGGGGGCAGGCTACCCCGCCGGATACGGAGGCGTGAAGAATACCTTTTCCTGGGCAACTGACCTGGGCAGCGGAACCATGAACGCCTATTCGTTCTACCTGTACGGCTCCCCCTTCTTCTGGTTTTCCCTGCTCTTCCCGCAGAACTGGCTCCCCTACCTCATGGTGCCGCTGCTGGTGCTCAAGTTCGCGGTGGCGGGCGGCGGCGCGTATCTGTACCTGCGCCGCTACGTCAAAGACCCGAACTTTGCGGTGCTGGGTGCGGCCCTCTACGCCTTTTCGGGCTGGGGGCTGTACAACATCTTCTTCAACCACTTCATTGATGTGCTGGCCCTCTTCCCCTGGATGCTCTGGGCACTGGATGAGACCATCTATGAGCACCGCCACGGATGGTTCGCCTTCTGGGTGGCGGTGAACCTGCTCAACAACTACTTCTTCTTTGTGGGGCAGGTGCTCTTCCTTGTCATCTACTTCGTCTGCAAGCTCTCCGCCGGGGAGTTCCGGCTCACGCCCCGCCTCTTCGGTCAGCTGGCCTTTGAGAGCCTGCTGGGCGTGGCACTGGGCTTTGTGGTGCTCTGGCCCACTGTCCTCAGCGTGCTGCAGAACCCGCGCACCATCGACCTTTCCTCCGGATGGGGCTTTCTGACCTATTCCAAGCCCCAGCAGTATCTGGCCATTCTGCTGAGCTGGCTGCTGCCCCCGGATTCCCCCTATATGACCTCCATCTGGTCCGAGGGCATCATCAAATGGACCAGCATGACAGCCTATCTGCCCCTGTGCAGTCTGGCCGGTGTGGTGGCCTACTGGCGTGCCCGGCAGGGCGACAGCAAAAAGCGGATCATTGCCGTCTGTATGGTGTTTGCGCTGGTTCCCATCCTGAACAGCGCGTTCTATGCCCTCAATTCCAGCTACTATGCCCGGTGGTTCTATATGCCGGTGCTCATCCTTGCGGCCATGACGGTGAGCGCGTGGGAGGATCCCAGCCTCGACCTCGCCCGCCCCGCCCGGAGCATTGCCTTTGTGATGATCGCCACGCTGGCCTTTGCACTGGTGCCCGTGCAGGATGCCGCCACCAAGGAGTGGAGCCTTGGCGTGCTGCAGAATCCGGGCCAGTACTGCGCAGTGCTTGCCTTTGGTCTGGGCGGTCTGGCCGTCTACCATTGCATCTGCAGGCGCTGGCAACAGCGCAGGGTCTTTGCCCGCCGCCTGCTGGCCGGTGTGCTGGCGTTCAGCTGCCTGCTCGGTATCGTCCACATCGGCATTGGCAAGTTCGGCCAGTGGAACACCGACAGTGACCTTGTGGAGCAGTATATCAACGCGCTGGCCCTGAAGGAGGATCTGCCCGAGGGGGACTGGCGCATTGACACCTACAAGACCCACGACAATCTGGGCCTGTGGCTGGACAAGAGCTGCCTGCAATATTTCGGCAGCACCGCCGCTCCCAGCATCCTCAGCTTCTATCCGGCACTGGGGGTCAAGCGGGATGTGCGCAGTCAGCCCGAGCTCTCCAACTATGCCCTGCGCGGCCTGCTCAGCGTCAGATACCTGCTGACCACGCTCGCGCATCAGGAGCAGTTCCTCGCCGAGGCCGATGAGGGCTGGACTTATTACGACACCCTGGACGGCTATGTTCTCTACGAGAACCAGAACTACGTTCCCATGGGCTTCACCTACGATTACTATCTCACCGAGACCCAGTACGAGGACACCGTGACCCCCACCCGCTCCAACCTGCTCATGCGGGCACTGGTGCTCACTGAGGAGGATGCGGTGGCCTACGGGCAGTACCTCACGCCCCTGCCCACGGCAGAGCTCAACGACCTGACCTACACCCGCTACACTCAGGACTGCGCCGACCGCCGGGCCTCTGCCTGCACCGCCTTTGAGATGACCAGCGCAGGCTTCCACGCCGAGGCCACGCTGGACAGGGCAAACCTGATGTTCTTCTCCGTGCCCTACGATGACGGCTTTACGGCCTATGTGGACGGGCAGGAGACCGAGATCCTGCGGGTGGACGAGGGCCTGATGGCCGTCCTCTGCCCCGCCGGAACGGTCACCATCGACTTTGTCTATCAGCCGGACGGCATCCGCCTGAGCCGGACCGTCACCCTTGCCGCCCTGCCCGTGTTCCTGCTCTACGCCGGGTACTTTGCCTGGGACGAAAAGAAAAAACGGAAGCATTAAAAAAGCCGCCGCTCCAAAAAGCGACAGCTCAAAGAAAAGCTCAAATGAAAGAAGGTATCCTATGGGCCCCTGGTATTACGAGGTCGTCAGCTTTGACGGCGATTATGTCAACCTGCGCCGCACCGACATTGAAAGCGACGAGCTGAATCCCGTTGCGCTGGCCCTGCTGCCGCCCGAGATCGAGGTGGGCAGCAAGGTCAAGTGCGAGTATTTTCAGTATGAGGTGATCGGCTGAGCCTCTCCGTCATTCCTGCGGGATGCCACCTCTCCTAATAGGAGAGGCAAGCCCCCCCTATTAGGGGAGCTGGTGCGAAGTGCCTGAGAGGTTCGCCAGCACCGCTGCCAGCAGCATTCCGATGGGCGCGCTGATCCAGCTGGACATCCAGAAGCCTGCAAAACCAATGCGGGGTACAAGGATCACACAGGCCAGCAGGTTCAGGGCGATCTGCCCCAGGTTGGAGGCCAGATACAGCCCCATCTTCTGGGCACCGCGCAGGCGGGCCTCGAACAGATGCTTCTGTGCCACAAACAGGCAGGTCACCGATTCAAAGGCCAGCATGGTGCAGCCATAGCTGGCTGCTGCCGGGTCGGTGGTAAAGAGCCGGAGCAGCGGCCCCCGCAGACCGATGCAGACCGCCACCACCCCAAGCGAATACACCAACAAGATCCGCCGCCCTTCCCGCAGGCCCTCTTTTACACGGCCCGGCTGGAGGGCGGCTGTGTTTTGCGCAATAAAGAACACTGTGGACTGCACAAAGCCGAACACCGGCATCATCAACAGGCTGGACAGCTTGCCTGCGCAGGAGAAACCCGCAATGGCTTCCACACCCAGACCGCCCAGCAGCCCCTGCTTGACCGTGGTGATGATGGTGCCGCTGGCCTGCTGAATACTGTTGGGGGCTGACAGCCGGAAAATATCCCTGGCATAGCGCGCCTTGAGCATCCGGAACGAGAAAGCCGCATCCATCTGGGTGCGGCGCAGAAATGCCACCATGTAGACCGCGCCTGCCACCTGCGCCGCCGCTGTGGCAGCCGCTGCACCGGCTACCCCGAAGGGCCCCACCAGAACAAGGTCAAGCACAATGTTCATCGCACTGGTAGCCACAATGACCTTGAGCGGCGTTTTGGAATCGCCGCAGCCCATGACACACTCCTTGCTCAGATCGTAGGGCATCAGAAATGGCAGCCCCATCAGATAGATGCGCCCGTAGAGCACAGCGGTATCCAGGATCTCCGCAGGCGTATTGATCAGCCGCAGCAGAGCCGGCAGGGTCACAAAGCCCACTGCCGTGGTCAACAGGGCGATGACCTCATCCACGAACAGCAGGTTGTACAGCAGCTCTGTCATCTCATGCTTTGTGGCAGTGGGCTTGCCCGCCGCCACCAGCAGACCGCCGCCCAGCTCCATGCCACCGGAGATGAACAGGAAGATCATCAGCACCGTGGATGCGTTGGACACTGCCGCCAGCGCATCGGCATCCAGCCGCAGGCCGATGATCATGGTGTCGGCCACGGCGTAAAACTGTGTTGCCACCATGCTCAGGATAATGGGCAGCGCGTACCGCAGCAGCGCAGGCCGCACCGCCCCGGTCAGCAGAGAATTTTCTTCGTTCACACAAACAACCTCCTTTTCACAAAAAGAAAACCCGCATGGAACCTGTCGTCCAGGCCCCCTGCGGGTTCTTTTTCAGTTGCGCCAGCAGGAGTCGAACCTACGATGGGGGAGTCAAAGTCCCCTGCCTTAC
>OGZF01002123.1_pt1 | contig 10008 bp, 16 predicted proteins | sample 1576771 | NCBI WGS metagenome assembly OGZF01 (sample SAMEA3541536, study PRJEB24748) | human gut metagenome | biome: human gut; feature: human-associated habitat; material: faeces | place: China | collected 2012
TTCGCCTAAGTGCCAAAGGGTAAAAACCACCCTATCGCACTTGGCTTCGGCTAGTAATCAGTAACTAAAATGTAAAAGTTTTTAATACACTAGCTTCATCTACATTTACATTCCAATCATCACAAGGTAAATCTTCATCATCATCTCCATAGGATAATGAAACTATTTTTTTAGCTTCAAGTTTAGCTTGTTTCTTAGCTTCTTTTTCTTTTCTAGCTTCTTCTTTAAGTTTCTTAATTTCTAAAGCCTTTTGCTCTAATAAATTATTTTTATATGCAATAAATAATTCTTTTCCGAAATGCTCTATCATAGCTTGTTCAGTTATAATCCATGTTTTACCGAATTTTTTTATCTCATTCTCATAAAATTTCTGATTTTGAACTTGCTTTCTAATTGTTGAAGCGTCTATATTATAAATTTGAGCTACATCTTGAAAAGTATATAAACCTTTAAAACTTCCTCTTGCCATTTTTACCACCTCATTTATTTTATTATACATTTAGTATAACCATATCAAAGAATATTATAGTATAATATTTCTAGTAAACTGAATACAAATTCCTTCACGATAGGAGGAAATATTTTATATTTTTTGGGTTTTTTTACTTAAAAGTATTGCCCCCCCTTAAAGCATTGGAATTAGTAGGGTGTAGAATTTTTTAAAATTGTGCTATATAAAAGCCTAAAAATCAGTTTACAAGTTGTATATGGTATATCTGAAATTCATTTTATAGTATAATTTCCTTAGTCTTATTTCACTATATTGTGAATTTTTTAGATTTAAAATTTGTATCTTAATATGTATCTTAATTTAGAGAATTGCTAAAAAAAGTTTATGTTTTTTTCATAAGCTTTTTTTAGTATAATTAACTTATACTGTAATAAGCACTATCAACAAAAAATATTTTGTACATTAAAAACTACATATAATTTTTTTATAATTAGTAAATCTCCTTTAAAGAAGCTTAGTTCCTTGCATAAGCTTCTTTTTTTGTATTTATGTACTATAATTAGATTAAAATATTTTAAAATTAAGGAGTGTATTATGGGAAATAAAGATTTATTATTTATGCTTGAAAATGGCGAGGAATTTATAAAAGGAATATATAAAGCTGATGAAGATAAAATATATTTTTTATCAGTAGATGAAAATGAATTACTTGAAAATGTAGGATTATATACAGAAAATCTAATGCACATATACGAAGAAAATAGAATTGAAGTAGAGTTGTTAATGCAAGAAATATCAAATGATAAAAGCTTACTAGATAAGATAAAAAATAACCAAAGTAATAAATTATTATTTAGATATAATAATAAAGACTTCAATAAACTATTAAATCTTTGCTAAAAGAGTAAAAGATTTAGGTTACTTCGAGCCAAAGGTTATCAATTATCTGTGTTAGTGCATAGCTTCGATTTTAAGTTATTAATAAATATCTAAGGTTATTAGTATCATATACCTAACAGAATGACCGTAGTGCATTAAATTTTAGCTTTTAAGGGGATTAGTTTGGGCGAGGATTTTTTACATATTCTTTTATATTTTACTTTTCTTATTGCTCTTAGGCTTCGCCTTTTGTGGCTCTTTTGGGATAAAAAATAAAGAAGCTGTTTAGCTTCTTTATTTTTTATTCAAATATAAATAAATATTTTTCAAGTTCATCTGTTTTATATATATCTATAAAATAATAATCATTTCTTACTTTTTCAACATCAATATAATAATGTTTACTTTCTGGAATGTCATAATAAAAGTCAGTTTCTATTAAATAATTTTCAAATACATCTTTTTCACTTGTACCGTTATAATATGCGTAATTTTTATTTTCTATAATTCTTTTAGCTTCTTCAACATTTACTACTGCATTTAAAATATCTTTTACTATATCAATATCAATATTATATTCTTCTACCATTTCCAATACATCAGAAAAACATTCACAACTATAACCACTCAAACAACCGTCTATATATTGTAATTCTATATCTCCACCAAATGCAATTCTTTCGTCAAAGTCCTTGTAAGCTTCTTTTAAGTCCTCCATACAACTTATATTGAAATATTCCCAAACTCCACTACCTAAAGCCATTAAACTTACAGTTTCATTTAAAAAATATGTTTTACTATTCATTTTTACTACCTCCAAAATATTAAATTATTTATACTTATATTTTCACCATATAGGGATATTTTTATACTTGAATAAAAAATTATTTTCACCATAAAGGGAATAAAAAATATTAAAAATTGGAATACTAAGAGTAAATTAAAAATCAAATAAAAGGTGGTATAAGATATGGAAAGTTATATATTAGAAATACATTCAAATGAGGACTTTGACCTAATAGAAAATGAAGAAGAAAGGGAAGAAATGCAAGAAGCTTACGAAGATGAAATAGAAGCAGTTTATCAATATTTAAAAGAAAATAAAATTAATTGTGTTAATTGGGAACAAATAGATGACTATAGATTTAATATTGATATTGATACTTATAAAGACCGTTTCAATGATGACATAATAAATGGATATATGGGGGATATTGAGGCGTTACTAAAAATTGAAGATATAGCATTTCCAATAATAGAAAACTATATGAATATATAAGAGAAAAGGAGCTTACAGCTCCTTTTTTATTTGAATAAAAAAAGAATAGGCGAAGCCTACTCCATAAAAGAATTTAAAATTATTTCTGCTAAAAATTCAGTTTGTTCATGTTCTGGAATATTATCAAGTGATTTACAAAACATATCAAATTTATCTAATTCCGAAGGTATTTCTTCCCAACTTATATTTTCCTCTATTAAATCAAATTCATATTTCATAACTTATACCACCTTTTATTCTTTTTATTTTTAGTATTCCACGATAAAGGGAATTTTATGTATAAAATAAAAGGTATTTTTTACCAACCAAAGTAACGGACACTCACCGACAGAAATTCTTATTAAAAGCTAATTGAGTATATGATACTGATAACTTTTATTGTTGCTGCAATATAAATAAAATATTTTGCTTTTATTCATTAGCTTTAAAATTATTTATTGAATGTTTTTTATTTATTGATGTATATAAAGATTTTTTTTAGGGCAAAATATTTCCTAAAGCAACCATTTTATTTTAATAAAATGGTGTGTAGCAACTCCAATATGTAGCATTAAGGCAATAACCTCAAAATATAGATTGAAGCTATAAAATGGCTTCGGGTGTGGCGAGGAATTGCCTACCTCTGAAAAACTGTGTTTAAAAATACTTTAACTTTTTCTTCTCATAAAGTTTAGGTATTTTTAAACACTATAAATAAAGGCAAGGAGGGACTTCCCCGTAGGGATATTAGAAGCTATTCATTAGAGTTAAAAAATATACTAGATAAGCAAAAATAAATTTTAGTTAATGGTGTCGCAAGACCGATTTTCAGAATAAGACACCACAAGGATATAAATTTTATACTACCATTAGCTTCCTATAGGAGAAAATATTAGCTTCAATGATAAATTTTCTGTGGTGGCTTATTCTGTATGGAGTTAGATTTTTCTCCAAAACTCTACATTAGGTTTCACGATATAGTGAATTTATAATTTTAAAACCACCTATTTTCATTTCACCATATGGAGAAAAAGCTAACGTAATAGTGGAGGCAACCTTGTGCCGACCGTACCCAAAGAAGCTTTTAAAAATAGGGTAGTGATAGTATTATGTATGGCAATAGTATATATAACAGTATAAGCATATATAACATATTGTTGATATTAACATAATGATTATTAGCTTTAAGTATAACTAATATATAGAGTAGGACCATAAAGAAGCTTATATAATCCAATAAAACTATAGAATAAAAGACATTCCAGAGTATTTCATATAACATCACATAGAACAATAGATTAGTTTTTTACCAATGCACTTTGAAGCGAAAGCACTTGCGATGTTGTGGTTTTTACAACTTGGCAAGTGCTGTAGCACGATTATAAATAAAAGTATTGTGGTGCTTTAGCACTACAATACTATCCTATTTGAAAGCTTGGGTTGGGTGGGTTTGCACTCTCCTTGCTATGTATTAAAAAATAAATTTATGTGCAAATGGGCTTGGCGAAGCCATTTAAAAGTATACTAGATATTAGACTTGGCGAAGCTATAATTTTAGATTAATTACATATGAGTTTTAAATAAAAGAATATTTGGAAATCAATTCCAATAGTGGTATAATAGTTATGAAAATAACATTACTCGTTATTAATTTTTTATATTTAGAATTGGTAACTCTAAATATAACATGGTTATTGAAATTGGTAACTTCAATGACTTAATCTTAAATTCTAGATTTTGAAAAAATATTTAACAAACACAATTATTTATTAGGTGCATTTGTAATCTTAACAACTATTTTTACATTGTATTTTAGGAAAATTCTTAGTAATATCAAATGAACAAACTTTAAATTTAATAATAACTTCTTGAAAATAACTAGCTATGAGGGTGGCTAGTTATTTTTTTTATTTAAAAAATATTCTTAAAGATACTAACCTAGCAATTACTATCAGTATTAAACCTATAGTGTCCATATAATTAGGCTCAAAGCTTAGTATTATAAAACTACCAATAAAATATAATAAAAAATGTAAAATATTTTCAAAATTCATAATAACACCTCTAAAATCAAATTTAAGCTTCTTTAAAATTCTACTTAAGTATTATATCAAAAACAATATTGAAATTAAAAATAGAGTACAAAAAATAAGAATTTTGGGTATAAAAAAAGAATATGAATATACATATCCTTTTTTATTTGATATAAGTTTAGGTTTTAGTTGTTTAAATAATAAAAATAGATAATTTAATTAATTAATAACATATAGGTTTATAAACATTTTAAAGCTAATTAGTAAAATAAGATTTAATTCCTTCTTCTATAAACTTTGATAATATTTCGTATTGGTTGTAACTTGATTTTTCGCAAAATAATAAAAAATCTTTTAATACACTATCATAAATTCTAAAAGACCTATGAACTATTTTATCCTCTTTAGGCTCTATAAGAAGCTGATTATTAGTATTAGGATTATCTTGTGGAGAATTAAAAATCTTAATAACTACCTTTTCTAAGGCTCTTTCAATAACTTCTTCATCAAGAGGAAATATTTTTTCTACACACTCATACCTATTATTCAATTTATTATATACATAAAAGTTTTTACTAAATCTATCTCTAATAGTATTGTATGAGATATTTATTTCCGAGCAAACTTGTGTAATATTAAGTCCATGTTTTAGTCTTTCGTTAAAATAGTTAATCTGTTCTATGATAGTTAAACTATTAAATAATTTTTTATTCATTCCCAATGCTCCCTCCAATAAAAAAAGAAAAAAAGGTTATAAATATTTTACCCCTAATAAAATATCTATAACCTTATTGTAACACAAATAATTTATATTAAAAATAAATAATAGCTTCCTAATGATTTTTATTAAGTATCAGAAGCTTAATTTATTTATCTTTTTTTAGATTTACTATCTTTTAGATAATCACTACATAGTGAATAATAATAATTTAATGTATTATGTTCTACTTCAACACCATTTTTCATAATTAAATTATTCTCATATTCACATCTAACATTTATAAAACCACCATCAATTAAAGCGTCAACACTATCAGATATTACATATCTAGTATTATTTGATAGACCAACAACTTCACATAAAGTTTTTTGAGTAATTCTTTTTTCGCCATTTCTTAATGTATATAACATATATAAATATATTCTAAGTGGATAATCACTATAAGCATTTACTAATTTTCTTAAAGCTATATTATCTATAAGGACAAATTTATCAATTAAGCCTGTTTCAGTATTAAAAAATCCATAGTTTAATTTATATACTAATTTATTATCAACCTTAGTTAATACTATAGCTTTTATATCATTAGCTTTTAGTTTATTAATATGTCTTTTAATAGTACTTTGAGAAATATTCAAATCTTCACAAGCATTTTTTATAACTTCGTCCCATTTATCTTTATATAAATACCTATCTTTACAATTAGCATATTTACCACCCCAATTTGAATTAAGCATTAAATAACCATAAATTTTTATGTTTAAACCCCTCTTGCTTAAAAATTCTTTTGATGTAGGCATAGGTAAATTAAAAACCTCCTTTGTGATTTCACCTTTCTTATAAGAATAATTATGAGCTATATATCTTAAAGTTTCTTTTAATTCTTCTTTCTCTTTAATATTAGCTTCTTCATATTCTTTCTGATAATATTCTTTTGCTTTTTGAAATTCTTCTTTATCAAACATTAAACTATCTCCTTAGGAAATAATTAAAGAAATAATTTCTATTTACAAAATTCTACAAAGATATTATTATTTTATTTATGACAAAACTAAAGAATTTTATAAATATTAAAGCAAAGCTTCTTTCTGCCAAAAGAAGCTTTTTTTATTTCTAATTATTTCTATAAATAAAAATTTTAGTCTAATCAATAATACCATATTTTTAAAAAAGTTAATCTTGTAATTTTTTCACAATAAAGAGAATAAATAAATTAGGTTTGATTTCCCTTAATAATAAATCAAAAAATCAATATAAAAATGATAATATTATCTATAAGATAATATTATCTATAATATACTGTATTAAAAATGACTTTTGAATGTAGCGAAAATGACCTAACCGTTGCAATTACTAGCTTCCGACCACCTTAAAAAAATGGCATAATTTCTAATGTCAGTTCAACACCCTTCAAAGCAAGTAATACCAATGGATAGAGAAGATAAGTTTTTCTTTGTTAAAATAATAATATCCACATATCCACAATTTCAACAATTCACGATACAAGGAATTTTTTATAATAAATTTAATATATTATAGGACCAATAAAAGTATTTTAGGAGGTATATATGGAACAAGAGAAGCTTACAAGGTTTTTAATAGGAATGGTATCTTTGCTATTATCTATTACCTTATACTTACTTAATAAAATTCAAGGGAGGATATAATTTTGAAAATAATAAATAATAATGGACATACTTTAAATGGTCTTGGAAGTGGTGCGATAGGTTATCTTAATGAAAGTGTATGTACTAGACAGATAGGAAAATACTTTGTAGAAGGTATGAGAAGCTTAGGACATACGATATATGATGTAACTATAGATAAATCAACAAGCTATTTATTTGAAGCAGTAAATAAAGCTAATAAATATAATGTTGATTATGCTATTACTCACCATTTAAACCATTATTCAGATGAAAAATCTAATGGAGTAGAAGTCTTGATCTATGATTTAAAAGATAAAAAAACTTATGAAGTAGCTGATAGAATATGCAAGGAAATAGCAAAGTTAGGCTTTAGAAATAGGGGAGTTAAAGAAAATAAATCTTTATATTGGCTTAGAAAAAATAATAATAAAGCTATGATTATAGAATATTTCTTCTGTAGTAATAAGCAAGATGTGAGCCTATATAATCCTCAAAAACTTGCTAATGCTACTATATATGGTCTAACTAATTCATATCCTATTACTACAAATAAGCTTCCAATAGTAAATAATAATCCTACTTCAAATAAATATCTTAATGGTAATTATGATTGTAAGGGTAGAGTAGTAAATACTAATGGAGAAGGTTTAAATGTTAGGTCAGAAAGAAATGCTAACTCTAAGGTCATAGGGAAGCTTGTGGAGGGTTCTATAGTGCAACTTGATTATTGTATAGATAATTGGTTTTCTATATGGCAGAATGGAAATTTAGGATTTATTAATGGAAAATATATAGAATTATTAAAATAATTGTCATATTATGCTATACTTTTATTAGTCTAAATAATATTTAGTAAAAACCTTACTTATTAGACTTGGTAAATCTAATAAGTGCTTAATGGAATTGGTAACTCCGTTAAGTAAAATCTTTTAAACTATGAATATATTAATATCTTGTATTGTATCTTTATTAAATTTATATTTATGCAAAAATGGTATGGCCGCAGCTTCCGAAGGAAGCAGCAGCAATACCATTTTTTTTAGTATAAATTATTTATTATATTTCTAACTTGCATTTCAGATATTTTAAATTCCTTTGCTAGTTCTTTATAATTATTACCGTTAAAATGCTTTTTAATAAGTCTATTTCTTATTGGCTTTAATACACTATTCTCATTAGGAATATATAAAGAGCTTCCTCCATATTCCTTAATTAAATTTATAAAAGCTTCTATTCCCATAATATCAACTAAGCCTTGTAGAAACTCTGGTAAGTCCTCTTTACTTAAATAATCTATCAAAATACCACCTTCCTAAATAATATTTAGCATATATCTATAACTACATTATACTAAATAAAATTATAAACCTTTAAATTCACGATAACGTAAAATTTTTTTTTAAAGTTTTTTAATGTATCTTTGAATTTATTTTTATTACACTTAACTTAGAAATTAATTAAATTCAAAATAAAATATTTAAGGAGGTACTAACTATGGCGTGGACTAAAGCAAGTTTAAAATTAGTTTTTGGTACTGGAGAACAAAATGATAATGGTACTGAAAAAACTAAATCTAAATCTTTCTCTAACTTAAAGGAAAGTGTAGAAGAAACTAAATGTAAAGCTGTTGCACAAGCAATAGAAGGTGTTCAAGACTACACTTTAGTAGGTATAACTAGAGTAGATTATACTGAAATAGAATTATAAAAAATATTAAAAAAGGAGGAATGTTAAAATGGCTAGTGTTAAAGTAAATACTAAAAAATTAGTTATGGTATTTGGTACTAATGGAGATAAAAATGTTTCATTATCAATAGATAAGCCTAAAGCTGCATTAAAAGAAACAGAAATAAAAACTGCTATGGAAACTATAGTAACTCAAAACATATTTGCACCAAATGGTGAAGATTTAATTAAATGTGTTGAAGCTAAAATAGTAAATACTAATACTGATGAATATGATTTAGCATAATCATATATATAAGGTGTACTTGGTTTATGCTAAGTACACTTTTTTTAAAAAAATTTTATGAAAGGAGTAAAAGAGCTATGGAAATGGAATTACAGAATTTCGTTGCTTCTGTTGGTTTCCCTATTGCACTTAGTATGTATTTACTTGTGAGAATAGAAGGTAAGCTTCAAACATTAACTGATAGTATAAATGAACTATCTAAAAATATATTAACTCTAAAATAAGTGAAGCTTATTATATATAGGCTTCTTTTTTATTGCTTTCATAAAATTTTGCTACCGAAATCAATGTCGGTACCAAATAAAATTTTTTTTTAAAGTTTTTTAATGTATCTTTGAATTTATTTTTATTACACTTAACTTAGAATTTAATTAATTTCAAAATAAAATATTTAAGGAGGTACTTAAACTATGTTTGAAAAATCTACTACTAAACTTCAATTTAAGTTTGATATGGGATTAAATAGTGCAGGTAAAACTATAGTTATGAGTAAAACATACGATAACTTAAAAAATGAATTTGATGATACTTCTGCTTTAACAGAACTTGGAGATTTAATAAAAGAAGCAATAGGCGCTAATTCAGTAATAGAAACTTTAAGAATAGTATACGAACAAGTACTATAATAAATAAATTTTAAAAGGAGGAATGTTAAAATGGCTGATGTTTTAGGACAAGAAAGAAATCAATTAGTTATAACTTTAAAAGACGCTCATGGAGATACTTTCAACTTCAATATATCTAATCCAAAGCAAGATATAACTGAACAAGAAATAAAAGCTATAGCAGAGCATATAGTTGCTAATAACTACTTTAAGTCAACTAAAGGTAGTGATTTTGTAGCATTTGTTAAAGCTAGAGTTGTATCTTCTGAAACTGATAGATATGACTTAACTGTTTAATTTTTAAAAAAGAAGCTTAGATCACAAAGTGGTCTAAGCTTTTTTTTAGTTTTCAGAATAGATTATATATTACTACTCACTAGCCGAAGCCAAGTGCGATAGGGTGGTTTTTACCCTTTGGCACTTAGGCGAAGGTGGTTTTA
>OGZF01002125.1_pt1 | contig 10006 bp, 6 predicted proteins | sample 1576771 | NCBI WGS metagenome assembly OGZF01 (sample SAMEA3541536, study PRJEB24748) | human gut metagenome | biome: human gut; feature: human-associated habitat; material: faeces | place: China | collected 2012
CATACGAATATAACAGTTATTGGAAGGATGTAGGAACATTAAGCTCATATTGGGAAGCTAATATGGAACTTATAGATATTATTCCTGTATTTAATCTTTATGAAGAATTCTGGAAGATATATACAAGAACAGATACAATTCCACCACAGTATATTGCGGATAATACATTTATAGAGAAGAGTATTATTGGTGATGGAACAGAAGTATATGGAAGAATATATAATTCAGTAATAGGTTCTGGTGTTACTATCGAAGAAGGTGCCGTAGTCAGAGATTCAATTATTATGAATAATTCTGTTATTGGTAAGAATACAATCGTTAATAAGTCAATAATTGCAGAGGAAGTTGTTATAGGTGACAACGTAGAGCTTGGTGTAGGAGAAGAAGTACCTAATGTTAAACTTCCTAAGATATATAATTCTGGACTTGTAACAATTGGTGAGTGTTCAGTTGTTCCTGATGGAGTTAAGGTTGGAAAGAACACAGCTATATCAGGTGTTACAACTGTTGAAGATTATCCAGATGGATTGTTGCCAAGCGGAGGAATTATTATTAAGGCAGGTGAAGTTGAATGAAAGCAATAGGTATAGTATTAGCAGGTGGTAATAACAGAATGATGCGCGAATTGACTAATAAGAGAGCTATTGCTTCAATGCCTGTTGCAGGAAGCTACAGAGCAATAGATTTCGCACTTAGTAATATGTCGAATTCGCATATCCAGAAGGTTGCAGTAATAACACAGTATAATGCACGCTCACTTAATGAGCATTTAAGCTCATCTAAATGGTGGGATTTTGGTAGAAAACAGGGTGGACTTTATGTGTTCACACCTACTATCACTGCTGAGAGCAGCAGCTGGTACAGAGGAACAGCAGATTCATTGTATCAGAATATAGATTTCTTAAAGTCAAGCCACGAGCCATATGTTGTAATAGCCTCTGGTGATGGAATATATAAGCTTGATTATAACAAGATTCTTCAATATCATATTGAGAAGAAGGCAGATGTTACAGTTGTCGTAAAGAAGCTTGATAACAGAGCAGATATTGGAAGATACGGAGTTGTTGCACTTACAGACGAGGGACGTATAACAGATATTGATGAGAAGCCGTTAGAGACTAATCTTTCAACAGTATCAACAGGTATCTATGTTGTAAGAAGAAGGCTTCTTATTGAACTTCTTGAGAAAGCTGCTGAAGAAGACAGATACGATTTTGTAAGGGATATTCTTGTAAGATACAGAAATATCAAGAAGATATATGGCTATATGCTTGATACATACTGGAATAATATATCATCAGTAGATTCGTATTATAAGACTAATATGGACTTCTTAAAGAGAGATGTAAGAGATTACTTCTTCAAGCAGTATCCGGATATATATTCTAAGGTTGAGGATCTGCCACCAGCTAAGTATAATTATGGGGCAAATGTTTCTAACAGCCTTGTATCCTGTGGCTGTATCGTTAATGGTACAGTGGAGAATTCAGTGCTGTTCAAGAAGATATATATTGGTAATAACGCAGTTGTTAAGAATTCAATAATTATGAATAATGCTTATATAGGTGATAATGCTTATATTGAGAACTGCATAGTTGAAAGCAACAGCACTATAAAAGCTAACTCAAGATATGTTGGCGAGAATGGTGTTAAGATAGTTATTGAGGACAGCCCATCATATTATTAATGCCATTTTGATATTAAATAATTAATAAAAGCCTCCGGTGTATATAACACTGGAGGCTTTGTTAGTTATTTTTATGTGCCGGGAATGCACACTCGCACTATATTCCTTTATTACCCTTTGCTTTGCGGAATTGTGTTGGCGATAAGTGGTTGAGGTGTTTGAAGGCATCACCAAAATAGTTGCTGTTATCATAACCGCATTCAAGTGCAATCTCTGTTATGCTCATATCCGTTTCTAAAAGAAGTTGCTCAGAATGGTTAATTCTTATTGTATTGAGGTATTCCTTAAATCCAAATCCGTTAACAGCTTTAAACTTTTTAGAAAAATAAGATGGGTTCAGATGAAGCATATCAGCTATTTCATCAAGTGTAATATCTTTATTATAATTAAGCATAATATAATTCATAGCCTTTTGTACGGATACATCTGCGATGGATACAGTATCAACAAGGCTTGCAGGGGAAGCAGGCTTGTTATCACAATACCGGCAGAGCAGTATTAACAGATTTTGCAGGTAATTCTTGTATACACAGGGTGAAAGAGCATTACTGTTCTGTCTTTCGTTAATCAGAACACTGAATATAGATAGGAATTCGTGCCTGTGATTATCCGGTATAGAGAAGAAGTGCATATAAAATGTATCTTTAAACTGTTCAAAGCCTAGTATGTCGATAAGGTCGCTTATATAATCGTCAGTGAATTCTATATAAAGGCGTTCGTGATAAGCGTTATTAAGATAAGTGGTCTTATGAAGCACGTTATCAGGAATAAACAATATTGTGCCAGCTTCCATACGGTATGTATTATCGTGTATAAACATATTGCACGAGCCATTCATAAGATAATAAAGCTCATAATATGAATGTGAATGGGCAGAGTGCATAGCATAGGCTGAATTATAAATCTGCTGTGATATTTCAAATCTTGAAGCCATAGAATACCTCTTTCGGTGTTAGGTGTGCTATAGGTAAAAAAGTTATTTTGCTAAGGAATAATAACTTTTATACTTTTAGTATCTGCATTATATGATGTTGGGGTCAAAAGCCCCCACCTATGAGCAAGCTTATGCGGGTTTAGACCCTTTGACTCTGGTATCATTATATAATAATATTACACACGATTAGCTGTAATGTAAATGAATTTATAATTATATATTAATGACAGATTATTAGTGTATACATGTACATTGTGTATATACAATTAGCTTAAAAAGTGTTATTATAAATAAAGCTATAAGTGATTTTAATGTTAAATGATTATAATAGTGAATAACTTTAAAAGAGTAATGAGGAGGTACGCATATGGGTACAGTGGTAAGACTTGAAGATTATTGCAAGTCATTCAAAAGTGCTGAGGTATTAAAGAATATTAACCTGACACTAGAGAGCGGGAAAGTTATAGGACTTAAAGGTAAGAATGGTTCAGGTAAGACAATGCTTATGAGGGCTATAAGCGGGCTTATACTTCCAACATCAGGAAAGGTATACATTAACGATAAGGAGCTTGGCAGGCAGATTTCATTTCCGCCAAGTATAGGGATTTTAATTGAGAATCCTTCATTTATAAGCAATTATACAGGTTTTAAGAACCTAAAGATACTTGCATCTATCCAGAACCGTATTAGTGATGATGAGATAAGAGATGCTATAAGAAAGGTCGGACTTGACCCGGACGATAAGAGAACATTTAAGAAATATTCATTAGGAATGAAGCAGAGATTAGGAATTGCGGCGGCTATAATGGAACGCCCTGATATAGTTATTCTTGATGAGCCTATCAATGCACTTGATGAGGCAGGAGCAGGACTTATAAAGGGACTTTTAGATGAGCTTAAAGCCAATGGTTCACTTATAATAATTGCGTGCCACGACACAGAAGAACTTAACTATCTTTCAGATGAGATATACGAAATCTATGACGGCGAAATCACAGGTCATATAGAACACCCAGACGAAAAAGTATCTTAATGAAATAACTGCCATCAGTCTACTAACCTGATGGCAGTTTATTTTTCCAGCACACCTGATAATACACCCAATAATATATTCAATAATACATTGAATAACCTCCCCAAAATCTGTACAATATAAAATAATTATAAATCCCCACCAAAGGAAGGAACAAAATATGTATATAATAGCAGGATTAGGCAACCCAGGAGCACAATACGCAGGAACAAGACACAATGTTGGTTTCGCCTGCATAGATGAACTTGCCGACCAATATAATATAAGTGTAGACACATCTAAACATAAAGGTCTTATAGGAAAAGGTGTTATAGAAGGACAGAAAGTAATTCTTGTAAAGCCTATGACTTATATGAATAATTCAGGCGAGTGTATAAGAGAAGTTATGGATTATTACAAGGCAGATATAGATGATTTAATTGTTATATTTGATGATATAAGCCTTGAACCGGGAAGGTTAAGACTCCGTCCAAAGGGAAGTGCAGGCGGACACAATGGAATTAAGAGCATAATTGCACACCTTGGAAGTGACCAGTTTAAGAGAGTTAAATTCGGAGTTGGGGATAAGCCAAAGGGCTGGGATCTTGCTGACTGGGTTCTTGGAAGATTTCCGGAGGAACTTTATCCAGCTTTAAGAGAGGGAACTAAGAGAGCCTGTGAGGCAGTAGAGTGCATAATGACAGAAGGTATTGAAAGTGGAATGAATAAATTCAATGGATAAGGAGCAGATATTTTGAACACATTTTTTGACCCTGTAAATAATACGGCGGCAGTTGAACAATTAAATAAAGAGCTTGGCAAAGACGGCGGAAGAACTGTGCTTATAAGCGGCTGTATTGATACACAGAAGGTGCACATATCAAGTGCAATAGCATCAGGATATAAGTATATGCTTATTGTTACAAGTGATGAAGCAAAAGCAAGAAAAATGTGTGATGATGCTTCATTTTTTAATAAAGAAGCAATATACTATCCAGCCAAGGATGCCATATTCTATAGTGCGGACGTACACGGCAACCAGATTACAGGTGAGAGATTAAGGTGTATAAGCCGCATAATCAACCATAGCAGTACAGGCGAGGGTGTGCTTACAGTTGTTACAACTATGGACGGAATTGCAGACAGGCTCATACCTGTCGAAAGATTTAAGGAGGCAGTTATAACCCTTGATTATTCCAGCGAAATAGAACCAGAGAAGCTGGCAAAGAAGCTGGTGGCTATGGGCTTTGTGCGTACTGGAATGGTGGAGGACAAGGGACAGTTTGCAATACGTGGTGGAATTATAGACATTTTCTCGTACACAGATGAAGCACCGGTAAGAATTGAGTTGTGGGATACGGAAGTTGATTCTATAAGAATGTTCGATGTTGAGAGCCAGAGGTCAATCGAAAGGCTTCAAAGCTACAGCATTTTCCCGGCTACTGAATATATATTTACAGAAGATGAGTTAAAAAATGGTCTGTACAATATTAAGGAAGAGTGTGACAGGCAGCTTGAGTGTTTTGATTATGGTAAGAGAAAGCGTACAAAGGAGCAGATTGAGGCGGGTAATAATCTTAACAAGCTTGTTGCAGATGTCGAGCGTACCGGTAATTATGAGAAGTTCACAGATACACTTGTGGCAGATACAGTTGGACTGGCAGAGTATTTTCCAGAGGAGAATACTCTTGTTGTGTTAGATGAGCCTAACAGGCTGAAAGAATGTAATGAGCTGACATTGTATGAATACAACGAGAGTATGAAGAACCGTCTTGCTGCAGGTTATGTGCTTCCAAGCCAGACTAATAAGGTCAAGGCTATGAATGAGATTATCGGTGACTTAAGGAATAATAAGAAGCTTATATTAACGACACTTGATTATAAGCCTGAGGGTTTTGAGATAGATTATTCTATGTATATCACGGCAAGAAGCATAAGCTCATATAATAACAGTTTTGAGTATCTGGCTAAGGATTTGGAAAAGTACAAGAAAAATGGATATACAACAATACTTGTATGCAGTTCAAGAACGAGGGCATTAAGAATAGTTGATGATCTGGGAAAGCTTGGAATTGCCAGCTTTTACAGCGAGGATTTTAATAAGGATTACGGAAGCGGGCTTATTATAGTGACATATGGAAGCCTGCATAAAGGCTTTGAGTATCCTGTTCTTTCATTTGTTGTTATTGCAGAGAATGATATATTCAGTGCAAGAAAGATGAAGAAGCTTAAGAAGAAAAAGCACGATGGAAAGAACATTGCCAGCTTTAACGAACTTAATATAGGCGATTATGTTGTGCACGAGAGCCACGGACTTGGTGTATACAAGGGAATAGAAAAGATACAGGTAGAAGGTGTTGAGAAGGATTATATTAAGATTGCGTATGCGAATAACGGCAATCTATATGTGCTTGCAACACAGCTTGACCGTCTGCAGAAGTACGCTAATCAGGATACGGAGAAAAAGCCTAAGCTTAACAGTCTTGGTGGTGTTGAGTGGAAGAAGACAAAAGCCAAGGTTACAGGGGCAGTTGAGGAAGTGGCTAAAGAGCTTGTAAGGCTTTATGCGATAAGGCAGAAGGTTGAGGGTTACAGATTTTCACAGGATACTGTATGGCAGAAGGAATTTGAGGAAATGTTTCCTTATGAGGAGACAGATGACCAGCTTAATGCCATTGAGGATACCAAGAAGGATATGGAAAGCGGCAGGGTTATGGACAGACTTATATGCGGCGATGTCGGCTATGGAAAGACAGAAGTTGCAATACGAGCTGCATTTAAGGCTGTTCAGGACGGCAAGCAGGTGGCTTACCTTGTTCCTACAACGGTGCTTGCAAGCCAGCATTTTTCAACATTTGAGGAGAGAATGAAAGGCTTTCCTGTTAATGTCGGTCAGTTGTCAAGCTTCAGGACAAGTGCACAGAATAAAAAGACGATTGAAGGGCTTAAGAATGGCACGATAGATGTTGTTATAGGAACGCACCGTGTATTGTCAAAGGATGTGCAGTTTAAGGATCTGGGACTGCTTATTATTGATGAGGAACAGCGTTTTGGTGTTGCACATAAAGAAAAGATTAAAGAATTAAAGAACAACATAGACGTTCTTACATTAAGTGCAACTCCTATTCCAAGAACACTTCATATGAGCCTTGTCGGTATTAGGGATATGAGTGTTCTTGAAGAGCCGCCGGTGGACAGACATCCGATACAGACATTTGTTACAGAACATAATGATGAGATGATAAGAGAGGCGGTTACAAGAGAACTTGCACGAAATGGACAGGTGTATTATGTATACAACAAGGTAAGGGACATTGAGGAACGTGCTGAGTATATACAAAATCTTGTTCCTGATGCGGTTGTTGCGTATGCACATGGACAGATGGATAAGCGTATGCTTGAAAAGATTATGTATGAGTTCGTCAATGGAGAGATAGATGTTCTTGTATCTACGACAATTATAGAAACAGGTATGGATATACCTAACTGTAACACTATGATTATAGAAAATGCTGACCAGTTCGGGCTTTCCCAGCTTTACCAGTTAAGGGGAAGAGTTGGACGAAGTACAAGAACGTCATATGCTTTTCTTATGTACAAAAGGGATAAGATGATATCCGAGGTTGCAGAGAAGAGATTAAGTGCTATAAAGGAATTCTCTGACCTTGGTTCGGGCTTTAAGATTGCTATGAAAGACCTTGAGATAAGAGGTGCAGGAAATGTGCTTGGAAAGAGCCAGCACGGGCATATGGCGGCAGTAGGTTATGACTTGTATTGTAAAATGCTTAATCAGGCAGTCAATAACTTAAAGGGCATAAAGAACGAATACAGTTTTGAGACTACTGTTGATCTGGAAGTTGATGCATATATTCCAGCTTCATATATTAAGAGCGAATACCAGAAATTAGATATCTATAAAAGGATTGCAGCACTTGAAACGAGGGAAGAATTGTCAGATATGAAAGATGAACTCTCAGACAGATATGGAAGTATTCCTTCGTGTGCTTCTAATCTTTTGATGGTAAAGAGCAAGGCACATAAGATAGGAATTATGGAGATTAAGGGCGAAACTGCCGCTAATCCGGCAGGAGGTGCATCTAACTGGAGAACAGTTATGAATATATATCCTAAGGCTGATATAGATTCTGATGCAATTCCTAAACTTCTTGAAAGCTTCGGTGGGGCTTTGGATTTTAAAGTAAATGGAGTGCCACATTTTATATGGACAGTTACTAAAAGAAAATTTACAAGCCAGAAAGAATACCTTAACGGACTTTTAGATATGATGGATATTATGGAAGATGCAATTAGTACTTTACAAAATTAAATATAGTGGTATAATAATGACAATTTAGCACTTTAAAGTGTAACGCTTTAAAGTATAATAAAGCGTGTGCAGAAGCATATCAGGCATATGCAATCTTTTCCTGCACACTGATACTAGATTGAGAACACCCGGTGCGCGAATTATTTTCTTAGCTTTTACCGGGAAAGAATGGAGGATTACTATGGAACAGAAAGGCGAGTTAGTATCATTCAGACCAGATATTAAGGTCGTTGATTGTACACTTAGAGATGGAGGTCTTGTTAACAATTTTGAATTCAGCGAAGATTTTGTGCGCGATTTGTATAAGGCAAATGTAGCCGCAGGCGTTGATTATATGGAATTTGGATATAAGGCATCAAAGGAAGTCTTTAAGGTTGAGGATTACGGCAAGTGGAAGTTCTGCGATGAGAAAGATATAAGAGCTATCGTTGGTGATAATGATACAGACTTAAAGATTTCTGTTATGGCAGACGTAGGAAGAACTGATTATAAGAAGGATATAATTCCTAAGTCTGAAAGTGTTATAGATATGGTAAGGGTAGCTACATATATTAATACTATACCTGCGGCTATAGAGATGATTAATTACTGTGCAGATATGGGATATGAAGTTACTATTAATATTATGGCTATCTCTACAGCAAGTGAGAATGAGTTAGACCTTGCACTTGAACTTCTTGCTGCACAGAGCAAGGCAAGCGTAATCTACCTTGTAGACAGCTACGGTTCACTTTATCCTGAACAGATAAGAAGACTTGCAGATAAATATATCAAGATTGCTGAAAAATACGGAAAGAGAGTTGGTATACACGCACACAATAACCAGCAGCTTGCATTTGCCAATACTATTGAGGCGTGCACAATTGGTGTAAGCTATCTTGATGTTACAATGAGCGGAATGGGCAGAGGTGCAGGTAACTGTTATACAGAGCTTCTTATGGGCTTCTTAAGAAATCCAAAGTACAGAATTTCACCAGTTCTTAAGTTTATTGAAAATCATATGGTTCCACTTAAGAAAGCCGGAGTTGTATGGGGGTGTGACGTCCAGTATATGATTACAGGAAATGCTAACCAGCACCCAAGAACAGCAATCGCATTCACAGGAGAAGGCAGAACAGACTACGATAACTTCTACACACAGATTACAAGCTATGAATGATCGCGAAAGCAATGAGCCGTGCCAGACATAATGTAAAGACACAGTTGTGCTTGCACAAAATTGTGGCTTTGCATTATGTCTGATAGGGCGAACGCCCGCGTGTCCAGTGCGGCGAAGCGGCGCTGGACTAATAGCGCGGCTCAAAAAGCTGTAAAATACATAAAAAATATACTTGTGAAATTATTAGATAGGCAAAATTTATTGACTTATATAAAATGTGGGTATAAAATATCCCTAATTTAATTAATCGATGGGATCCATTATAGTAAACACCAAAGAAAGAGTGTTATGCCAAGGGGTCAGCGTATTTACTGGTTGTCAGCGGTATTGTAAGGACATTTTACAGCAAAGCAGACATTTATGGCTGGGATTGGAGAAGCTCCTGACAGTAAGGTGAGTAGACTGTCGAATACGAAAGGAAGTATAAAGTTATGGCAAAGAAAGATATTGATTGGTCTAATTTAGGATTTGGCTATGTAAAGACTGATAAGAGATTCGTAGCTAATTATAAGAATGGAGCATGGGATAATGGTGTTATCACAGATGATGATAAAGTCGTTATCAGCGAATGTGCTGGTGTATTACAGTATTCACAGTCATGTTTTGAAGGTATGAAGGCATACACAACAGAGAATGGTCACACAGTTATTTTCAGACCAGATATGAACGCAAGCAGAATGGCAGATTCTTGTAGAAGACTTGAGATGCCTGTATTCCCAGAAGATAAGTTCGTAGAAGCTATTGCTGAAACAGTAAGAGCTAATGAGGACTGGGTACCACCTTATGGTTCAGGTGCATCACTTTATATCCGTCCATATATGTTCGGAAGCAATCCAGTTATAGGTGTTAAGCCTGCTGATGAATATCAGTTCAGAGTATTCACAACA
>OGZF01002128.1_pt1 | contig 9997 bp, 5 predicted proteins | sample 1576771 | NCBI WGS metagenome assembly OGZF01 (sample SAMEA3541536, study PRJEB24748) | human gut metagenome | biome: human gut; feature: human-associated habitat; material: faeces | place: China | collected 2012
GGGCGACGCGGCCTGTTATGTGCTGGGCACGACGTGGTTCGTGTTCCAGATGCAGTGTGATCTGGGCTACGCGCTGGCGGTCTGCGTTTATCCCTTCATTGCACTGGACCTCGGCAAGATCGTGGTCTCCTGCATCGTCGGTGCGCTGATGCGCAAGCGGCTGATTCAGGCGGGCTTTAACCGGATTTCTATCGGGGTGCAGAACAATAACGATCAGATCCTTAAGGTGCTGGGGCGGCCCCATACCTTCCGGCAGGCAGTAAAAGCAGTGGAGATTGCCCGGACGGCAGGCTTTGACAATCTGTCGCTGGATCTCATGTATGGGCTTCCCGGCCAGTCTCCCCAGCAGTGGGCGGACTGCCTTGGCTCCATCATCGACCTCCATCCGGATCATATCTCCGCCTATGGGCTGACGCTGATGCAGGGAACGCCCCTGTACCAGTACCGGGATCAGGCGGCGCTGCCCAACGACGACGCCCAGGCATCCATGTATCTCTACGGCGTTTCCACCATGGAGGCCTACGGCTACCATCAATATGAGATTTCCAACTTCGCAAAAACCGGCCGGGAATGTCAGCATAACCTGAAATACTGGCTGGGCGGCGAATATATGAGCTTCGGGCCCTCGGCGGCATCGGACTTTGCGGGCACCCGCTATACCTTTGCCTCGAACCTGCCCCAGTATATCAAGGCCGTGAATACCGGCGATACCATCACCACCGAGTGCGAATATGTGCCCATCAAGGAGCGGGCAGGCGAATATGTGATGCTCCGGATGCGCACGGTTTACGGCATTGAGCGGGAGGAGTATGAGCGCACGTTCCTGATGCCCTTTGACCCGCTGGAGAAGGTTATGGCCTTTTACCGGGGCCGGGGACTGACAACATACAAAGACGAAAGATGGCATTTGACGCCCCAGGGGATGCTGGTGTCCAATCAGCTCATTGGTCAGCTCATTGAGGCGCAGACGAAATCCACCCCGCTGTCTCCCCATCGGTTCTAAGGCAACACCGCACAAATGTGCCACCGGGCTACAGCCGATCTTTATCGCCGAAAATGCGTTATTTTTTCTTGAAATACACAAAGTATTCCTGCGAAAAACTGCCTTTTTTCGACGATAAATCTCTGGCTGAATCCTCGTTGTCAATTTATGCGGTATTGCCCTAAAAGAATGAAAAAAAGGCTGTCTAAAAATAGAATTTTCTAAAAGCAGCCCAACAAAAAAGTCGTGAAAATCCGATCAAAACTGGATTTTCACGACTTTATCTGACTTTTGACGGGCAATTCTCCTACAATTTGCAGCAGCCCCCTCTTTTTGCCCGGAAAACTGAAACAGAGCACCCGGTGGGGCGCTCTGTTTCGAGGAGAAAAGAGGAAGAATGAAAAAACATAGAATCTATATTGTCAGCCGCTGCGGGCTTCGTATCTTTTTGATGGCTTTATTATATCCGGACTTTTTGTACAAACTTTGAACAATCTCTCAACAAAACGTAAAGTCTGAGGAAAAACTTTGTACGATGTTGCTTTTGTATTCTGTTTTACCCACTCCAGTGCGCATCCTGCTCTCCTGAGGGTGTGGAGCGTCCAATGCCACGCAATTTGCACAAAATCTGTTGTTCTGATCCGCCAATTTTACCAATATTTTATGATTATATTGCGACAATGTTTAGAATGTGATATATTTGTAACGCAAAAGCCGCCAGAGGATTCAAAATATATCTTTGGCGGCATCGGAATCACCATTTTATCAGGAAAGAGGTTACATGATGAAGAAATTGCTTGCATCCCTGCTTGCCATCGCCATGGTATTGGGCCTATGTGCCTGCGGCGGCGGCAGCACCGCATCCTCGGCAACCCCGGCGGCTTCCGAACCCACCGAAGCGGCATCCGCACCTGAGCAGCCCCAGGAGCCCGCCGCCCCCCAGGAGGAAGCCTCCCAGACCGAAGAAGTTCCCTCCGCTGAGGAAGCGTCCGCTCCGTCCGACGGTCTCATCACCACCGACTACACCTATGACCTGCCCCTGGTAGACGACGATTGGTCTTTCTCCATGTGGGTCAGCTTCTCCGACAATATGTCCACCTTTATGCCCAACGGCTTTGCCGACAATAAGGCATTCAAGAAGGCGGAGGAGCTCACCGGCGTTCATGTTGAGCTCCGGGAAGTCACCACCACCGCCAACTCCGAGCAATTCGGCATTGCCGTTGCATCCGGCGACCTGCCCAATGTCCTGACCAACGTTGGCATGCTCTGGACCTCCAGCTTTGAGCAGGGCATCGAAGATGAAATCCTTATGGATCTCACCGATCTCACCGAAAACTATATGCCCGCCTATAAGGAGTGCTACGATCAGCTGGACGACAACACCAAGCGTGAGTTGCACACCGACTCCGGCTATATGCCCAAGCTCATCACCATCAACAACTATCCCGACGGTGCCACCGAGGGCGCGTTCATCCGTACCGATTACCTTGAAAAGATTGGCATGGACATCCCCACCACCTATGATGAGCTGGACAAGGTGCTCCGTGCCTTCCAGACCGAGCTGGGTCTTGCCGAGCCTCTGATGGCTACCGCAGGCATCGTCCATACTTCCAACGCCCTGTGCTCCGGCTTCGACGTCAACGGCGGCTTCTCCACCTTCCCCATGATCGCGGAACCCTACTATATCGTAGACGGCCAGGTGAAGTACGGCATCGTAGAGCCCGGCTTCAAGGAGTACATGGAGATGTTCTCCACCTATTATAAGGATGGCATCATCAGCTCCGACTTCATCACCAAGAACACCAACCCCATGGAGTTCACCGGCACCATCTCCTCCGGCGACGTGGGCGTATTCTTCGGCGAGACCAACATGGTTCCCAACTACATCCAGATGGGCCAGGCCACCGATCCCAACTTTGAGATCGCTCCTCTGCCGCCCATCACCAAGGAACCCGGCCAGACCACCCATTTCGCCACCGTTAAGAGTCCCATCTCCGGCCGTGTTGCCGCCATCTCCCTTTCCACCGCTGAGGTAGATCTGGAGAAGCTGGGCAAGTACCTGGACTTCTTCTTCACCGATGAGGGCGCGCTGCTGTCCGCCATGGGTGTTGAGGGCAACGACGACGGCTCCTATGTCTTCGACGAAAACGGCGACCTCCAGTACTCCGACTACTGGAACAACTACGAGGGCCTGACCGAGAACGAGAAGCCCACCCTGTTCATCTACTCCGTTATGCCCATGCTGAAGCCTAAGACCCCCTCCAGCTACAGCATGGATGTTCAGTTTGACTGCGCTCCCACCTGGGACACCAATGCCGATTCCTCTTACCGGATGCCCGATGCCATCTCCCTGACCGCAGACGAGACCACCGAGTATCAGGCCATCTACTCCGACATTCAGACCACCATCGAGGAGAACCTCACCAAGTTTGCCGTTGGCGAGCGCTCCATGGACGAGTGGGATTCCTTTGTGGAGGAGATCAAGAGCATGGGCATCGACGACTGCATCGCCATTAAGCAGGCAGCCGTAGAGCGTTACTACGACAGAACCGTATAATCCGTCATACCTTGTGCCCGCTGCTACCAATGCGGCGGGCACTTTTTTCTCCAAAGCACACAGGCTGTAGGAGAAAAGCCAAGTGGATGATTGCAAAACCACATTCAGTTCGATATAATAATGATATATTATGGCCCCGGAACAATTTCCGGGAAGGAGGAAATGAAACGTGAGCATTCGCTATTCTCATCTGCTCTCCCCGGTTCAGGTAGGCAACGTCCTGTTTAAGAACCGCATGGAGGCCACTGCCGCAACCCCCCATTTCGTCCAGGGCACCGAGCCCTATCCCACGGAAAAATGGATCACCATGATGGCCAACCGCGCCAAGAACGGCGCTGCCGGTGTGTACATCAACCATCTGGAGCATGGCTCTCCCGCCAAGGCCGGCATCGACTTTACCCCGGCCCACTTCTCCATTATGGACATCGACAACACCTCGACCCATAACTATCTATGTCAAATGATCGACGCCATCCGCTACTATGGCTCCATTCCCATCACCGGCCCCAACGCCACCTTTACCCGCACCGAGGAGCAAGGTATGGGCCCCCAGGCCATGATGATGGCCGAGGGCGATAAGCAGGACGGTCCCGGAGGACCCGGTGGTCCTGGTGGTCCCGGAGGCCCTGGTGGCCCAGGTGGCCCTGGGGGTGGTCCCGGTGCAGGCGGCCCCGGCGGCATGCCCGATATGTTCGGCGGCCCCTTTGAGGAAACCGTTCCTGCGGTGAAGAAGTCCCCCATCCAGATTCTCAACCCCGGCCCCTCCATCGCCGACACCTTCACCAAGGCGCAGATGCACGAGTACATCGACACCGCAGTGGCCAGTGCCAAGGAGCTCAAGGCCCTGGGCTTCCAGATGTTCTCCTTCCACAATGCCTATCGTGGCGGCCCCGGCGCACAGTTCTGGAGCCCCTTGACCAACCATCGTCACGACGAATACGGCGTGGACACCGTGGAGAACCGTACCCGGTTCCTGATCGAATTTCTGGACGCCATGAAGCAGACTCTGGGCAAGGATTTCCCCCTGGAGGTTCTGATTTCCGGCACCGAGCCAGGCGGCGCAACCATTGCCGATACCGTCGAGCTGGCACGTCTGCTGGAAGGCCACTGTGACATTCTCTCCATCCGCAACGGTGTACAGGATCCTCAGCATCCCACCGGCTTCAACTCCAAGCCCCACGATCCCCTGACCCTGCAATATGCTGCCGCCATCAAGGCAAGCGGCGCGAAGATCATCACCGCGCCCATCGGTGGCTTCCAGGATCTAGGCGACATGGAGTCCTACATCGCCGAGGGCAAGACGGATATGATCGGCCTTGGCCGTGCGTTCATCTGCGACAGCCAGTACGGCGAGAAGATTCTCGAGGGCCGGGGCGAGGATGTGGTTCCCTGCGTCCGCTGCAACCGCTGCCATGGCCTTGGTATGCAGGGCCCCTGGAAGTCGGTATGTACCGTCAACCCCGAAATCGGCATCACCCACAAGCTCTCCAGCCTGATTCCCGCCTCCACCACCCCCAAGAAGGTGGCAGTCATCGGCGGCGGCCCGGTGGGCATGAAGGCGGCCATTGTGGCGGCGGAGCGGGGCCATGACGTGACCCTGTTTGAGAAGACCGATTATCTGGGCGGCCAGCTGATCCACAGCGATTACTCCAGCTTCAAGTGGCCTCTGAGAGACTTCAAGAACTATCTGATTCGCCGGATGGGCCAGGTTGGCGTCAAGGTGCTGATGAACACCGAAGCCACCCCCCAGAAGCTCAATGCAGGCGGCTTTGATGCTGTGCTGGCAGCCACCGGTGCAACCCCCAACGTGCCGAAGATCGACGGCCTGCGGGACGAAAACGGCAACGTAAAGCCCGAGTACAAGGTCTGCCTGGATGTTTACGGCCATGAAAAAGAGCTGGGCCATCATGTGGTCTGCATCGGCGGCAGCGAAACCGCCATTGAGACGGCCATGTATCTGGCGGAGAACGGCCATGACGTGACCCTGCTCACCCGTCAGGACGAGCTGGCCAAGGACGCAAGCCATCTCCACTACATCACCATGGCATGGATCAAAACCGAGCCCGACGGCAGAACCCACATGGCTCCCGCCTGGGAGAAGTATGAGGGCATCAAGGGCATCCTGAACGCCACCACTGTGAAGGTAGAGGGCAACACCGTCACCTACATTCAGGACGGCGAGGAGAAGACCGTGTCCGGCGACAGCGTGATTATCTCCGGCGGCATGAATCCCAACGTGGACGAGGCGCTGACCTTTGCAGGCATTGTGCCGAAGTTCTATGTCATCGGTGACGCCAACCGGGACGGCAACGTCCAGCGGGGTATGCGGGATGCATTCTCCAAGGCAATGCTGCTGTAATAAAAATTATGTAAACTTATACCGGCAGGCGGGGCTTGTTCCTGCCTGCCGGTTGTGCTATGATAAAGAAAAAATTTAAGATCATTACGGAGGCAGCGAACATGAAGCTGAAATATCCCCATCTGTTCTCCCCCATCACCATCGGGGGCGTGACCTTCAAGAATCGGATCTGGTCGGCGCCGGCGGGCACCCATCTGCTGGCGGGACTGGAGGAGTACCCCAACGAGGCGGTTATTGCCTATTACGCCAACAAGGCCAAGGGCGGCAGCGCTAATATTACATTTTCCGCGCAGAACATGGACATCTATCGCCCCGACGACGATGTTCACGCCCATGAGAATATCTTCCCCCAGAAGAACCACCGGATGTGGCGGCAGCTCACCGATGCGGTGCACTATTATGGGGCGAAAATCTCTCTGGAGCTGCTGGCCTTTGAGTACCACGGCTATGACGACGACGGCAATCTGGTGTCCTATACGGTCAATGGCCACGGCAAGCGCTATCCCAAGCTCACAAAGCCGGTGATGGAGCGGATCGCGGCCAGCTATGCCGATGCGGCAGAGGCGGCATTGGACTGCGGCTTCGACATGCTTTTGATCCACGGCGGCCATGGACTGGTGCTGTCCCAGATGCTTTCCCCCAAGTTCAACACCCGGAAGGACGAATTCGGCGGAACTCTGGAAAATCGGGCGAAGTTCCCGATCATGATTCTGGATGCCATCCGGAATCGGGTGGGACGGAAGCTGCTGATTGAATATCGTATCTCCGGCAGTGAGCTCACCGACGGCGGCTTTACCCCCAAGGACTGTATCGCATTTTTGAAGCTGGTGCAGGACAAAATTGACATCGCCCATATCTCCTGCGGCAGCTTTTACAGCGAGACCGAGCACATTATGCACCCCAACAATTTCCTGCCCGCAGGCTGCAATGCCTATCTTGCCCGGGAGGTGAAGGAGAGCGGGGAGATTCACATTCCCGTACTGACCCTGGGCGCATTCCAGCAGCCGGAGCTGATGGAGGAGACCATTGCCACCGGCGGCGCGGATCTGATCGCCATGGCCCGAGGAACCATTTCCGATGCGTATGCGCCGGACAAGGCCCTCCACGGCAAGGAAGACGAGATCATTCCCTGCATCCGCTGCTTCCACTGCCTGGACTACGGACGGAATACGGCCTTTGCCTGCTCCGTCAACCCCACGGTGGGACGGGAATACCGGCTGAAGCTGCTGGAGGAGCCCCCCGAGGAAAAGCGCCGGGTGGTAGTCATCGGCGGCGGACCGGCGGGCATGGAATCTGCGATGGTGGCAGCCCAGCGGGGCCATCAGGTAACGCTGCTGGAGCAGGAGGACCACCTGGGCGGCAAGCTGATTTTCTCCCGGCAGGTGGCCTTTAAGAAGGTGCTGGAGAATTTTATGGACTACCAGATTCATATGCTGGATAAGCTGGGGGTGGACGTTCGGCTGTCCACCAAGGCGACTCCGGAGATGGTGGAGGCCATGGAGCCGGATGCGGTGATTGCGGCAGTGGGCGCAGATGCGGTGATTCCGCCCATTCCCGGCGTCCACGGTGACAACGTGATTACTGCGGAGGAATGCTACCGGAAGGGGCTGGCCGGAGAGGACATGGGCGACAATATCGCGGTGCTGGGCGGCGGCCTGGTGGGCTGCGAGACGGCGCTGTACCTTTCCATGTATCTCCATAAGCATGTTACCCTGGTGGAAATGGCGCAGAGCGTTGCCATGGAGGACTATTCCATTCCCCGGCAGGCGCTGATCGAGCACCTGAACGAATATGTCACCTGCTATTGCGGCGTGAAGTGTACCGGCATTACCGACGAGGGCATGGCGGTTGCGGACAGCTATGGAAACCATGCTGTTCTGCCTGCGGATACGGTGGTATTGGCGGCAGGTATGCGGGCAAGGGCACAGCAGGCGGAGAAATTCCGGGGGCTGAGCCTGTTCTTTGAGCCTGTGGGCGACTGCGTGGTGGCGAAAAACGTACGCGGTGCCACCCGATCCGGCTACGATGCGGCATCCAGAATTTAATAAGAGGAAGATCGGCGGCTTTGAGCAATGGACTCAGGGCCGCTGCTTTTTGTAAAGTCTTCGGGCTGCTTTTCTCAGAGATTTTACGGGAGCAGAATAGCGCATTTTACGGGCCATCCTTTATCATATTGTTGTTCCAAGATCAATTTGACAATGGGGATGGAGCTGCGGCCAATGCTCATGGCGTCGGTGCTCATTGCGGCGCTGGGCGCGGTGATGGACGTTGGTATGTCCGTTGCGGCGTCGTTGGAGGAGATTCACACGCTGAATCCTGCGCTCAATGCCCGGGCGCTGATGGGCTCCGGTATGCGCATCGGCAGGGACATGATCGGCACCATGACCAATACCTTAATCCTGGCCTATACCGGTACGGCGCTGACCACCATGATCCTGCTGCTGGCCTACGGCTACGATATGGGCCACCTGCTCAGCTCCGATTATCTCGCCATGGAGCTGGCGCAGGGCATTGCATCCACCGGCGGCGTGGTGCTGACGGTGCCGGTTGCGTCGGCAATTTCGGCGCTGGTGTATACCAAGAGGGAGAAAAAGCAGAAAAAAGCATAAGAAAAGCCGCTGTTCCGGAGTTTGGAACAGCGGCTTTAGAATTACGTCTTTTGCCGGATGGCGGCCTTTCTGGCGGCCTTCTTCTCCTCGAGACGGGAAACGATAACGGCGCAGGCGGCATCACCGGTGATGTTGACGGTGGTACGGCCCATATCAAAGATGCGGTCGATACCGGCAACCAGCGCGATGCCTTCCACGGGGATGTTGACGCTCTGGAGCACCATAGCCAGCATGACCATACCGGCACCGGGAACACCGGCGGTACCGATGGAAGCCAGGGTTGCGGTAAAGACGATGGTGATCATGTTGCCGAGGTCCAGATGGATGCCATAGCAGGCGGCAATGAACACAGCACAGACGCCCTGATAAATGGCGGTGCCGTCCATGTTGATGGTAGCGCCCAGGGGCAGCACGAAGGAGGAAATCTCACGCTTTGCTCCCAGCTTTTCGGAGCACTCCATGGTGAAGGGCAGGGTGCCGACGGAGGAAGCAGAGGAGAACGCCATCATGATTGCGGGCAGCATTCCCTTGAAGAACTGCAGGGGAGTGACCTTGCCCAGGGTGGCGACGGTGGTGGAGTAAACCAGTGCGGCATGGACGATATAGCCGATATAGGCAACCAGCAGCACCATAGCCAGCTTGCCCAGCACAGAGGGGCCGTTGGCGGCGATGACGGGGCAGATCAGGCAGGCAACGCCGATGGGGGACAGCTTGATGATCACGTCCATAATTCTCTGGAAGACCTCGTTGAAGCTCTCAACCACATTGCCGGCGGTGAGGCCCTTGTCACCGGCCAGCAGAATGCCAAAGCCCAGGAACAGCGCAATGACGATGACCTGGAGCATGGAGGCGTTGGCCAGAGGCGCAATGGCGTTGGAGGGGAAGATGGCCACGATGGTGTCCATAATACCCTGGCTCTCGGGAGGCGTATATTCCAGATCGGTGGTAGCCAGGGGCGTAAACAGGTGGAGACTCTGGGCAATGCTGGCCAGCACCAGGGCCAGAGCGATTGCAAATGCGGTGGTGCACATATAGTACACAATGGTCTTGCCGCCCACGGAGCCGACCTTTTTAATATCGCCCATGGAAATCACACCGGCGGCGATGGAGAACAGCACAATGGGAACCACCACGAATTTCAGCAGGTTCAGGAAGATGGTGCCGAAGGGCTTTAAGTAGTTGGTCGTGAACTCGGGTATTCCCAGCATATAAAAGGCATAGCCGGCCAGAATACCGAGCAGCAGCGCAATTCCGATCTGCTTCGGCAAGCTTAGTTTTTTCTTTTCCATGCTCCACACACACTTTCTAAATGAAGATCCCCCATTTATAGGCATTATCAATAGGGGTCGTGCTTATTGTACTGCACTTTATTTCATTTGGCAAGGGCTTTTGCAGGAAAAATTTCGTTTTGCTGCCCGCATTTTTGCACAAAAATGATGGATATCTTTCATGTAAATTGGTCAAAATTTCGGCTTGCAATCTTGCCTGCT
>OGZF01002140.1_pt1 | contig 9936 bp, 10 predicted proteins | sample 1576771 | NCBI WGS metagenome assembly OGZF01 (sample SAMEA3541536, study PRJEB24748) | human gut metagenome | biome: human gut; feature: human-associated habitat; material: faeces | place: China | collected 2012
CCTGCAACCGGGTGCGGCTGACCAGTCAGGGCTTTCTGCGCCCCTGCCTTGCCAGTGAGGCCGGATGTGACCTGAAAGTCCTGCTGCGCAGTGGCGCGTCTGACGAAGAGCTGCTGACTGCTATCCGTACCACCATCTGGGAAAAGCCCCAGGAACATCATTTTGAATTGAAACAGGACATCCCCGCGACCAGGGGCATGTACCGAATTGGAGGATAAATCTATGGGAAAACTTCTGGCGATCTGCACCAGCCCCCAGCGGGGCACGGTCAAGACCGAAGTGGAAAGCGCACGCCTGACCCCGGAATGGGGCATTGAGACCGATGCCCACGGCGGGAACTGGCACCGTCAGGTCAGCCTGCTGAGTGCAGAAAAGATCGAGAACTTCCGCAAGAAGATCTGGGTGGACTATGGTGCCTTTGGCGAGAATCTGGTGGTGGAGGGCTACGATTTCCGCAATCTGCCCGTGACCAGCCGCTTCGCCATCGGGGACGTGGTGCTGGAAATGACTCAGATCGGCAAAGAGTGCCACAACGACTGCGTCATCAAGCAGAAGACCGGCGAGTGCATCATGCCCCGGGAGGGCGTGTTTGCCCGGGTGCTGCAGGGCGGCGAGATCCACGTGGGGGACGAGGTGACCCTGCTGCCCCCGCCGGAAAATCCGCCCCTGCGCGCTGCCGTCATCACCCTTTCCGACAAGGGCAGCCGGGGTGAGCGTGAGGACAAGAGCGGCCCCCTGATCGTGGAGATGCTCACCGCTGCAGGCTATCAGGTGGAGGAGACCATGATCCTGCCCGATGAGGCAAAGGCCCTGAAAGCACAGCTCATCCGGCTGGCCGATGGCCGTCAGGTCAACCTGATCCTGACCACCGGCGGCACCGGCTTTGCCCCCCGGGATATCACCCCGGAAGCCACCTATGCTGTGGCTGACCGCAACGCCCCCGGCATTGCTGAGGCCATGCGTTACCACAGCCTGAGCATCACCCCGCGCGGGATGCTCAGCCGTGCCGCCAGCGTGCTGCGGGGCAAGACCCTCATCGTCAACCTGCCCGGCAGCCCCAAGGCTGTGAAGGAGAATCTGGAGTACATCCTGCCCAGCCTGGAGCACGGGGTGCGCATTGCCGCCGGGCTGGACGGCGAGTGCGCCCGCAAATAAGCCTGTTTTACCGCCGCGGCGCTGCTTTTGGTGCCGGGCGTGAAAATAAAAAGTACAACAAAAGCATACCCACTGTAAGGAGCAAGACTATGAAAACTATGATCTCCCGCCGCGGCTTCCTGTGCGCTGCCGGCATCGCATCCGCATCTGCTGTTCTGACCGCCTGCGGCGGCTCCTCCAGCAGCACTGCATCTTCCACCGCATCCTCCGCTGCCGCCTCCTCTGAGGCTGCCTCCGGCGAGAGCATGGAGCTGATCGTTTTTGCTGCCGCCTCCCTGACCGAGACCCTGAACGCCATTGCCGAGACCTACTCCGCAGAGAACCCTGGCGTGACCTTCAGCTTCAACTTTGACTCTTCCGGAACCCTCAAGACCCAGATCCAGGAGGGCGCGGACTGCGACCTGTTCATCTCCGCCGGTCAGAAGCAGATGAACCAGCTGGACAGCACCGCTTCCGCTGAGGGGAACACCGAGGGCCTGGACTTTGTGGATGCCGAAAGCCGTGTAGATCTGCTGGAGAACAAGGTCGTGCTCTGTGTACCCGAGGGCAGCGACAAGGGGATCGACAGCTTCGACAGCCTGGCTGAGCACCTGAAGGCAGAGGATATCCTGTTCTGCATGGGCAACAGCGATGTGCCCGTGGGTCAGTACACCCAGAAGATCCTGGCTTACTATGATCTGGATGAGGCAGCTCTGGCTGCTGCCGGTGTCATCACCTACGGCTCCAACGTCAAGGAAGTCACCACCCAGGTCAGCGAGGCCAGCGTGGATGCCGGTGTCGTTTACTGTACCGATGCGTACAGTGCCGGTCTGACCCCCGTGGACGAGGCTACCAAGGAAATGTGCGGCCAGGTCATCTACCCCGCCGCTGTGATGAAGAACGCCCTCCATGCCGAGGCTGCCAGGGAGTTCCTGGCCTATCTGCGCACCGACAAGGCTGCGACCGTGTTCGAGAGCGTCGGCTTCACCGCACTGTAAGCGTCCGCTGGGGGGATGGTATGGACTGGTATCCCTTATGGAACAGCCTGCGCATTGCGCTGATCAGCTGCGCGGCGGTGTTCTTTTTAGGCATCTTTGCGGCCTACTACATTGCAAAGCTCCCGCGCGTGCTCAAGGGCGTGCTGGATGTGGTGCTCACCCTGCCCATGGTGCTGCCGCCCACGGTCGTGGGATATTTCCTGCTGCTGCTGTTCGGCGCAAAAAGGCCGCTGGGCATCTTCTTCATGGAACATTTCGGTGTGAAGCTGGTGATGAACTGGTACAGCGCCATCTTTGCTTCCATCGTGGTGGCCTTTCCGCTGATGTATCGCACGGCCCGCGGTGCCTTTGAGAGCTTTGACGAAACGCTGGCATGGTCGGCACAGACGCTGGGGCTTTCCAATATCTGGATCTTCTGGCGGGTGCGGATGCCCTGCTGCCGTCAGGGCATTCTTGCCGGTACGGTGCTGGCCTTTGCCCGTGCGCTGGGCGAATATGGTGCCACCAGCATGATCGCAGGCTACACGCCGGGCAAGACGGCCACCATTGCAACCACGGTCTACCAGCTCTGGCGCACCAACGATGAAGCCGGGGCCATGCAGTGGGTGCTGGTGGATATCGTTATCTCGGCGGTGGTGCTGCTGGCAGTCAACCTGCTGGAACGCAGGCAGAAGCAGGGAGGAAAGCGCACATGAGCCTGGAAGTAAATGTGACCAAGCGGTTTGATGGCTTTACTCTCCACGCTGCGTTCACGGCGGGGGATACTGCCACCGCCCTTCTGGGCGCGTCCGGCTGCGGCAAAAGCATGACCCTGCGCTGCATTGCAGGCATCGTCCGGCCGGACGAAGGGCGCATCGTGCTGGATGGCCGGGTGCTGTTCGACAGCGCTCAGGGCATCGACCTGCCGCCCCAGCAGCGCAATGTGGGTTTGCTGTTCCAGAACTACGCCCTGTTCCCCAACATGACCGTGGAACAGAATATCCTCTGTGCCCTGAAAAAGGAAAAGGACCCTGCCGCCCGCAGGGCCGCCTGTGCTGAGGCATTGCGTGCCATGCAGCTGGAAGAACTGGCCAAGCGCCTGCCCGGCGCGCTTTCAGGCGGGCAGCAGCAGCGTGCCGCCCTGGCCCGCATTCTGGCGGCCCAACCCCGCATCCTGATGCTGGACGAGCCATTCAGTGCGCTGGACAGCTATCTGCGCGAGGAGGTAGAGGGGGAGGTAGGCAGCCTGCTGGCCGGATTTGCGGGCACAGCCCTGCTGGTGACCCACAACCGGGACGAGGCCTACCGCCTGTGCAGGGAGATGATCGTGATGGACAGCGGCGAGGTGCTCCGGGCAGGCACGACCAAGGAGGTCTTTGCCGACCCCCGCACCCGTGCCGCCGCCCGCCTGACCGGCTGCAAGAACATTCTGCCCTGCACCCGGGTGGGGGAGCATACCGTTCATCTGGCGGGCTGGGAACAGCCGCTGACCGTGGCTCTGCCGGTGCCCGAGGGCTGCTGTGCCGTGGGCATCCGCGCCCATGATTTTGCGCCCTGCGCTCCCGGCACCCCCAACAGCCTGCCGGTGCAGGCTGTCTCCACCAGTGAGAATCCCTTTGACTGGAACATGATCTTCACCCTGCCCGGCGGTGAGGCCCGCCTGTGGTGGAAGGTGTCCAAGGAGACAATGGCGGCCCCGCCGCCAAAAGCACCCGCCTGCCTTGCTGCCGCCCCGGAAAATATCATGCCGCTGGTCTGAGGCAAAAAATCGTTTTCTCCCTGCTCCCGAAACAGAAATACGGAGCAGGGAGAAATTTTTTGAAAAAAGTACTTGACTTTATCAAGTAATGCGATTATACTAGACCTTGTCAAGTAAAGGAGATGCAAAGAGTGATCCAATCGACCATATCCTTCTACGTGATGGAGTTTTACAAGCAGTTCGCAGCCTACACCACCCAGCAGCTGCAGGAGTTTGGCCTGAGCTTTGGCATGATGTATTTTGTGATCTACGTGGGCAAACATCCCGGCTGCACCCCGGCTGAGATGACCAAAAACCTGCACCTGGACTGGGGCCACTGCCAGCGCAGCGTGATCAAGCTGGTGGAAGATGGCTTTATGACCCGGGAAAAGCAGGGCCGCAGTTATCATTTGGGGCTGACCCCGGCGGGTGAGAGAGCATTCCGGACCTGCCACCAGGTGTTTTTCGATTGGGATGCACAAAATCTGAGCGGGCTGACCGAAGAGGAACAGCACCAGCTCCTGAGCCTGCTGCAAAAGGCAGCACGGACGAGGAAAGAGAGTGTGTAACATGTACGACACCATCCTGAGCCCCATTGATTACGGTGGATTGCAGCTGAAGAACCGCATCATCTTTGCTCCCACCACCTTCGGCCTTTCGGACGAGGAATATCTGGCGGAGATGGAGCGGCTGGCCAAGGGCGGCTGCGCCATGATCATCATCGGCGACGTGCCGGTGGCCAAGAGCCGGTTCGAGAAGTCCCTGTTTGACAAAAAGGGCTTTGCCTTCTATCAGCAGATCTGCGAGACTGCCCACAAATACGGCTGCAAGGTCTGCGCCCAGCTCCACCAGACCGATACCGACATGATGTCCATCGTCAAGTGCATCCCGGGGATGCTGATGAAAAAGATCACCCCCGACCAGCTGCGGGAGCGGATGAACGATGCCGTGGGCCCCTACATCACCAAGATGTCCCAGAAAAAGATCCATCAGATCATCGCGGGCTTTGGCAAGGCTGCTGTGCTGGCAAAGCAGGCGGGCTTTGACATGGTGCAGGTGCACGGCGACCGGATGTGCGGCAGCTTCTCTTCCGCCATCTTCAACCACCGCACCGATGAATACGGCGGCAGTGCCGAGCGCCGCGCCCGCTTTGCCGTGGAAGCTGTCAAGGCAGTGCACGCCGCTGTGCCCGGCATGGCCATTGACTACAAGCTGGCTGTCCGGCAGGAGAACCCCCATTACGGCAACGCCGGTGTGGTGGAGGAGGAACTGGCCGTGTTCGTGCCCCTGCTGGTGCAGGCAGGCGTGACCAGCTTCCATGTGACACTGGCCAACCACTCTGCGCTGGAAAACACCATCCCGCCGGCCAGCCACCCCGAGTTCAAGGAGACCGGCTGCTTCCTCAAGTTCTGCGATGAGGTGCGCCGGTATACCAGCGTGCCGCTCTGCGGTGTGGGCGGCCTGAACGACCCCGATTTTGTGGAGCAGCAGCTTGCCAGCGGCCGCATCCAGTGCGCGGCAATGTGCCGCCAGCTGCTGGCCGACCCCAACTGGGTCAACAAACTGCAGAGCGGCAATGCGGCAAAGATCCACCGCTGTGTCCGCTGCAACAAGAAGTGCCTGGGCGGCCTGATCGCCCATCAGGGCACCCGCTGTATCTATGATGCCCTGAACGCAAAAGAACAGGGCAGCATCTGATCTCAAAGAGAACAAAGGAGAATGACCATGAGCTACGCCATCGTTTTCAGCAGCAAGACCGGCAACACCCGCCTGCTGGCCGACACCCTTCGCGCAAGCCTGCCCCAGAATGAGTGCACCTACTTCGGAGCACCGGCCCCGGAGGCACTGGAGGCTGAGACCCTTTACATCGGCTTCTGGACGGACAAGGGCCATGCCGATGATACCCTCACCGCCTTTTTGCAGACCCTGAAGGGGAAGCGGGTCTTTTTGTTCGGCACCGCAGGCTTTGGCGGCAGTGCGGAATATTTTGAGCAGATCCTGGCGGCGGTGCAGAAATCGCTGGATGAGAGCAACACGGTCATTGGAACTTATATGTGCCAGGGCAAGATGCCCATGACCGTGCGCCAGCAGTACGAAAAGATGCTGCAGCAGCCCAACCATGCGCCCAATCTCGAAATGCTGATCGAGAATTTTGACAAGGCGCTGGCTCACCCGGATGCCGCAGACCTCGACCAGCTGCGCAAAAAGGCGGCAGAGGTGCAGGCATAACGGAAGAACTCTTCAAAAAAGCAGATTTTTTGAGAAGGCTGCTCCAAAACAGTTGACAGGTTCTGCCCGATGTGGTAGGATAATGTCGAGGAAATGGGAACGGTTCCTCAAGGTGAATTGAATATTCTCGGCAAAACAGTCGAAAGGCTGTGACGCAAAGCTACAGGGCCTGTAAAATGGCAGCCAGCTGCTTCTCAAAGAAATCTTTCTTTGGGCGACCTGCTTAGAATTTCTAGGTGTTGTTTTGCTGAGTGTATTGCAGAACAACACCTTTTTTCGTTCTCAAATTTCTTCCCAAAAGAAGAAAGGCACGCAAAACTGAATATCCTCGGCAAAGCAGTCGAAAGGCTGTGACGCAAAGCTATAGGGCCTGTAAAATGGCAGCCAGTTGCTTCTCATCACCTGAGGGTCTCCACAGCGGAGATTGGGTGTTGAGTGACCTTCATCTGAAGCATCAGGTGTCGATTGCCGAGTATACCAGCAATCGACACCTTTTTTCATGGGGCAACACAAAAGAGGTTCAACACCATGCGTAACGCTTCGATGAAAGTCCTGAAGAATCTGGTCTGCTGCGCCGCATTCATCTGCCTGATGTTTGTTCTGGCAATGCCCGCACACGCAGCTTCCAAGGCCGATGAGCTGCTGCAGCTCGTCAACGCAGAGCGTGCACAGGCTGGTGTGGCTCCTCTGAGCATGGGCAGCAGCGCACTGAATGCTGCCGCACAGGCCCGTGCAGAAGAACTTACCGTCAATTATTCCTACAACCGCCCCAATGGCAGCCGCGAGTTCACCATCCTGCCGGAGTACGGTGTGGACGATGTTTCCGTTGGCGAGAACTACTGGGCAGCTGCTGAGAATGCTTCGGATGTGGTCGCCGCCTGGAATCGCTACGATTTCTTCAAGGAGCGGATGCTGGACAAGGATGCCACCTCCGTTGGCATTGGCTACTACGAGGGCGGCGAGTACGGCAATTACTGGGTGATGATCTTCACCTACGCCCGCGGCACCAGTGAGAACGGTTTCGCACAGGAAGTGCTGGCGCTGGTCAACGCTGAGCGCGCAAAGGAAGTGGCAAAGGTCGCTTCCCACACCCGCCCCGATGGCACCAACTGCTTCACCGTGCTGAAGGAGTACGGTGTGTCTGATACCGCCACCGGCGAAAATGCCGCCTGGGGCGAGACCACGCCCGAAAAGGTCGTTGCAGACTGGATGGCTTCGGAAGGCCACCGTGTCAATATCATGGACCCCGCCGCCAAGTATATGTGCCTTGGCTACAACTACGATGCCAATTCTCAGTGGGGCCACAACTGGATCCAGATCTTCGCAAAGTAAGCGGATGACTTCCATTGAGCGTTGTACGATGAAATAAAACAGAGCAAAAAGAGATGCACCCCGCTCCCTGAACCAGTTTCAGGAAGGCGGGGTGCATCTCTTTTGTTTTTTTATTCTGCTGCTATCTCAGCCACATCCTCGGGGCTGAAATCGCCCAAGGGCAGGATGAGCCGGGCCAGCGTCTCCTGCGGCAGGGCGGCAAGCCGGGCACTCTCGTCCGCAATTTCGGCAGGGCAGAGGACGTGTACGCCGTCCGCCCCGGTCTCTACCCGGGCGCGGTGGCCGGTGGCAATGTACTGGATGCCCAGCCGGTCAGCCGCCGCCAGCAGGGCGGGGAAGCGCAGGTCGGCCGGGGCAGCGGTCTCCTCAGCCAGCTGGCTGGCCAGTTCGCTGGCATTCAGGGTGATGCACTCGATGCCCAGAGCCTTGGCGGCTTCCTTGGCGGCATCCACAACGGGGTCATCGGTGCACAGACGCACCACAGCGCCCATCACCGCAAAGCCCTGCTGCTGTAAAATGCGGACAGCTGCTTTGCAGCCCGTGCCGCCGCACAGGCCCACCAGCACCTTGTCCTGCTGTTCATAGGTATCGAACCCGCTGCCGGGCAGAAATGTATCGCTCATCGTCCCTGTCTCCCTCCGTGTGCCTGACTTTGTGCCACGGCCAGCTGGTCGCAGCGCTCGTTTTCCGGGTGGCCTGCGTGGCCCTTGACCCAGACATAAGTGATCTTGTGCCGGGCTTCCTGCTCCAATGCCTGCTCCCACAGGTCGGGGTTCAGGGCAGGGGAGCCGTCGGATTTTTTCCAGCCCCGGCGCTTCCAGCCCCTGGCCCAGCCCTTTTCCAGCCCGTTGATGACGTACTGGCTGTCAGAGCACAGCCGCACCTCACAGGGCTCCTTGAGCTGGCGCAGGGCCTCGATAAATGCGGTCAGCTCCATCCGGTTGTTGGTGGTGGAAGCATCGCCGCCGCTGAGCTCTTTTTCGTAGACCTTGCCGTTGAAGCGGTAGCGCAGCACTGCACCCCAGCCGCCCGGGCCGGGGTTGCCGCTGCACGCGCCATCGGTGTAAACTTCGACTTGTTTCATCTGTTTCTCCCGGAACTTGAATTTTTGGATACCTCTATTTAGAGCTATTTTTCCGGTTCTGTCAAGAGGAAAACGTATCATCCCCGGCTTTTCCGGCAAAGCTTTGAATTGACAAAGTGGACAAGAAATACTATACTGTTTGTAACAAAATGCGTATAGGGGCGCACCGGTGCGGTGTGTCCGGCCGGAACGGGGCAGTGCCGCGGTCGCATCGAACAGATGGACTGACAGGGCAGAAATTACTCCGTTCCGGCCATCCCAGTGCCGAAAACGGGCATGGAAGCGAAAAATTCTATACGATGGTTTCGATGGGAGCGGCGGTGCGTTTGCTGCTCCTTCACAGCAGACAGGCCGCTCGCAAAGGGGTGTGCCTGCGTTTTGTAATTGATTTTGGAGGTACCGCATGGCACAGGTCAAAGAACAGAACCCGGCTCAGGCTCAGAACAATCCGAACAGAAACAGTGAATCCGGTGGGGAAAAGCGTACCCGCACCCGCCGCCCTTATTATAACCGGCGGCCCCGCCGTTCTCAGCAGCCCAAGGAGGCCGCTGTGCCCATCCACATCTACCCGCTGGGCGGTCTGGGTGAAGTGGGCAAGAACATGACCGTGTACGAGTGCAACGGGGATATGATCATTGTGGACTGCGGCCTTGTATTCCCGGACAGTGAGATGTACGGCGTGGACATGGTCATCCCCGACTTTACCTTTGTGGTGCAGAATAAGGACAAGATCAAGGGCCTGCTCATCACCCACGGCCACGAAGACCACATCGGCAGCATTCCCTACCTGCTGCAGAAGTTTGATCTGCCCATCTACGGCACCCGGCTGACCTGCGGCCTCATCCGGAACAAGCTGGAGGAGTTCGGCCTGGCAGGCAAGACCAAGTTCGTGGAGATCACCCCCAAGCAGAAGATCAAGCTGGGCTGCTTTACCGTGGAACCCATCCATGTCAACCACTCCATCCCCGATTCCGTGGCCTTTGCCATTGACAGCCCTGCCGGAACGATCATCCAGACCGGCGACTTCAAGATCGATTACACCCCGCTGGCCTGCGGCGTGACCGACCTGACCACCCTTTCGGAGTATGGCCAGAAGGGTGTGCTTGCCCTGCTGAGCGATTCCACCAACGCCGAGCGCCCGGGCTTTACTGCCACGGAGCAGAAGGTGGCCGCCGGTGTCCGCAACCTGTTTGCCCGTGCCCGGAACAAGCGCATCATCATTGCGACCTTTGCGTCCAACATCTACCGCGTCCAGCAGATCATCGACCTGGCCGTGGAGGATGGCCGCAAGGTGGCGTTCAGCGGCCGCAGCATGGTCAATAACACTGCCATGGCGCAGGAGCTGGGTTATATGCACATCCCCGAGGGCACCCTTATCAGCGTGGATGAGCTGAACCAGTACCCGCCGGAGCAGGTGGTGCTGATCACCACCGGCAGCCAGG
>OGZF01002142.1_pt1 | contig 9930 bp, 9 predicted proteins | sample 1576771 | NCBI WGS metagenome assembly OGZF01 (sample SAMEA3541536, study PRJEB24748) | human gut metagenome | biome: human gut; feature: human-associated habitat; material: faeces | place: China | collected 2012
GTCCTTGTTGTCGATGCCTACGAAGGTACAATGCCTCAAACACGTTTTGTGTTGAAAAAAGCACTCGAGCAAAACTTGACACCTATCGTTGTTGTTAACAAGATTGATAAACCATCAGCACGTCCGGAAGAAGTTGTTGATGAGGTTCTTGAACTTTTCATCGAGCTTGGTGCTGATGATGATCAGTTGGAATTCCCAGTTGTGTATGCTTCAGCGATTAATGGAACATCATCATTGTCGGATAACCCTGCTGATCAAGAGCACACTATGGCTCCAATCTTTGACACTATTATTGACCACATCCCAGCTCCTGTAGATAACTCAGATGAGCCTCTTCAATTCCAAGTGTCACTTCTTGACTACAATGATTTCGTTGGACGTATCGGTATTGGACGTATCTTCCGTGGAACTGTAAAAGTTGGTGACCAAGTTACCCTTTCAAAACTTGACGGAACAACAAAGAACTTCCGTGTTACTAAACTTTTCGGTTTCTTTGGTTTGGAACGTCGTGAAATTGAAGAAGCAAAAGCTGGTGATTTGATTGCCATCTCAGGTATGGAAGACATCTTCGTTGGTGAAACAATTACACCAACTGATGCTGTTGAACCATTGCCAGTTCTTCGTATTGACGAACCAACACTTCAAATGACTTTCTTGGCTAATAACTCACCATTTGCAGGTCGTGAAGGTAAACACGTGACATCACGTAAGGTTGAAGAGCGTCTCTTGGCAGAGTTGCAAACAGACGTTTCTCTTCGTGTTGATCCAACTGATTCACCAGATAAATGGACTGTCTCAGGTCGTGGTGAATTGCACTTGTCAATCCTTATCGAAACAATGCGTCGTGAAGGATACGAACTTCAAGTATCTCGTCCAGAAGTTATCATCAAAGAAATTGATGGTGTGAAATGTGAGCCATTTGAACGTGTTCAAATTGATACTCCAGAAGAGTACCAAGGTTCTATCATCCAAGCCCTTTCAGAACGTAAAGGTGATATGCTTGATATGCAGATGGTTGGTAACGGTCAAACACGTCTTATCTTCCTCGTACCAGCTCGTGGACTTATTGGATTCTCTACTGAATTCTTGTCTATGACACGTGGTTACGGTATCATGAACCACACCTTCGACCAATACTTGCCAGTTGTTGCTGGTGAAATTGGTGGCCGTCACCGTGGTGCCCTTGTTTCTATCGATACAGGTAAAGCGACAACTTACTCAATCATGCGTATCGAAGAACGTGGTACAATCTTTGTTAACCCAGGTACTGAAGTTTATGAAGGTATGATTGTTGGTGAAAATGCTCGTGAAAATGACCTTGGTGTCAATATCACTACAGCAAAACAAATGACAAACGTGCGTTCAGCAACTAAGGACCAAACGGCTGTTATCAAGACTCCACGTATCTTGACTCTTGAAGAATCACTTGAATTCTTGGATGACGATGAGTACATGGAAGTAACGCCTGAATCTATCCGCTTGCGTAAACAAATTTTGAATAAAGCAGAGCGTGATAAAGCCAATAAACGTAAGAAAAAAGCAGCAGAAGCTGAATAATATATAGAGAGGAGAAGAGATGTTTTATCTGATTGTTGCTATATTGATTGCATCATTCTATTTCTTTATTGCACCAAAGTCGGTAAAAAACACCATGAATCTTCTCTTTGTCATGGCTACCTTAGCATTGCTCCTACTTTTAGCAGTGCTATCAATCATTAAATTCTTCAGTTTACCTGGTGAGTTCTTTGTTACGGTGGGAATGCTTGTATTGAGCTATTTCACCTTGAAAGATTTTTTCGCCATGTCAGAGCTTAATCATGAAAAAGCTGAACATGAAGATAAATAAGTAGCATGAGATTAAAAGTCAATCGAATAGATTGGCTTTTTCTTTTGCCAAGAAGAGGTAACTCCTTGAAATAGCTTGGGATAAAGGGTAAAATGATTATGATACAATTTGAGAGAATGGACGAATTATGAAATCAGTAACACAATTTGAAAATAAAAAAGTTTTGGTCCTTGGTTTGGCTAAATCTGGTGAAGCAGCTGCCCGCCTATTGGCTAAGTTGGGTGCTATTGTCACAGTAAATGATGGGAAACCATTTGAGGAAAATCCATCAGCACAGACGCTTCTTGAAGAAGGGATTAAGGTTGTCTGTGGCGGACATCCTCTTGAACTATTGGATGAAAATTTTGAATTAATGGTGAAAAATCCTGGAATTCGTTATGACAATCCAATGGTAGCTCGTGCACTTGAAAAAGGCATTCCTGTTTGGACTGAAGTGGAATTAGCTTACCTAGTATCTGAAGCACCTATTATCGGTATTACAGGCTCAAATGGTAAGACAACAACGACAACTATGATTGCTGATGTCCTAAACCATGGTGGCAAATCGGGTGTCTTGTCTGGAAATATCGGTTTCCCTGCGTCAGAAGTTGCACAGTCAGTTACTGCTCAAGATACCTTAGTTATGGAATTGTCTTCTTTCCAATTGATGGGGATTGACAGCTTCCATCCACATATTGCTGTGATTACTAACTTGATGCCGACACATATTGACTATCATGGTAGTTTTGAAGAATATGTGGCTGCTAAATGGAATATTCAAAATCAGATGACTGCGGATGATTTTGTTGTTTTGAACTTCAATCAAGATTTAGCTAAGGAATTGGCTACACAAACTAAAGCACAAGTAGTTCCATTCTCAACAGTGGAAAAAGTAGATGGTGCCTATCTTGAAAATGGTGGTCTCTACTTCAAAGGTGAATTGGTGATGCAAGCCGATGAGATTGGCGTTCCTGGTAGTCACAATGTTGAAAATGCCTTGGCAACTATAGCTGTAGCAAAATTGTCAGGTATTTCAAACCAAGCTATCAAGGAAACTCTCGCAAGCTTTGGTGGGGTTAAGCACCGTCTCCAATTCGTTGACACTATCGATGAAGTGAAATTCTATAATGATAGTAAGTCAACAAACATTTTAGCGACACAAAAAGCACTTTCTGGTTTTGATAATAGCAAAGTCATTTTGATTGCCGGTGGTTTGGACCGTGGTAATGAATTTGATGAACTCATTCCTGACATTACTGGTCTTAAGAAAATGGTGATTTTAGGAGAATCAGCTCCCCGTGTCAAACGTGCTGCTGATAAAGCGGGAGTGACTTATCTTGATGCCAAAGATGTGGCAGATGCGACACGTATTGCTTTTGATCAAGCAAGTGCAGGAGATGTTGTCTTGTTGAGCCCTGCAAACGCAAGTTGGGATATGTACAAGAATTTCGAAGTGCGTGGTGACGAATTTATCACAACTGTTGAGCAATTGAAGGGATAGTCTATGGCAAAAGCGAAAAAGATTGTTTTTACCGGTGGTGGAACCGTTGGACATGTGACTTTAAATCTTATCTTAATTCCAAAATTTCTCAAAGATGGATGGGAAGTGCACTATATCGGTGACAAGCACGGGATTGAACATGAGCAGATTGATAAATCTGGCTTAGATGTGACTTTCCATAGTATTGCTACAGGTAAACTACGTCGTTATTTCTCATGGCAAAATATGTTGGATGTCTTTAAAGTTGGTTGGGGGATTCTACAGTCTATTGCAATTATTGCCAAGATTCGCCCCCAAGCACTCTTTTCAAAGGGTGGATTTGTCTCAGTGCCACCGGTAATTGCTTCTAAATTATTAGGAGTTCCTGTATATGTGCATGAGTCTGACCTTTCTATGGGCTTGGCCAATAAAATTGCCTATAAATTTGCGACTACTATGTTTACGACTTTTGAACAATCAAAAGGATTGGCAAAGACAAAACATGTAGGTGCTATTACAAAGGTAGGAATGGCGACATCTAATCAGTCTGGTGCCCTTGATAAGATTAAAGAACAGTTTGATGACAACTTAAAAACTGTCCTTTTCATTGGTGGTTCAGCTGGTGCAAAGGTATTTAATGATTTTATTAGTAATACTCCACAGCTGACTGAAAAATATAATGTCATTAATATTTCTGGGGACTCTTCATTGAATACCTTAGAACGTCATCTTTATAGAGTTGATTATGTGACAGATTTGTACCAACCTCTTATGGATACGGCAGATTTAGTTGTAACTCGTGGTGGCTCAAATACGATTTTCGAATTGTTGGCTATGAAAAAACTTCATTTAATTATTCCTTTAGGGAAAGAAGCTAGCCGAGGAGACCAACTTGAAAATGCTGCCTATTTTGAACGAAAAGGCTACGCACGTCAATTACAGGAAACAGAATTAAGTTGGGAAACCTTGAATCATGAGCTTGAACAACTTGTTGAACATGCAGAGACTTACAAAGAAGCGATGGCTAAATCTGAGGAAATCACTTCTCCTGATGATTTTTATAACCTATTAGTGACTAGTATTTCAAAAAAATAAAGGAATTTCATGGCAAAAAAGGATCAAGAATCACAAGAAAAACAAGTTCTCACAGAGTGGCAGAAGAGAAATCTCGAATTTTTGAGAAAAAAAGAAACCGAAGATTCTGAAGAATTTGCGAATGGAAAGGTCGTTCATTCACAAGAAGCGACTTCAAATGAGAGCCAGCCACCAGTGAAAAAGAAGGTTAAAAAGAAAAAAAAGACCAAAAGGAAGAAACGAAAAAAAGGTAATACAACTAGTAATATTCCAATTGCACAACAAAATCTTGCAGGACTAGTTGTTTTTATCGCTGCACTCCTAATCGTATTTTCACTTTTCTTTATTTCACCTTGGTCAAAACAAAAGGTTCTCACTGTATCAGGAACAAAAAATGCTCTACCAGAAGATGTGAAAGTTGCAAGTGGTATTCTTGATACAGACTATATCACTCATGTCTTTTTCAACCAAGGAAAGGTTGCATCAACTGTTGAGAAAACTAATATTTGGGTTAAAAAGGCTACAGTTACATATAGTTTTCCAAATCAATTTAATATTGCAGTAAAAGAATACCCAATCGTGGCTTATCGTCAAACTACAAATGGTTATGTTTCTATTCTTCAAAGTGGTAAGACAGGAGGAACAGTTTCAACTAGTAATCTACCTGATAAATTCATCACCTTAAAGATGGATGACGAGAAGAAAATCGAAGAGTTAGTAAAAGAATTAAATAAACTTGATACAAAAATCAAGAATAATATTCAAATTATTAATCTTACGCCTACTAAAGCAACTTCAGATTTACTAACGATTGAGCTGTATGATGGCAATTCCATTCGTGTTCCACTTTCTCAATTAACAGTTAAGCTTCCTTACTACGAGAAAATTAAGAGTCAACTTTCAGATGGAAGTATTGTAGATATGGAAGTTGGACTTTATACAACGACTCCTGAAGTTGAATCATCAAAAACTGATGGGGATAAAAAGAAAGATAAAGATAAGACTGATAAAAAAGAAGAAAATGCAACTTCTGAAGAAGGTCAAGATACTACAACATCAACGGAACAGCATTCTGAAGAAGAAACTAATTCTGAAAATTCAGGTATTCAAACAGAAGAAAATCCACCAGTTGGTCAGGAAACAACTCATCGGACTTCCCCTGCTCAAGGCTAATATTGAATAATAAAAAACGTAAAATGCTGACATTTTACGTTTTTTTATGGTACAATAGTATCCGAATAATTCTGTTTTTATACAGTTTACAAAGATATTGAATGGAAAGATTGAGAGGTCGAGTGAATGGCTAGAGATGGCTTTTTTACAGGATTAGATATAGGAACTAGCTCGATTAAGGTTCTTGTTGCTGAGTTTATTGATGGATCAATGAATGTCATCGGAGTAAGTAATGTTAAGAGTTCTGGTGTGAAAGATGGCATCATTGTTGACATTGACGCTGCAGCGAAATCAATCAAAACAGCTATTGAACAAGCAGAAGAAAAAGCTGGGATTGTTATTGAGCAAGTGAACGTTGGGCTTCCAGCTAATCTTCTTCAAATTGAGCCTACACAAGGTATGATTCCTGTAACAAGTGAATCAAAAGAAATCAAAGATGAAGATGTTGAAAGTGTTGTTCGCTCAGCCTTGACAAAGAGCATTACACCTGAGCGTGAGGTTATCTCACTAGTTCCTGAAGAGTTTATTGTTGATGGCTTCCAAGGAATTCGTGATCCTCGTGGAATGATGGGGATTCGTCTTGAAATGAGAGGTCTCATATACACAGGTCCAACAACAATTCTTCACAACCTTCGTAAGACAGTTGAACGTGCGGGTATTCAAGTAGAGAATATTATCATCTCTCCTCTTGCAATGACACGTGCTGTTCTAAATGAAGGTGAACGTGAGTTTGGTGCTACTGTTATTGATATGGGTGGCGGTCAAACAACTGTTGCAAGCATGCGTGCTCAAGAACTTCAATTTACCAATATTTATTCTGAAGGTGGCGAGTACATCACTAAGGATATTTCAAAAGTTTTGAAGACTTCAATGCAGATTGCTGAAGCACTTAAGTTCAATTTTGGTAATGCAGATATTGAAGAAGCAAGCGAAACAGAAACTGTCCAAGTAGAAGTTGTAGGTGAGAATTCACCAGTTGAGATTACAGAAAAATACCTTGCTGAGATTATCTCAGCTCGTGTGAAGCATATCCTTGATAGAGTTAAACAAGACTTGACTCGAGGACGTCTACTTGATTTGCCTGGTGGCATTGTCCTTGTAGGTGGAACAGCTATCATGCCAGGTGTGGTTGAAGTTGCTCAAGAAATTTTTGAGACAAATGTTAAACTTTACGTGCCAAATCAAGTTGGTATCCGTAATCCAATGTTTGCAAATGTGATTAGTCTTGTTGAGTATGTTGGTCTTCTTACAGAAGTTGATATCATTGCACAACAGGCTGTGTCTGGTGAAGAGTATCTTCGTCGTAAACCAATCGACAATGAGGCTCCTGCCTTGAGTTTTGATAGAACTCCTGCTCCAGCACCTCGAGTGGCTCCTCAACCAAATCCTATTCCAGTTGAGAATACCATTGAGGTACCTCTGCCAGTTGAAGAAGAAAATCATGAACAAAAACAAAAACTTGGTGATCGTGTTCGTGGTATTTTCGGCAGTATGTTTGATTAATTGAATCTAGTAAAAGCGAGGAAATAAAATGAGTTTTTCATTTGATAGCGCATCAGTTCAAGGTGCGGTAATTAAAGTTATCGGTGTCGGTGGAGGTGGCGGAAACGCCATCAACCGAATGATTGAAGAAGGTCTTGCTGGTGTTGAATTTATTGCAGCTAATACTGATATTCAAGCACTCAGCTCTTCTAAAGCAGAAACAGTAATCCAATTGGGTCCTAAATTGACTCGTGGCCTTGGTGCCGGAGGTCAACCTGAAGTTGGTCGTAAGGCAGCTGAAGAAAGTGAAGAAACACTTACAGAAGCACTTACAGGAGCTGATATGGTCTTTATCACTGCTGGTATGGGTGGTGGCTCTGGTACAGGGGCAGCACCAGTTATTGCACGTATTGCGAAAAGCTTGGGTGCATTGACAGTTGCAGTTGTGACACGTCCATTTGGATTCGAAGGTAACAAACGTGGTGCCTTCGCTGTCGAAGGTATTCAAGAGTTGCGTGAGCAAGTTGATACCCTTCTTATTATCTCTAACAATAACCTTCTTGAAATCGTTGATAAGAAAACACCACTTCTTGAAGCTCTTAGTGAAGCAGATAATGTTCTTCGTCAAGGGGTCCAAGGTATTACGGACCTTATCACTAACCCAGGTTTGATCAACCTCGACTTTGCCGATGTGAAAACAGTTATGGCAAATAAAGGTAATGCACTTATGGGTATTGGTATTGGTTCAGGTGAAGAACGTATTGTTGAAGCTGCGCGCAAAGCAATCTATTCACCACTTCTTGAAACTACTATTGATGGTGCAGAAGATGTTATCGTTAACGTAACTGGTGGTCTTGATATGACGCTTACAGAAGCAGAAGAAGCATCTGAAATTGTTGGTCAAGCAGCTGGTAGCGGTGTTAACATTTGGCTTGGTACATCAATCGATGATACATTGAAAGATGAAATCCGTGTAACTGTTGTTGCAACTGGAGTTCGTCAAGATCGTGCTGAAAAAGTATCTGGTATGAAAGCTCAGCCACGTAAAGTGACTACAGCTCCTTCACAACCATCAGCTCCTGCTCAACAAGTTGTTCAAGAAGAGCAACGTCCAGTTTCTCAACCTTCATTTGAACGTCAACCAAACTTTGACTATAATGAAACACCTTCAATGCCTCAAGCAGGAGTTCGTCCTGCAGCGGCAGCTTCTCAACAAGAGCAGTCAGCTTTTGGTAATTGGGATTTGAGACGTGATAATATTTCTCGTCCTGAAACTGGTCAACTAGATAGTCAATTGACTATGTCTACATTCTCAAGTGATGTTGAAGATGATGATGAATTGGAGACACCACCATTCTTTAAAAATCGTTAATAATGACTATAGAAGAGAATAAAAATAATGTTTATCAAGCGGTAAAAAAAGCTTGTGATAAGGCTAATCGCTCTAGTGATGATGTCAATATTATTGCTGTAACCAAATATGTTTCAAGTGATGTCGCTGAAGAATTGGTTAAAACGGGAATCAAGCACATTGCTGAAAATCGCGTTGATAAATTCTTAGATAAGTATCAAGCTTTAAAAAATTATGATTTGACTTGGCACCTTATTGGTACCCTGCAACGTCGTAAAGTAAAGGATGTTATTAATTTAGTTGATTATTTTCATGCTTTGGATTCTGTTAAATTGGCAGAGGAAATTCAAAAGCGTGCCGACCACACCATTAATTGCTTCCTACAAGTTAACGTTTCAGGTGAAGAGTCAAAACATGGTTTTTCACCTGAAGAACTTGATACTGTTCTAAAACAAATTGAAAATCTTGATAAGATTTGTATAGTTGGACTCATGACTATGGCTCCAATTGATGCAGATGCTCAAGAACTTGATAAGATTTTTGCTGAGACAAATGAACTTAGAGAATCAATTCAAGAGAAAAAACTAAAGAATGTTCCTTGTGATCAGTTAAGCATGGGGATGAGTCGAGACTATGACATGGCTATTCAGAATGGATCAACCTTTGTCAGAATAGGCAGTGCATTCTTTAAAGAGAACGGAGAATAACCTTATGGCATTAAAAGACGCAATTGATAAAATTGTTTCATATTTTGATACCGACGAAGTAACAGATTATGAAGATGCTGCTAAAGAAGAGGCTAAAGAACGTCCAGTGAAAGCACAGAAACCTGTGCAGACACGACCTCCTCGTCAGCAACGTCAACCTGAGCGTTCTCAGGCAACAGTCCCTCCTCGTCGCCAACATGTTCATTCAGACTTACAGGAAACTCAAGTCCTTCGTAGTTTACCTCTGAGTCGTTCACAAGCAAACCAGGGACCACAACAAATGAATACAACTAAAGCAACAATTGCAATTAAATATCCTAAAAAGTATGAAGATGCTCAGGAAATTGTAGAATTATTGATTGAAAACGAATGTGTTTTAATCGATTTTCAATATATGTTGGAAGCGCAAGCTCGTCGTTGTCTTGACTTTATTGATGGTGCTAGCAAGGTACTTACAGGCAACTTGCAAAAAGTTGGCTCTTCAATGTATTTGCTTACGCCAATTAATGTCGTTGTTGACATCGAAGAGATTGGGTTGGCGCATGGTAACCAAGAAGCTAATTTTGACTTCGACATGAAGAGACGTTAAGCAATGTCTGTATTACTTTATGTTATTTGGGCACGTGTTGTTAACGTGATAGAGATTCTTCTTGTAGTCTATGCTTTGTTGTCCTGGTTTCCAGGAGCTTATGACACTAGCCTTGGAAGAATCATTAGACAAATTGTTCAACCGATTCTCGCACCATTTCGTCGCTTGAATTTAGCCTTTTGATTTCCGTGTGTGATTAAGGTTTTTTCTTCGGACAGCGTTAATTTCAGCTTTTCGCCGAGGAAGTTT
>OGZF01002157.1_pt1 | contig 9830 bp, 11 predicted proteins | sample 1576771 | NCBI WGS metagenome assembly OGZF01 (sample SAMEA3541536, study PRJEB24748) | human gut metagenome | biome: human gut; feature: human-associated habitat; material: faeces | place: China | collected 2012
TAAACGGAGTAAAATACACATATGCTTATCTTAACGGACAGCTTATGTATGAAACTCGTGGCGACGCAAAGTTCTATTATTCCTACGATGCAAACGGAATTTTGTATAATGTCAGATACACCCTGACTGACGGTGGTAACGAGTATTCCTACTACTACACCCACAATTCCCGTGGCGATATTGTCGGAATTTACAACGGAGCAGGCGAACTCAAAGCACACTATGAATATGATGCTTGGGGTAATGTGATTTCTATAACCGATAATAACGGAAATGCAATTACAAACCCGAACCATATCGGTAATTTGAATCCGTTCCGTTACAGAGGTTATTATCAGGACACAGAAACAGGTCTTTACTACCTGATGAGCCGTTACTACGACGCCGTAACCCACCGCTTTATCAACGCCGATGGTTATTTCCAGTCAGGCGGAAGCATTTTAGATGCTAATACTTTTGCATATTGTAAAAATAACCCAATAATGTATATGGATAAATATGGGGATAAATCAGTTTATGATTTGCAAGAAGATATGATGAACAATCCGCATAGCTGTGATTACGACATAATATATTTAACCAAACTTATGAAGCAGGGCTATGGCTATAAAGAAGATATACCTGATTGGAAACTTAAAAGCGATGGAATAATTTCTACTATTGGCGAGGGAGCAATTAGTTCAGGTTTAGATTACTCAAATCAGCTTTTTACGCGCAAAACAAATTTTTTAACCCAAAAAATTTCTTCAGATTTACTGTATTGTTCCAATGTGTATTCAGCTCATCAGATAGCGTATAGTTTGTCTAGCCAGATTACTTCTGATATAACATCAGGAAACCAGTGGGATAAAGTTGGTTATGACATAGCGACAGATGTTTTGTGTACTGGAGCCCCAGTTGCAGTTACAACACTTATTGGTACATGTGTAGGTGGACCTGTAGGTGCTTTCTTCGGTTTCGTTGCAGGCTCTTTGATTTCAATAGCTGTTGATGGAATTGAGTGGAACGGAAAAACAGGAAGAGAACATATAAAATCTTGGTATTAAAAGGTAGCATAGATGATTATGAATATTGATATTAAAACATATAGCTATAGCAAAATTAAAACATTTGTGAATCTCAGATATTTATCAATGCGAATACCTGACTTAATATTTAAAATGTTAAGCTATTTTGCATACAACTTTTTAATGGTATCAGTTATAACACTTCAAATTTTTACAATGCAAGCTCACCCACTTGAAGGCTTTTCATTTTTTGATGACCGTGTAGTACCATTTCTTATAACTGCAGGAATTTTGTCTTGTATTATGTCAATTGTAACTGTATTTGTGTATCATTACAAAACAAAATGGAGTGTAATACTAAATAGTGCTATAACTTACTTTTATGTTTCTATAATATTATTTTTGCTTTCGTGTTTTTTTGCGTTTGAGTTTACTGCTTTTAATGCGATATATGCTATATTTAAGATTGCAATATATGTTCTTTGTTATTTTATCTATGTAAAGTATTTGTTTGAAAAAAAGTTGCCAAAAATTGAGGAGATAGTTCACAATGGAAGATCGTTTCCTGCAGGAATGATAGCAGGTGCTCTTACCATTGCTATAAAGCCTGTTATTAGCCTTTTAGGTCAAAATGGTGGTCTTAGCACAGCTACATTTAATGACTTTATTGCATTTTTTGAGTATTTAATTGCAGTTTGCCTAATTGTTAACATGGTTGATGCCTTTGTCAAGGCTTACTACGCAAAAATATATAACATCAATTAACTTATTAAGATACTTTTTATAACAAGATAGGGTAGAACATTTGCGGTAAGGAGGCTCGAAAGAGCCTCCTTTTTAATGCTTGAATAGAATACAAGCAAAATTCAAAACATTATATATGACAGACTGTTTTAAATGATGAAAATGTCCGATAGAAAACACATAAAATAGCAATAAAGTAGTTTGACTAATATATAATATTGTGTTAAAATTATGCGAAAAGGGGGGTGACAGCTCTATGGAGCAATATATGCCGATAGTGTGGATAGGCTTTGCAATATTTATGTTGCTTTGCGAAGGCTTCACAACACAGCTTGTATCAATATGGTTCGTTCTCGGCTCGGTTTGCGCCGCAATAACAACTATATTCACTAGCGACATAACAATCCAATCGACGGTGTTCCTTGTTGTGTCACTTGTATCGCTGATTGTGACACGACCGCTTGTGAAACGCTTTAAAAAGCGTAACAAGACAACAGGAACAAACGCAGACCGCCACATCGGTCAAGTCGGGTTTATGCTGACTGATTTAACCGATATTGACGAAACAGCACAGGCAAAAGTTGGTGCGGAAACTTGGACGGTAAAGTCCGACAAAGCACCGCTTTTAAAAGGAACAAAAGTTAAGGTTCTTGCAATCGAGGGCGTAAAGCTCATAGTAGAATCTGTAACAGAATGAGAGGTAAATAATGTTAGGACTTATTATTTTAGGTATCATCCTTTTAATCCTGCTTATAGTAATTGTAAGCAATGTCAAGGTAGTACCGCAGGCACACGCATATGTAATTGAAAGACTCGGAACATATCATGTAACATGGTCAACAGGCTTGCATGTAAAAATTCCGTTCATCGACAAAATTTCAAAAAAGGTTTCATTAAAAGAGCAAGTGATCGACTTCCCTCCACAGCATGGAGTGAATAAAACGATACCTTCTTGTAAATCTTAAAAAGTAAGTGTATATCAGAAAATTGAAGAAAATCAATAACAATTACTTATTTAATATTTTTAACATCTGAGCCATTGGGCTCTTTTTTTTATGCCTAAAATTCTTGTGAGCTTATTTTTTTGTGTTGCAAGAATGGTTGACGAAACCGGTAGAATAGATAGAGTGAGAGATGATGGATTGTTTGAATCATTTCTCAATGTTCCGTTTTAAGGGGCATAACTCTCACTTTCCTCGAAAGAAACAATCCTTAAGTAAAGTGGCAAGGAAATTTCGAGAATTGAACGGAAGAAAAATGCGCACAGAAATCATTTTGATAAGAGGAGCATCTGTTTTTGCAATTATAGATTTCGTGACAGTACGTACGATATTGATGCACTTGTTCGTATATCAGTAGCAATGAAAGATGCAATTAATGAATTTGGAGATGAATATGGTCTACCAACGGTTGGCTTAACTCAGATTTTACTATGACGGATTCATATTCTCCAAATTTAATTAGGTATTCAAAATATTATAAAAGTTTTGGATGTTCATGCCGTTTTGGAGAGTATTTTGTTACTATAAAACTTACGACTGCTCGACAATATAAGAATGATATATCTTATATTGTCGGAATTTTTAAAGAAGAAAAAGAAAAAATAAACTCAATTACTCTTGATACAATTAAAACCGGTGTATGTAATCTATTTGATGATTGGATAGGTTAGCGCAGTATTCACAAAATCTCATTACAGAAATTATGAAAAATAACGAGTATGACAAGCTTTATGAACAATATAAATTCATGAAAAGTCGGTAAAAATCTTTAACTGAATTTGATTATGAATATCCCAGTGTAGCTAATGAAGATAATATTTCTTAGATACTAGATCGCTTAAAGAATAAATCTACAAAAGTACCACGCAAGTAAAAAAGACATTTTAGGTCTATGGCTCGATGAAAGTGAAAGTAAACACACAAGGATGCTGATATTTGACGAATTAAAAACACGAGGTGTAGCATGTGTTCTGTTTATCTGTATGGGTGGAGTTTCGGGACTCAAGGAAGGAGCTAAGTCGATTTTCAAGAATGTTGTTGTACAGCGTTGTATCGTACATTTGATTCAAGAACAAATCAAATACATATATATCTTCTGTCTTTTCGGCTATATCTCGCTGATGCATTCCTTTCGCATACATAGCTAGTACTTTTCTTCAATTTCAGATACATCTTTTTATGTTTTGGTATAAGCTTTGGTTCAAAGTCTGAATCTCTGTCACTAGGTACTTTGATATCTACTTTACTGGAATTTGTTTTAATCTTTTTGTTTGTGTAACCGCTGCGACGATTATCGGTCGTTATAGAACCGTGCTCATTCTTTCCATAGCCTAGATGACTATTTATCTCATTTTCTAGCATTGTTTAAAACATCGGTCCGAAAATGTCTTTTAAAGCGTTTTACATATCCGCTATGCTTTTCGGATTATACTGTTCGATAATTTGCTTTGCAAGTTCCTCGCCAGGTGTGCTTTCCTTCTTTTTTTCCATTTCATTCATTGTTTTTTGTCCTTCCCTTTGTTATAGCACACTTTCACTCAAACGCAAAAAGTGTTCTAACTTACACACTTTACTTTACAAGCTCTAGTCAAACAATTCAGATAATTTTGCATCATTGAAAAAAGGTCCTGCATCTAAAGTCCCATCAAATAGCGCAGCATATACTTTTTTGTCTGCACGGAGTCGATATTTCTCTAATGGATTCATAATGGAAGCGCCATGTTTTGTTTTACTCACAAAGCAAATTTCATCATTACGAAGCATTTCAGATGCTAAGAGTCTCGATTCATGAGAAGTAATAATCAACTGCGTGTTTCGTATCTTTGCTCTTGATAAAAACAGCTCCATTATTTTTACTGTCATTGATGGGTGTAAACATCTATCAATTTCATCGATTACAAAGATTCGGTTATCAGATATTTTAAAAAAAATTTCAATAAGGTCTAATAACCTAGCTGTACCATCTGATTCTTCATTTAAATCAAAAAATATATTTTTATTTTCATGGCTAAATTCAATAGTAGTGATTGTTATTTTATCATTTGCATCTATTTCAAATGTGTAGAATTCTTTATAAGAGCGAGCCATTATTTTTGGGCGTTCATCAGTTTCAGATTCGATGTGTGTATTTGCCTTTTCTAAATCTGCGACAATTCTATTATAAAGCTCATCTGGTATTTTGTTTTTTATCACTTCTACAGGTACTTCTACAATCTTTAATTCGCTGATACCTGTACCAAGAGCATTTAATAACTCAGCAATTTCGTCCAAATTTGTATCTGTGAAATACGGATATCCTGTAAGAATACTATCTGGAAAACTGATATTTAATTTGTCTGCAAACCATTTAAAAATATCTCGCAGAATTTGTAACTCTGGAAGATCAGAAAACATTTTTCCTTTGTTTTTATTTATAATTGACAAAAACAAAGTTTCTTGGTCATTAACACTATCTTCACCATAGTTATTAAGTTTTGCAATAGCATCAGCTTTTTTAAAGTAGTGTCCAACAGTAAATGCTTCAGCTATAGTATCACGGCAAAATAAATATTTTGGAGAAACAGAACTTTGTTGCTCATATAAATACTCTTTCAAAATGCTACCTGTCGAAAGAATAATCGAGAAGCCATATACAAAAATCTTTGAGTCACAGAGAAATTCTATTTCAAAGTCAGAAGGAATGGTCTTTTTTTTAGAATTCATTCTAAAATACTTATTAGAAAAACCGCGAGGCAATCCATCGACTATCATTCGTTGAACGAATTGGAATGCAGAAACGAGATTTGATTTTCCAGAAGCATTTGCTCCGAGTATAACTTTACATTTCGTAAGTTTTATTTTCTTGTTATTAAAAATTCTTTCAATATTCTTTCTAGCTTTTCCTGCCATCATTGAAAATGTTTCTTTATCGTCGAATGACAAAAAATTTGAAACTGAAAATTGAATTAGCATCGTTATCTCTCCTATAGATTACATACTACGATATCATACTGCAATAAAACGATTTTGTCAATAAAATATTTGTATTTGATGTCATAGGGGCTTGTGAAAAAGATTGATAAAACGAAATTTTCGATAAATTATTGACTTTAGAAGCTGGGTATGGTACTATATATGCAAGTAACTAGCACTCGTGTCACCAAAGTGCTAGTTAGATAATAGAAAGAGAGGTATTCATTTGAAGAATATACATGAACGTCAAAAAGATATCCTGTCCATTATTTCTAGTCTTGATATATCGCCGACAATGTACAGGAACGCCATTGAAAAATACAATGCAATAACAAAATTCTTAAATGATTGCGGTATTGAAGCAACTATGTATCCGCAAGGATCTTTTGCATTTGGAACCGTTGTTCGTCCAAATGCGAAGGATCCTTCTGCAAATTATGATTTGGATTTTATCTGTCAGGTCTGTGGCTGTCGAACTGATTATACACCGAGCGGACTTCGTCAAAAAATTGAAGATGCCCTTAACTCGAGTGGAGTGTATGGCGGAAAACTGACAGTATACAAAGAATGCTTTACTATTGAATATGCTGATATCAATGATATAGGTTTCTCAATTGACATTGTTCCAGCTGCAGATGAAGATAGTAATAATAAAAAGCGCCTTATTGGTAAGAGCTTAAATCCCGAACTGATTGAAACAGCAATTGCAATTCCTAAACATAACGGAGAGCGAAATTATTCATGGTTAACTAATAATCCAAAAGGATTCCGCACATGGTTTGATAAGAAGAATGCTCCTTTTTTGGCTGTATCAAGGGCATCATTTCGTGAACGCCTCTTTGAAGAAAATAGTGTTCTTTTTTCATCAGTAGAAGAAATTCCACATGAATTGGACCGTTCAGCACTTCAGCGGGTTATCCAGATTTTAAAACATCACAGAGATGTGTATTATGCTAAATTTGAGGATGGGGATGAACTTAAACCTATTTCTGCAATTATTAATGTAGTCACCACTCAGATTGCTTCACAGTATAATCCTAATTGCTCTGTTTTTGAGTTACTGGAATATGTACTCGGTGAGCTAAATATCTATGCGCAGCAAGAAAAACTTACATTTAAGGAGTTTGCACAAATATACAGCAATCGCACTGTTTTCTCCCGATCAGACGGAAAATGGCGCATAGAAAATCCAGCAAATCCGGAAGATAATTTAGCCAACAAATGGAACCAAGATAATAGAATCCCTGCATATTTCTTCCGCTGGGTCAAAGCCGTTAAAACCGATCTCATTGAATCTTTACAGCAAGAAGATGAGCAACAGTTTAGAGCGGCAATTGAAAATGGATTTGGAAAAACATCGGTAACCGCTGTTTTAGGCAAAAAGTATTGTAAACTTATTTCACCGAAACCTATTGCTTCACAAGGTGTAGCAAAACCTTACCGAAGACTATGATTTTTTGTAAAGAATCCGCCGTGCAGCAGATTGACCATCTGCTGCATATATATGATGGACTTAGTATTGAAAACATACTTGATACAGAAATAGTCCTTGTGGGACATATTCTAGTAAACCGTACAGCATTGGGTTACCAACTATACAAAAAATATCAGATTAAAATTATTATTCCTCTGAATTCTGATAGTTTACCTTATGTGATTGATATAGGCAATCAGATTGAAAAAGGATATCCGCATCGATATGCAGATGGACGATTGTGCCTCGAAACAGATACGGCAATTCGAACTTATTTCATTACAGGTTTTAATCTGGAAATTTGGATGCAGGATTTTGTTGAGCCTTACTATTTCTCATATGAATATTATCAAAGATATGGTGTATTTCCATTTGGAGAACGTGCGCATGGTATAGAAGGAGTACTCCAAACATACGGAGAATATTTTAACGAAATAGATTATGTAAAAGTTTTTGGGTTAATGAAATTTATTCAGTTTGGTCAATACCGAGGGCATTTGTCATGTCCATGTGGGTCAGGAAAGAAAATGCGGTCGTGCCACGGAAAATTTATAAAGAAGTTTTTTGAAAATAACAACTTAAAAATTATAGTTCAGAGTGACTATAAAACAATTAAGGAGATGTTGGAGGCATATTATGAGCAGTCAAAAAATACAAAAACTGCAAAATGAGACGAGATTTTTAAAGATTCAATATGCGGCTCGCAGATGCTTTAATATGGCTGAGAATTATAATTACTTTGCTTGGTTGGCCTGTATTGTTTCAGCGTTTTCCATATTTCTTCCAGATACTTGGCATACATTTATCATTAATGGCATACCGTTTATTTTTGATTTTGTAGCCACAATATTTTGTAAAATGACACAAAGAAATGTATACTGGGGCGCATATCTTAGAAAATATTTTGACGCAAACGTGATTGGCATAAATGCTAGTCAATTCTCAAAATCTGAAGAACAGAATATACTTGAAAAGGCAGAATCTGTTTTCTCTGCACATCCACATGAGGGATTAATTCAAATTAAAAATACGGGTCATGATGTTCCGCCCGGGGTTAAAGATTGGTATGAATTTTCCACCCCATTAAATGCTGTTGAAGCTCAATTTGAATGTCAAAAGCAAAATATATGGTGGAACAAAAAAATGAGCCAACGAAAAATTCCTATTATCATCTTTGTGGGAATATCTATTATTGTAGGTTTTGGATTTTTTATGCATATGTTAAATCGTAGTATTTTTACTACCCTTCTTTGTTCAGGTGGCATTATCCTTAAATTATTTGAACGGTTATATGAAAGCATAAAATATATACAAGTTTCTCTAAAAATAGATGGTTCAAAAGAAACCATAGAAATCAAGCCTGAGGAAAAATATGTAGAGCACTTGCAGTCACTAATTGATGAACGGCGCGGAATTAATGTTCTCGAGTTAAATTTTATTCACAAAAAGGTGGCCACCAAATTATCTGAACTCTATAGCAAATCCTCAGCCTCACATTCCTAAAAGTTTACACACATTCCCTCAACGCTACTATGACGAAATTTGCTTCTCTTATAGAAATAGAAACCCTTTAACGTTAAAATTAAAGTGCATACTCTAAGAAGGTTAAATCACATGGACGAAAATAATTCCATCCAGCTTTTTGAGGATAGAAAATTACGCACCATATGGGACGAAGAACGGGAAAAATGGTATTTCTCTGTTGTAGATGTTATTGCCCTCCTGAAAGATAGTTCTAAACTAACAGACTACCTCAAAAAATGCGTAAGCGTGATGAACAGTTCACAAGCTATCTGAGGATAAATTGTACCCCAGTGGCTATGATGGGTACAACAGGCAATTGGTAGCGCATTAGAGACTTATCAAAAAAAGGATATGATACAGAAAGGATTCACCAGCGATCCCTTTCGATCTGCGTTCGTAATGAGCTTACCACCGAATGGCACGAGCGCGGCATGTAGCAGGATAAAAAGTATGACATTCTTACCGATGAGATCGCGAAAACATGGTCTGGCAATGACTATTCAGCAATATAAGAAACTGAAAGGTCTGAAAAAGAAAATTCTCGTGATAATATGAGCACTATGAAAATTTTTCTAAATATGCTGGCAGGGGCTACAACCACAGAACTGTCAAAAGCCATCGGCCGAAAGATTTTTCTGAAAGTCAAGAGATTGCCCGTCGAGGCGGCAGCTATGCCGGTCGGGTTAAACCAGATATCGAAAAGGATATCGACCGACCGGTCATTATATCGCAGAACGCCACACAGCTTAATGCCGTAGTTGTTGGCATGATATAAAACATAGCGGAAACGGAAAAGCCTGATAATAACGAAAATAAATAAAAAATAGGGAGTACAGCCAATCGGATGAACCGAAAAGCTGTATTCTCATTTGTGTGGTAGAAAGTGTTTGAAATATTTTTAACCTCTGAGCCATTGGGCTCTTTTTTTATGCTTAAAATTAGGCGGCAGGGTAGTTGCAACAGGTAATATATACAAATATCGGAGGTTGGTGTTGGTGAAATTTACAAAAATAAAATAACTCATAAAAATATATTTACAACTTTGCACGATGTGATATATAATAACAATAGCGTACAAAATGTAGGAAGATAGCAGTTAAAAACAGTGAACAATTACCAAATGATTTA
>OGZF01002158.1_pt1 | contig 9830 bp, 8 predicted proteins | sample 1576771 | NCBI WGS metagenome assembly OGZF01 (sample SAMEA3541536, study PRJEB24748) | human gut metagenome | biome: human gut; feature: human-associated habitat; material: faeces | place: China | collected 2012
TAATTGTCGATTTTTTTGAAATGATTTTCAATCCAGCATATTACTTGGCGCTTACATTTAATAAAATTGGGATATAAGAAGTATCAAGCTATTTCATTAATTAGAGAAGCTAAAGCTATTATGGTTCATCAAAAGGGATGTGCATACTACAATAATAAAAGATTAGGAAGAGTTCCGAGAGAAGTTGTTGAAGAAATTTTAGGAGTGTCTTTTGAATCTGAAATGAGTGGTATTAATGAAAAATAAGACTCAACAAACCACAAAATATCCAGGAGTATATATTGATAATAAAGGAAATTACTTCTATCAGACTGAGTTTGGGGTAGATAGATTTACGGGAAAAAGAATAAGAAAAAAGGGAAGAAAAGATAGGAATGGTAAGCCTTTTTCTTCCGCTTTTGAAGCTAATAAAGAGTTAACTCGTTTAAAAAGAGAATATCATAAAGCTAATGGTTATGGCAACTATAAAATGACATATGGTGAGTTTATGGATAAAGTATATATACCATATTATAAAACAGAAGTTGAAGAAAGCACATTTAATGTTAAAGAGGGAATATTAGAAAAAATAAGGGATAGATTTAGTTCTATCCCACTTCGTTCTATATCAGTAGAAAATGTTCAAAACTTTCGCACATGGCTATTAAGTAGTAAAGAAAATGGTGGGGAAGGATATTCTCAATCATATGCAAGTCTTATTTTTGGTATGTTTAGAAAAAGTTTAGATAAAGCAGTAGAAATGCAATACTTAGAACATAATATAGCTAAAAATGTTAAAGCAATTCAAAAAGGAAAGGCAATAGTTCCATATTGGACAAAGCAAGAATTTGAAAAAGTTATTAATCAAATTTATATTGGAGATTTTTACGAGCATTTAAATTTTGTTATGTTATGGGTGTATTATATGACAGGAATTAGAGTAAATGAAGGTACGGCATTATATTGGAATAATGTTGATTTAACAAAGAAACGATTAACTATTCATCATATGCTTATTATTAAAAATAAAACGGAGTGGAAAAGAAATTCATATACAAAGACGGAAGATGGCAAGAGAATAATTGCTTTAGATGATGATACTATAAAAATTTTAAAAGAGTGGAGAATAAGACAGAAGGAAATTGGGTTAGGTGGAGAAGAAGATTTTGTTTTTACTTATGATGGATTACCAATGATTAAATCAACAATATCTAGAATAATTAATCGTTATTCTAAATTAGCTAAAGTAAAGAAGATACAAGCGAAAGGATTAAGGCATTCTCATGCTAGTTATCTTATTAATGAATTTAATGTATCTGTACTTGTATTATCTCAACGTATGGGTCATAGTAGCCCAGAAATAACATTAAAGCATTATGCACATATGTGGAGTGGAGCAGATACAGAAATAGCTGCGAAAATAACAGGTAATATAAATATTGAAACTGCGAATGAAACAAAAGTTAAATTTAATGGAAATCAATCATTAAAAAAATAGTATAATATTTATGTAGTGAATGGAAAATGACGTGAGTGCACCATTTACAGTGAGAGGGGGGGATGATAGCCTATTTGGTATGAGCCTATAATTAAAAATGAGGTGGCTCCGTAGGCTCTTAAGAATTATCACCCCAGAGCCTCACTGTCAATGGCATTTGGAATGGATTGCGTATAAAATAAAGTATATTAAGTTATGAAGGTGATCATAATGATTTATAATATTACAGATAATAGAATATCCATAGATGATTATTTTTTTGAAATGGATACGAATAACAATATTCATATTTATACTAATGGAATGAAATATCTTGGTATTATCAAGGTAGGATATCTTCTTGATTTTAAGCAGTTTAAAGAAATTTGTAATGAGTGGATACTAAAATGTGAATTAAAAAAAAGATTTTAGATGTTTAATTGTATAATTGTGTTGATAAGATTATGAAATTTATAAAGGGTGATATTGGTTGAAAAAATATATTATCTTATCAGATTTACACTCTAATTGGGGAGCTTTGCAACAATTAGAACATATAGAAGAATTTAAAGATGAAAATAGTCATATTATTTTTGCTGGTGATTACATAGATGGAGAAGAGCAAGAGTTTGAGTATGGTATAAAAGTTCTTGATTATGTTATTGAGTTGGTAGAAGCTAAGAAAGCAACAGCATTATTAGGAAATCATGATGAGTTTTGGGTGAAAACGAGTAATTACAATTTTGAAGCGTATAATTTGTGGTTATTAAATGGAGGGAGAGAAACCTTTGATAAAAATGGACTAAAAAATGTTGATGGGTTTCTTGAAATTGTTGGGATGCTTAATTTAGAACCTTTATCTAAATATACTAACTTTTTAAGTAAGCTTCCTAAAAAATTTATTACAGATAATATTCTAGTAGTTCATGCAGGAATTGACTGGAGAGTTAATATTGATGAGCAAGATGATTATGATTTACTTTGGATTAGGAACTCTTATATTTATACAAATTTGAGAATTGATATAAATGATATTCCAAAAGATAATTTAAAAAGGGTAATTGTAACTGGACATACTCCTACTGCATATATGACTAGAGAAGGTACATGTAACATAATTAGTTATGAATATCCATGTAAAAGATATTTTATAGATGGTGGATGTAAAATGGGGAGAGAAAGAGGACAAATTAATGTATTGGTTTTAGATGAATTGGGAAATGAACTTAACAGATATATATTAAAGTAAAAAAATAAGCTTTAAAATTATAACAATAAGTTACATTCCCCACCATATTCCCCACTTAATAGTTATGATTCTTTATAAATCTAGAGTTTAAGCACTTTATAAGGAACCGTATATAATTGAGTTTGAATAATTCGATCTTTTAAATCCTCTAAATATAAAGGTTTACTGATATGCCCATTCATACCAGCCTCGTAACATTTCTGAATATCTTGCATATACGCATTGGCACTCATCGCAAGAATTGGAATCTTTTTATCTTTTTTTCGAATTTGTATAGTGGCCTCATACCCATCCATAATAGGCATCATAAGATCCATTAGAATCAAATCTAAATCCTTGATTTGATCAAACTGTTCTACAGCCTCTTTACCATTTTTAGCCTTATACACAATAGCCCCTTCACTTTGAAGCATAAACTCTATCACATCCATATTGATCTCATTATCTTCCACGACAAGTATAGATAGATTTTCAATGGACATTGTTTGATTTTTTAAAGATTTATTCTCAACAGGATTCAAATCAATCTCTAAAGGAAGTTGAACAATAAATTGAGTACCTTCATCAATTTTACTTTCCACCTTGATTGTGCCATCCATCTTCTTTACAAGCTCTTGCACAATACTCATCCCTAAACCCGCACCATCTATACGCTTATTTTTCTGAACAAAAGGTTTGAACAATTTGTTTTGAATGAATTCTTCACTCATTCCTATTCCTGTATCTTCTACAACAAATTCAAAACAATCCGTTTTTTCTTCAACAGATAAATACACTTTTCCACTGGATTTATTATATTTAATCGCATTACTTAAAAGATTCAACAAGACCTTCTCAATATGTGTAGGACTACCCATCAAATGATCATGTTCTATTTGAGTCTTCATAAACAATTCAATCTTATAATTCGATGCCTGTAGATCAATAATAGTTTGAACCCTACCTAATAATTGACTTAATTCAAACGATTTATTTTCCAACACAACCGAATCCGTTTCTAATGTTCGTATATCTAAAATGTCATTTACTAAAGACAACAAGTGCGTACTTGATATCCACATCTTATCATAGGCATCTTTGATGCGTTGTTTATCATCACCACATCTTTGAATCACTTGAAGCATTCCAATAATGCCATTGATTGGCGTACGAATATCATGGCTCATACTTGCCAAGAAACGCATCTTAACTTGATTAGCCTTTGTTTCATTTTCTAAGGCGAGTTGAAGCTTTCTATTCATATCAAAATAACGCTCTGTATCATGACAACGACGAACTTGTTCCTCCTCAAAAATCCTCTCATAATATGCATTCTTTTTCTCTAATGCCAAAATTATGACATCCAAATCACAAATAACTTTGCCATATTTATATCGAGAAGATTCAACCATTAAGCCTAAACGAATCTCATCCGGATGTTTAACCATATATGAATCCATATATCGTAAGATGGCTTTGACTTGATCAAACATCTTCTGCTCTAAATAATAATCAAATAAAGCAATACAAGCATCTATATATTCTACCGCATACATAGTCTCAATACGTTTTTCAAGTTCATCAGCACATCTATTTAATTCAGAATGCATCCCGGCTTTACTAAATAATTCAATACCACAATTCAAATAATCTTCTAAAATAATATGTTTACCATCATGCTCATCTAAACCAATATTAAATGCTTCTAAAGCCTTATCCACTTGATTTAGACTATTGTAAATCAAAGCTAAATTCAAATAGACATAGGCACCCATATCTTCAACGCAACAAGGCATGAATTCTTTGGCTTTTAAAATACTATCTAAAGCCTCTTCATACTTTTCCTGCTTTACGTACGTAATTGAAATATTATTGTATTCATAACAATAATGTCCAACATCCTCATGTTCCATCGCAATCTGTAAAGCTTTTTCGTAATAATAACGACTTGAAACATTTGCCCCATCATAATAGAGCATGACACCCATTAAATTGAATGCAGAAATAAGTTCTCTTACAAATGGCATACTTTGATACTGCAAAATGATGGGTTCAATAATCTCTTTTGCCTTATTAAAATTTCCTTCATAATAATAAGCCATACCCAAATAAAAGATGGCCGCAACCATAACTTCTAAATCATTTGAACTTTCATTTAATACATCATGATAAAACTTTTCCTGCTCACTTAATTTTAGTTTTCCAACACCTTCTACTTCTTTTATTAATTCTTGATACTTCATAATCTTCACCTAGATTAAATGTATCATGAATGAAAAAAAAGCACAAACTTGAAAGTTTGTGCCTGGAATTATTTCACTAATAATTCACAAATTTTCTTTGAATATGCGATTGGATCTTTGATTGCGAAGCCTTCAATTAAACAAGCCTGATCATATAATACTTCAGCAACTTCTTTAACTTTATCTTTATCAGAAGCGTATAAAGTCTTCAATGTTTCAAAGATTGGATGATTTGGATTGATTTCCAAAATACGCGTAGCCTTCATAGGCATTGGACTTTGGTTAGGCATATTTGCGAAAACCTTTTCCATCTCAAAAGAAATACCTTCGCCAGCCGTTAAGCATACTGGATCCTCTGTCAATTTATTTGACAATTTAACTTCAGCAACCTCATCGCCTAAAGCTTCTTTCATAAATGTCAATAAATCTTTATTTTCTTCTTTTGATTTATTTAAAGCTTCCTTTTCTTCCTCAGAATCTAAATCTAAATCTCCTTGAGCTGCATTTCTGAACGTCTTTTCTTTGTAGTTCATCAATGTCTGCATCACAAATTCATCCACTTCATCAGTTAAATAAAGAACTTCAAATTCTTTATTCTTCAATGTTTGAACAACTGGCATCTTATCAATCAACTCAACATCTTTACCAGATACAAAGTAAATATCTTTTTGATCCTCTTTCATACGTGAAACATATTCACTTAAAGTAACATATTTCTTTTCTCTTGAAGAGTAGAACAACAATAAATCTTGGAATTTTTCTTTATCCATACCATAGTTGTTGTAGACACCAAACTTCAAGTTTACACCAAATTCTTCAAAGAATTTTTCATATGCTTCACGATCTTTGGCAAGCATATTTCCAAGTTCATTCAATACTTTCTTTTCAATACGACCCGCAATCAATTTTAATTGATGATCATGTTGAAGCATTTCACGAGAAATATTTAAAGATAAATCTTGAGAATCCACTAGACCTTTCACAAAACGCAATGAATCTGGCAACAATTCTTCGGCATGATCCATAATGAATACGCCTCTACAATAGAGTTGAAGACCTTTCTTATAGTCTTGTGAATAGAATCCTTGAGGTAAGTGTGATGGAATATAAAGTAAGGCTGTAAAGCTAGTATTTCCCTCAACACTAAAATGAATCACTTTTTGAGGATCTTGATAATCATAGAAATGATCCTTGTAGAATTGATTGTATTCTTCATCTGTAATCTTCGATTTTTGACGTTTCCATAAAGGAACCATTGAGTTTAAAGTCTGATCTTCAACCACTGTTTCATATTCAGGCTTTTCACTTTCCTCAGTACCCTCTTTCATCTTCTGAGTTTCTACATTCATCTTGATTGGATAACGAATATAGTCTGAATATTTCTTAATCAATTCTTTTAGCTCGTATGTCTCTAAATATTTAGAATATTTTTCTTCATCTGTATCTTCTTTTAAAGTTAAAATGATTGTTGTACCATTTGTTTCCTTTGTACAAGGTGTGATTTCATAACCATCTTCACCAGCACTTACCCATTCATAAGCTTCATCACTACCTGCTTTTTTCGTAATAACACGAACATCTTTTGCGACCATAAATGCAGAATAGAATCCAACACCAAATTGACCAATGATATCGACATCTTCATCGTTGTTTTCTTCTTTTTTCTTCATTTCCTCTTTAAAAGCCAAAGAACCACTCTTCGCAATTGTACCCAAGTTTTCCTCTAATTCTTCCTTTGACATACCAATACCAGTGTCCGAAATTGTTAAAGTACGAGCTTCCTTATTTGGTTCAATACGAATCTCAAATTGACTTGCATCCGCATGACCTTGACTTTCATAATAATATTTATCAATCGCATCACTCGCATTCGATACAAGTTCACGTAAGAAGATTTCCTTGTGTGTATAAATGGAATTGATCATCAAATCCAATAAACGTTTTGACTCCGCTTTAAACTGTTTTTTCTTAGCCATAATACCACTCCTTCATTAGCACTCTAATATTTTGCCTGCTAATACTATACAACACCTTTTTAGCAGTGTCAACACCTGTGTGCTAAACGCAAAAAAAGAATTCGACTAAACGAATTCTTAGCTTCTTTACCCACTTTTCAAATAATACTGTTAACTATTTTTATTCATATTTGTAGCATACAATGGATTGGCTGCTCTTATTTCACTTCCAAAAACCATCTTCAATTCTTCAAAAGCTATTTTCACGTGTTCGGGAATATCCACATGTGCAATATAATTCTTTCCATTCGGACCATAGCCATTCGCATCATCTGAAAGTCTAGGAATTTCTCCCATCAACAAATTCACATATCTTTCTATCGTCCACATGCCATGTATATTTTCTTCATAAACTAATTCATCATTCTGATTCAATACTTTAGCACAATAAGTGGCATAATTAATGATTGTCACATCATCCTTGACATATTTTTTCAATCCTGCCGCCATACGCCTTTGCATAGAAGCATCCTGACTTAGAATGATACTTTTAAACGAAATATTGTTTTCTTTCAATAAATCCAAAAGATACGTAATATTATTGCCACAATTTGTAGACTTTGTTTCTAGATAGTCCGCCTTGCATCCATATACATGTTTAATATACTTTTGAAATATTTCTGCTTCTGATAAATCCGTTGTCTCAATATCTGGATATTCTAAATGAACAACCTGACGTAGTGTATCTGTTGTATGTCCTGCTCCACCAACAATAATATATTTTTTCGCAACGAAGTTTTTAATTCCACTAGCTAAAACATCGCCACCTTCAAGAATACTACCACCAAATAAAACCATCACATCCACCTGATGAATTCCATATCGATTAAACAATTCTTCTTGATTCAACGCATCAATATCTCTTGTTCCCAAGAATTTTGCGAGTGTATTTATATTTTCTGCAACATTACAATCCATACATCCTTTTCCTTTCAAAATAATCAGCAGTTACAAACTGGAAGTTATCAAAGATAAATCTCACAATATTTGAAAATAGCATACCGCTGAATCACAAAAAATGCAGCGAACTTTCGCTATCAAACCACACTTTTTACAACGAACTTTTGTTGTATATACACACTTTTTACAACGAACTTTGCGAATTCGGCCTTTAAAATATATCAGCCATAAGTATGCAAACAGGAATTTACATTTACAACATGATCCAATATCTTTGTATTAGCTTACCCTCTTTTAAAACTTCGTTTTCTAATACGCCGCCATTATTGATAATTGATTTGACAGAACCAATGTTGTCTTTATCACAAACCAATAAAACTTTATCCATACCAAGTTTCTTGCATTCTTCTAAAGCCAAGCTGATCATTTTGGTTGCGTAACCTTTTCTTCTTTCGCTTGGTCTTATACCATCTCCAATATGACCACCATATTTCAATAAATATTCGTTTAAGTAATGTCTGATATTAACAGCACCAACCATGGTATCCCGGTCTTCATTTAAGCAAAAGAAAGTAGAATCAGGAACAAACCCATCATCCGTAGTTGATATTTCTAAAGTATTTAGATAATATTCAAAATCATCATAATCATTTTTAAATATAGCCCATGGCGAAGTATTTGCGTTATGGGTATCGTTATACGATTTCCATTCTTTAATCATTTCTATAATTTGATTTTTGTATTGCAAACTGCCTTTCATTAATTTTAATGCCATGAATTTATTCCCTCCAAATTCCAATTTATCTAAATCTTTCTTATAGGATGTCGAATGACTGTTTTCCATTTTTCCGGTGCAACCTTTCTTGCATCCGACAAATATATTTCATGATGTAGTCTTTGACTATTCATATCATTCGCATATCCATTTAGTTTTAAATATTCATCCATAAGTGCAACTGTAGCTGGTTCATCATCAAAAGATCCTAAGTGCATGATTTGAACACACAAACCTTCATCAACCGTCAAAAACTCTGCCGATGAACAATCTATTTTTTTCTTTTTAGTTGCTACTTCAACAGCCCATTCAAAATCTTTTTCATTCACAAAATCAGGCAATCGAATGACTGAAATCCAATGAAATGAATCTTTATCTGCATAATTCACACCATCTATATCATCCTGCCACCAGAATCCTTCAAGTGGTGGAACTACATATTCAAAGAATCCTTCAATTTTATAATCCGTCTTATAACTCATTCTCAAAGTATAAGCAATCGCATACAATACGCCAATTGCCTGCTGATATGCTCCACCTTCTTCATTTGGATTGCCCTCACCTCTGACCGCAATGTAATTTGCTTCAGGAACATTTACAATCACAGGTTTATTTTTAGGCATATAAAACTCTTTATATTCTTTCTTAAAATCAAAAGCCATAATTACTCCTTAAATTTGGTTTTATCTATTTTTTTAAGTATACCATTAAATATGAAAACTATACAAAAAGACTGATCTCTCAGCCTTTCATTTATCAATACGCTTTGTCTTAATCTATACGATCATAAACTATAATTTATTCATTTATTTGTATTTCTTCTTAAGATTAATACTCAATATTATTGCAACAACTGATGAAATAATTAATCCTGCAACTAATGAAAATATCCAAAGATTATTTTCATTAAAAAGAAGAATAACGGAAATATCCATAGATATTATGAAAAGTACAAAGAAAAGATTTAAAATTATAGTATCTTCTTTCCAATATTTTTCTTTATCACTAGTGTTTAAACTATTGTAAAATTCAAACCCATTGTCTAGTTCTTTACCAACTTTAGTGCTTCTTATTTTGTTTGTTGCATACCAAATAAGTAGGTATATCATGTTTAAAAAAATAAAAATCATAGTATTCTTTGTCATGTTTGATCCTCCACAAATTCCGATTGAGATTTCACCTGTTTTAAGAGATTTAATAACTGTTATATTTT
>OGZF01002163.1_pt1 | contig 9809 bp, 10 predicted proteins | sample 1576771 | NCBI WGS metagenome assembly OGZF01 (sample SAMEA3541536, study PRJEB24748) | human gut metagenome | biome: human gut; feature: human-associated habitat; material: faeces | place: China | collected 2012
CATATCCTCCAGCCAGCGGTCGCCGGAATTGCCCAGCATCTCCACCATGCCGGTGAGGCCGCCGGGGTTGCCCATCTGCATGATCATGTTGTGGCCGAAGATGGCCCAACGGATGCCGGGGCCGTACACCAGCGCCTTGTCCACATCCTCCACGGAGCATACGCCCCGCATCACCAGATCCTGCACCTCACGATACAGGGCCAGCTGCAGACGGTTGGCAATGAAGCCGGGGCACTCCTTACGCAGCAGAACGGCCTCCTTGCCAATGGACTGATAGAAATCATAGGCCAATTGGACGCAGTCATCGTCCGTCTTGTCGCAGCGGGTGAGCTCCACCAGAGGAATCAGGTGCGGGGGATTGTAGGGGTGAGCTCCGATGCAGCGCTCCGGGTGAAGCGCCTCGGCCACGATATCGGAGATCAGCAGGCCGGAGGTGCTGCTGGCGTACAGGGCGTCCGGGGCGGCATACTGCTCCACCTGCGCCAGAATGGAGCGCTTGATCTCGATGCGCTCCGGGCCGCTCTCCTGAATGAACTGGGCGTCCTGCACCGCCTCCTCCATGGAGGTGGTGGGGCGCACGCAGGCGATGATCTCGTCCTTGCGGGCGGCGGTGATGGCGTTGTGGGCCACCAGTGCGTCCAGACTGCGGAGCATCTGGTCGTGGCTCTTGGCCAGCTGCTGGTCGTTGATGTCGTAGAGGGTGACGTGCAGGCCCTTCAGGGCATACTGGATGGCCCAGCTGGAGCCGATGACGCCGCCCCCGACACAGGCGGCATTCTTGATATCAGAAACGTTCATACCGTCCTCCTTCAGCGAACCAGCGGCGGGATGCCCAGAATTTCACGGGCCTCGGCGGGGGTGGCGGGCTGATTGCCGAAGAGCTTGACGGCCTCCACGGCCCGCTGCACCAGCATCTGGTTGGTGGCCATGATCTTCTTGCCGTTTTCGTCCTTGCCGTACATGACGTTATCCTCCAGGCCAACACGCAGGCCGTCGCAGCCCAGGGCCAGGCCGGCCAGCATCATGGGCATATGGGCCTTGCCGATACCGGAAACGGACCAGGTTGCACCCTTGGGCAGATGGCCAACCATGAAGGCCAGGTTCTCGGCAGTGCCGGGCATGGAGCCGCCAACGCCCATGATGAACTGCATATGGGGGTTGCCGGGAATGCCGTGCTTGTTGACATAGTACATTGCAGAATCCAGATGGCCGGTGTCGAAAATCTCGAACTCGGGCTTTACGTCCTCCTTGACCACTTCCTCCGCCAGCTTATTCAGGAAGCGGGGGCTGTTCTCAAAGATGTAGCTGTTGGCCCAGTTGAGGGTGTTGGGGTCGAAGGAGCACATCTCGGGCTTCAGTGCGGACAGATGCTGGAGGCGCTTGTAGTCCTCGTACTCGCCGCCGGAGGTGGTGAGGTTGATGATAATATCAACGCCCTCCTTCTTGCACAGCTCGCGGGTCTTCTCCACAGCCTCGGTGAACTTCTGGAGGCTCATGGACTTATAGCCGATCTGCATTACGCCGTCCACTTCCTTGTCCTCGCGAACATGGATATGGGCAATGCTTGCGCCCAGCTTTGCGCAGGCAACAATCTGCTCAGCCAGCTCGTCAGCGGTGTAGGGAACGGTGGGAGCCTTATCCTTCTTGGTACCGGCGCCGCAGAGGCACACCTGAATCATAATCTTATTGGACTTTGCCATAATCAATTACATCCTTTCTCAGAACCGATTGGTTTTTCAGTCGCACATCTCGATGACGGTTGCCTGGCCCATACCGCCTGCAATGCACAGGGTAGCCAAACCGTACTTGAGGCCGCGCTTCTTCATCTCATACATCAGGGTCACCAGGATCCGGCAGCCGGAGGAGCCCACGGGATGGCCCAGGGCAATGGCGCCGCCGTTGACGTTGATGATGTCCATCTTGTCCTCCCAATGGAGCTGCTTGATGCAGCCCAGGGACTGTGCGGCAAATGCCTCGTTAAGCTCGATGAGCTGAATGTCGTCAATGGTGAGGCCGGCGTTCTTCAGCGCCTTGGGAACGGCATAAACGGGGCCAAGACCCATGGTGCGGGGATCGCAGCCTGCGGTGCCCATACCGATGATCCGGCAGATGGGCTTGAGGCCCAGCTCCTTGGCCTTTTCCTCGGTCATCAGCAGCATGCAGGATGCGCCGTCGTTCCGTCCGGAGGAGGAAGCCGCGGTCACGGTGCCGGTGAGCTCGGAGCTGTTATAGATCCGGCCCTGGTCGTCGGTGGTGATGTTGAAGCAGGGCTTGAGCTTGCCCATCTTCTCCATGCTGGTGTCGCGCTTGGGGAATTCGTCGGTGTCAAATACGATGGGGGGCTTTTTTCTGCCCTGAGGGACAACCACGGGAACGATCTCGTCCTTAAACTTGCCTGCGTCAATGGCGGCAATGGCCTTCTGCTGGGATGCAAAGGAGAAGGCGTCCTGCTCCTCCCGGGTGATGCCCAGGGTCTCGGCGATCTTCTCGGCGGTGGCGCCCATGTTATAGCGTCCGAACATCTCCTGGGGCTGAGAACGGAACTGTCCCTCCGTTACGGCGTCCACAAACTCGGTGTTGCCGGTGCCCACACCCCAGCGGGCATTGCGTACATAAAATACGGCGTTGGACATGGATTCGGTGCCGCCTGCCAGGACGACATCGGAAAGTCCGGTCATAATCTGCATCGCACCGTTCTGCACGGCGGTCATGGCAGATGCGCACTGCCGCATCACCGTATGGGCAGAGGCGGATGCGGGAATGCCGACCTTCAGGGCTGCCATCCGGGCAATATTGGGCTCATCGGAGGTCTGACGGCACTGACCCATAATAACCTCATCAATCTCGGCAGGATCAATGCCGGTGCGATCCAGGCAGCCCTTCATGACGGGACAGGCCAGGTCATAGGCGCTGACGGGACGCAGTGCGCCGCCGAACTTACCTACGGCAGTACGGCAGCCGTCTACAACGACTACATTACGAAGTTCCATTGGAAATACTTCCTCTCTTAATATAGGTGGTGGTTTGATTGTGCTGGTCAATCCAACCGGCTCCTTCCGCTGCTTCTCTCCCGTTTCCGGGGGACGACAAGCAGTGCAAGGAGACGCGCCGGATGCCCTTGTCTCCCGGTGCTGCCGCTAGATTGCAGCAGCACCGGGAATATGGCGTGTTATTCCGCAGGCTCCAGATAGGTGATGCCTACATAGTGGTCATGATCGGTGCGCTCGCCCTTGTAGCATACGGGCTTGAAGCCGGGGAACGTGATGTCCACGGTCCAGCTCTTGCCCTCGGGCAGATCCTCTACCTCCCAGTCGCCGGCCCAGTTGGTCTCGGTCTCATAGGTGGTGCCGCACTCCTCGCAGGTCACCTTGACCTTTGCGCCGATGCAGACCTCCTCCAGCTCCTCGGGGTAGGCAACGGTGCCTGCCAGGAACTTGCCGGGGATGTTCAGATGCACAACGCTGGAGCCCATAGTGCCAAGCTCCTTGAGCTGAGTGACCTTGTTGGCAGCAATCAGCTTGCTGATCTCGCTGTCGGGATCGGCCAGATCGCCAAATACCAGCGCCTGGTTGGGGCAGGCCTCGACGCAGCGGGGCTCAAAGCCGGGATAATCGGGATCGTCCAGCAGCTCGGCGCACATGGTGCACTTCTGAGGAATCTGCTCCTCCTCGTTCCAGAAGATCGCGCCCACGGGACATGCGTCCACGATCTGCTTCTGGCCCTTGGACTTCTCGGGATCCACAATGACGATGCCGTCGGGACGCTTATACACAGCGCCGTCCTTGGCAGCGGCCATGCAGGCGGGGTTATCGCAGTGGGAGCAAGGGGTGGGGACGGTGGCGGTTTTGATGTGACGCTCGTTGTCGCCCCGCTCCCACTCTTTAATATTCATCCAGTACTGGCCCATCTCAGGCTGAGATTTGCTCAGATCGGTATCCCAGCCGCAGTGCTCGTCCTTGCAAGCCATGAAGCAGGCATAGCAGGCCATGCACCGGGCGGAGTTAATGGCAATGCCGGGTTTTTTCATGGGATGTTTCAGCATAATCAGTTTGCCTCCTTCTTCTCAAGCTGCGCACGCAGCCACTGCTCCCGTTCGCCGAAGAGCAGGTCGGCCTCCATGGAGGTGCGAACAGGGCGTTCGGTCTCCAGCTGCTGCTTATCCACCTCGTCCAGGATGTGCTCAAATCCCTGACCGTAGTTGGGATCGGGCTCGCACTTTTCGATGTCGATGTTGCAGCTGTAGGGGGCCATGGCGGGCACATAGTCGCCAATGAGCCGTCCGGGAGTCAGCACGTTGATACTGCCGCCCTTATCCCAGCTCTTGTATACGCCGTACTCGATGGGGTTATAAATACCCGAGGAGGGGTAGGCGTGGATGGTCTCGGGATACAGACGATAGGTCACCCGGGCCACCACCAGGCAGCTGCCGCGGTCATTGAACAGCCGCACCACGTCGCCGTCCTTGATGCCCTTCTGCTCAGCCAGCTTATGGTTGATGTGGCAGACCAGATAGGGGTTGCCGTTGATAATCACGCGGTTCTTGGGAATCTCCCACAGCCACTTGGCGTGCTGCTGATAATGGGTATGATAGTCGAACCGAGGATGGGGAGAGATCAGGCCATAGGGATACTTGTCCGCAGACAGGCTCTTGAAGCCCTCCCATGAATCCTGATACTGCGGGATCGGGCGGCGGGCTTCGTCGTCAGGTGCCCAGTAGGTCAGGGACTCGGATACAAACTCAAACTTGCCGGAGAAGGTGCCCAGCTTGCCCTCCTCCTGGAAGACCTTATGGTTCATGGTGTCGCAGGGACGGTTCTCTGCAAACCACTGGAAGCCGGGATAGCGATCCCAGTTCTCATACAGGCCGGTCTTGGGGTCCTTATCCTCCTCATGGTAGGACACAGGCGGGATGTAGTAGCCCTTCTTCTTAAAGTCCTCCCAGGAGATGTGCTTGGGCAGATCGGAGAACTGCCAGAAGCGTTTTGCCCACTGCTCTTCGGTGCGGCCCTCGGTGAAGCGCTCGCCCCAGCCAAGCCGTGCGGCCACCTGAGAGAAGATCCAGAAGTCGGAACGGGAATCCCACATGGGCTCGATGGCCTTATCCTGATAGACAATGACCTGCCAGGAGTTGCCGGTCTGAGAGTGGGAGCAGTAGCCGCCGTTGCCGGAGTTGCCCACCTCGCCAATGTCCACACGCTCCAGGTTGGTGCAGGCAGGGAGAATGACGTCGGCATGACGGGTCTCGGGGGTCATGTAAATATCCTGATTGATGACGAACTCCAGCTCGGGGCTCTTATACATCTTGGCCCACTTGTTGGTGTCCAGCATGGTGCCGAAGAAGGAGCCGCCGTAACGCCAGAAGCAGTGTACCTTATTATAGCCGGGTGCGGGATAGACATGGCGGGTAAACTCCTGATCCACACCGCCGCCGCAGAAGCCTTCGCCGTACCACTCATCGTGTCCGTTCAGAATGGCGTCGGGCACGTTGGGCCGGTAGAGCACCTGCTCCACGGAGTTCACGGGAACATCGTCGCAGATGGGTGCGCCTGCAATGGAGGAAAGGGGATCGGAATAGCCGCCGAACCAGAAGTTATAGTTCATGGGGCCGCCGCAGGCAGGGCTCCAGAAGGCGCGGCCGGGCTTGCCCATACCCTGCATGGCAAACAGCAGGGTCATGAGGCGTGCATACTCGGTGCCGTTGGAATGACGGCAGGCGCCGCCGAAACCGCCACGCATACCGGAACCGCCGGTGGTGAGGGAATTGGCCCAACGACGGGCGATGGCCTTGATGTCCATGGCGGGAACCAGGCTCAGCTCCGATGCCCAGCGGGGGGTCTTGGGGGTGCCGTCAGGGCCAAGGCCAAGAATGTGATTCTTGAATTCCTCGAACCGATGGCCGTGCTGTGCCACATATTCCTTATCATAGGTACCCTCGGTGATCCACACATAGGCGATGGCCTCCAGCAGTGCGGCGTCGGTGCCCATCCGGGGGCCGATCCACTTGTCGGCGTGCTTGACAGAGGTGTAGTTGTTGAAGGGATCAATGTAGATGAACTGAATGCCCATCTCCTTCATCCACCAGCGCCACAGTGCGGATTCCTGTGCAGAATAACCGCCGCGGCTGGTATCGGGGTCGGTGGACCAGCAGACGATGGTTTCGGTATTCTGCATGGCCATCTCCAGCATATCATAGGGCTCGGGGCCGCCCAGACGCCAGTAATAACCGTAGGAGTGCGGAGTGCCCCAGTGGAAGCCCTCCCAGGAGTCCGGGTTATCGGCGATACGGGTATAGCCCATCATGGAGAAGAAGCGCTTAAACAGGGAAATCTTATAGCCAACCAGGCCCCAGGAATGGTGGGAGGAGGTACAGGCCGTAATGGCCTCCTTGCCGTAGGTCTTCTGGAGACGCTTGATCTCCCGGGCCACCAGGCTCAGGGCCTCGTCCCAGGAGGCGCGGCGATAACCGGACTTACCGCGGTTTTCGGTGTTGCGGTTCTTGCCGTCGGGGGTCTCCACAAAGTCCTCACGGATCATGGGGTACTTCAGGCGGTCATAGGCATAGGTTTTATCCCGCTCGCAGTAGCCCAGCAGGCTCATGGTAGTCTTTCTCTGGGGGGTATATTCCTTGCCGCGGGCCTTAATGACCCAGCCTGCGGGATCGTCATCAGTCAGTACGATGGGGCGAACACGACGAATCACGCCGTCGATGGTGTGAAGGGTCATAGGGCCGCCCACGCATACGCTGTGGGTAATCCGCTCTTTTTTCGAGTCGGAACGCATGGGTATTTTTTCCATAATGTACAGTCCTCCTTACTTCACTTCAATCATCTGACGGGCATAGTCGCTCTTGGGGTCGATCTCCACCATGGTGCCCACATACTTGCCGTCCTTGCGCTCAAAGCAGCGCATATCAAAATCCTCAATCACAGGGATCCAGAACACCCGTCCGTCGGGGCCCTGATAATGCTTGCCTGCATGGAACTGGTGCAGCAGCATTTCCACCGGGCCGCCGGGGGCATCTGCCCGCTTCTGTGCGGTGGCATAGTGGAGATTCAGGAAGGTAGGGTCGATGACGCCATACTTCTCCATGCGCATGGGGCCAATGTCCTTCCAATCGTCGGTCATGGAGCGCATGGTCTCCACAATGACATCATATACGTCGGTGCCGGGCATACCGCAGCCCTCAAAGCCCTCATACCAGACCCGATAGGCGTTCATATGCTCGCTGGGATGATCCTTGAGGATCTCCTTCACCTTAGCTACCAGCTCGTCCTTCTCCACGGTAACGATACCCTGGGGCAGTCGGAGCACATATTTTTTCACAAGATCCATGGTACTGCCTCCTCTTATCGGATCACGTTATGGGCGATCAGCTGATCCATTGCCGCCTGGTCGCCGGGCTTTGCATCCTCGCCCTCGCCGTAGCTCCAGTCTACCGGAAGCTCAACGGACTTGGTGATACGGATCTCGCCCAGCACAGCGCCGGTGCCGTGATACATCTCGCGGAACTCTGCCGCAGCCTTGACCCGGGCGTCGTCGTCGTTTTCTGCCAGAACAAAGCACTTGGCCGTGGTGCAGAACACATATTTAGGCTCCGTAGGCTTTTCCAGCTGCTTTTTCTGGGCCTCACAATAATACTTTTTCATGCCGCACCTCCTTAATACATCCGCACATCAGGGATGGTACGGCCGTTGATCCAGGGATCGTACTTGTCCAGGAATGCCTTATCGTCGCCGGTAAGCTCCACCAGGCCCAGCTCCGAGGGATGAACCCAACGGAATGCCGTATAGGTTCCGGCATTGGGCTCGGCCTGATAGGTGTCGATGGCCTCGTAATACCAGTGCTCGTCGCACTTGGTGTGGGTGTTGTGGGTGATGTTGCCGCAGGGAATATGCTCTACGGTACCGTCTTTCCGGTACTTTCTGCCCTGGACAATGAGCCGTCCGGCCTTGACCTGAATGCCAAGGGTCTCCCAAGCCGTCCGAGCCACTGCGGTTTCCGGGGTTTCATTCACGCGAATATAGCCCTTGGGCAGTTCCCAGCCGCCCTCGGGCAGCTGACATACCAGCACGTCTCCGGTGGGGCCGGCATGATGCTGAATCAGAAGCGTAATTTCCGTCATTTCTATGCACCTTCCTCCATGATCGCTCAGAGCGTATACTGATGCTCTGCCAGCTGATAGCCCTCGGACTCCAGCTGTGCGCCAACCCGCTCCCGGAACTGGCGGACAGTCTCCTGCCATACGTCCCGGTCAATGCGGCGCACTTCCACGCCGTCATCCATGACGCTTGCCCACTCGGTAAAGCCGCGGCGGGTACTTCTACAGACAAATTTGTAGGTTTTCAAGATTTAGCCTCCCTCTGTATGATCGTCTCCGGTTGCTTCCTGCCAGCTCATAAAGTCCTGATCCTCCGCAGGCAGCTGTCCGGTTGCGTCCAAATAAGCAATAATCCCCCGTTCTGCCGCCACCATGGCGCCCATGGGGTTCATATGATCCTTGGGTGTGATTTCAAAGAGTCCGTCGGCCAGGGATGCCAGATTTTTGAACATGGCGCGATTCCGCTCGTTCACCGGGAATGCCTTCTGCCGTCCGTCTTCCGCATCCATCTTGTGGATGAAGCACTGGAAATTATGCCGGATCACCAGCACATACATGATTTCCATTCCCGACTGCACCGCAACGATTTTGCCGCCCTCCAATGCCTCCAGCAGCTTGCCGCCGTCCTTTTCCAGGGGCCGGAGCTCAACGTCGTTGTCGTGGTTTTCCCGCCGGTCGCGCTCCCGGCTGTGCCGTACTTTTTTCTCGTCGCTCATAAAGCCTGTTACACCTCGCCTCCGTGTGGGCCGAAGGATTTTTCCGTCTCCTCCGCCGTTTTGGAACCTTGGGGATCGCTGCAAAACCCCGCAATAATACTCCGGTTTCGCATCTTTGGATATTCTAAACCATGGAACTGTACCAGAGTCAAGGGGCAATTTCCGTTATTCTGCACAAAATCCAAAGAGTTTTTCCGTCTCTTTCGGTTCATCTGCATTGTACCATGTTTTCGCCCTCTTTGTAAACAGGAGGGATCAACTTTCCAGGCCCGAACGAAAAAATTTTTTTGCTGTTTATACCCTGTTCACAAACGCCTGATAATATGGTATTATCCATTTTAAGACTCAGAAAGGCAGGTGCGGAATATGAGAAGGAGAAAGCCATTTCTCGCAGGACGAAACGGCCCCGACGCCCTTTCCATGACCGCCAGTCTTTCCGCCTGTGTGCTGCTGATCATCGCCATGTTTGCCCGGGGCACCGTAAGCTCCGTACTCTGGCTGTTGGCGCTGATTTGTCTGGTTTTCTGCTATTTCCGAATTTTCAGCCGCAATACTGCCCGCCGCCGGGCCGAAAATCAGCGGTATCTCACCCTGATTGCCCCACTGACCCAGCTGCGTGCCCGCCGCCGGGAGAAAAAGCGCCAGAAGAATCTCTATTGCTTCTTCAAGTGCCCCCAGTGTAACACCGTGCTCCGGGTTCCCAAGGGCAAGGGGCATATCCGGATCACCTGCAAGTGCTGCGGCCACGTGTTTGAAAGGAACAGCTGATGTTTGGATATATCACAGCCGATCCGGGCAGCCTTACCCAGGCGGAAATTGACCGCTACGGCGGCTGCTACTGCGGATTGTGCCGGTGCCTCAGTCGCCGGCATGGTTTTTGCGGCAGAATGACGCTGACCTATGACATGACGTTTCTGGTGCTGGTGCTGTCCTCCCTCTATGAGCCGGAGGAAACCACCGGTTCCGGGCGATGTCCGGTGCATCCCGTCAAGCCG
>OGZF01002168.1_pt1 | contig 9783 bp, 8 predicted proteins | sample 1576771 | NCBI WGS metagenome assembly OGZF01 (sample SAMEA3541536, study PRJEB24748) | human gut metagenome | biome: human gut; feature: human-associated habitat; material: faeces | place: China | collected 2012
CCAATTGAACAACCTTGCCAGTCCCAATCTTATTTACTCCGGCCAGCGGCTCCGCTGCTGACCACAACCACCATGGCCTTCGGCATCATGCCGGAGGTCACTTTCATCATCCAAGGAGAACCATATGGATATTTCCACCGCGACCACACTCGCATCCGGACTCGTGGCACTGATAGTGCCAGCTGATATGACCTGATTTTTGTTCCGCATTTCCTTTAACTCGATGGGAGATGATGGAACCATGACAAAGGGCACTCGATATACTCCGGAGTTCCGGGCGAAGGCCGTCAGGTTGCTGACGGCGTCCAGGTCGTCGTATTCGTCGGAGACGAAGGCGATCGAACAGGTCGCCAAGTCTGGGGATAGCGCCGGAATCACTGCGGCGCTGGCACAACCAGCCGGACGCGACGGCCGCCGCGGAGACGAAGCAGTCCGCGCAGGAGGCGATGGCGGAGTTGAAGCGGCTGCGGGCGGAGAACGCGAAATTGCGCCGGGCGAACGAGATATTGACGACGGCTTCGGCTTTTTTCGCGGCCAGGATCGACCCGACACGGCGTTGATGGCCGCGTACATCGACGGATGCAGAAACCGTTTCAGGTCGGGCCGATCTGCAGGGTCCTGTCCGAGGCGCTGGACTGCGGTTTCCTCACGCCGCGCGGCTACCGCACGTTCAGGTCAAGGCCCGTCAGCCGCATGCGGGCGCGCCACGAGGCGCTGGCCCGCGACGTCATGGACATCCATGCCGGCGAGTTCTCCGCCGTGTACGGATACCGCAAGGTGTGGCATGAGCTCATCGGCAAGGGCTGAGATCCCGGGGAAAGTGGGCCGCGACCAGGTGATGAACATCATGCGCGGGCTCGGCATACGGGGCGTCAGGCGTGGAAAGACGCCCGTCGCCACCAAGCCCGCGACGGGCACGGGCGGCGAGCCCGACCTGGTGGACCGCAAGTTCGAGGCCGAGGCGCCGAACCGGCTGCACGTGGCCGACATCGCCTACGTGCGCATGGCCGATGGGCGCTTCGCGTATACCGCGTTCGTCACCGACGTGTTCGCCAGGCGGATCGTGGGCTGGGCGTGCGCCACCACCATGAACACGGAGGAGCTGCCCCTGCAGGCGTTGGAGCAGACGATCGCGTGGGCCGCGTTGCATGGCGGGACCGTCAGCACGGTGTGCACCACCAGGGTGATGGAATATGGCATGCTGCCGTCGATCGGCACTGTCGGCGACTCCTACGACAACGCCATGTCTGAATCCGCCGACGGCGCGTACAAGACCGAGCTCGTCTGGCTGCGCAGGCCCTTCCATGATCTGAAGGACCTGGAGCTGGCGACGTTCCGGTGGGTCTCGTGGTGGAACTCGAAACGGCTGCACCAGTCCCTGGGCTACAGGACACCGGAAGCGGTGGAAACCGAGTATTATACGAATCAAGCGGCGTAAGCCGCCTCGCTATAAAGTCGGAACAAAAACCAGGCCACTTCAAGCATCTGTGCAGGCATTCAAGAAATACATCCCCAGCGGATACGTTGGACTCGTATCCCTCGCAGCATCCATCCTGTTCGGCACCATCGCCATCGCCGCCACCGGCGGATTCGACGGCACCTACACATGGGGCATCGTGCTCGCAGGAGTAGCGGGCGTCGCGCAGACCGTGTACACGCTCGTCAACCAAGCCCTTGAGGGCAAATTAAGCAAGGAACAGACGAAAGCAAATTGACTCTGAACTAACATTGCGGGGCACTGTTTCTTTAATACAGCAGCCCAGCAGTCAATACATTAAATCCTCATATCAAAATGCCTATTCTTAAATATCCTAATAAGGAGTCTTTCGACTTCACTCATAGATAGACTTCCCTGAATTCTATTGCCATCATCAGAAATCCAGCTAATATTCGTCGCAGTATGCCCAAAGGATTCACCATCCTTTACCGTTTTCAGCGGGTTAAGGTGCCCAACTTGGAAAGCTGACCTTCCGTGCCTTGGATGAAGTATGTCATCTACGAATAATTGGTAATCAAGATAATCTCTTGTAATAGGACATGTGGCGTACTCAAATGAGCTAGGCAAATATCCTTCTCTTTTCAACCCTGCAACAAGATCAGCATTAGCCCCTTTAAATTTTGCAACTTGCAGCAAAAGCTTGGACTCGATTTTCATGCAATCAATGCGTAGAGCGAACTGAACGGAACGAGGATGAGTTTCCCATCTCTTCTCTCTATTTGTCTGATAGAGACCAGTCTGCGCCCTATCAGTAAGATAGGTTTTGATTTTTACTTTGTTCTTATAGATTTCTTTAAAGACAATAGCGTCAGGATTTTTAGAGTCATCAAAGAGGAACGACCTAAGTCGAACGGTCGATCGCGCTACCTCATTAAATGCAAGGTATATATTCCGCTCCGAATGCAGTTTATCGGCATATCTGTTAATATAGTCAAACGGTAATTCATACGGCACTGATGTAAACTCTTTGAACTTGACAAGAAGAAGCAAATCATCCTTAGAAAGGGCACTGATTTCTTTAAGAAGCTTTTGAGCGATGCGAAGACACTCTTCATAAGAGGCAAAACGCGGATCATCATTCAAATCATCTGTCCATCGAACCTGAAACTTAGTCGACGTAATGTCATGATTCACTAGTTCAATAAGAAAACTGTTTCTCACTATCGAATGAGCAATATAGTCCAGTTGCGCATGTTTCAACATTGACCCAATATGGTCATAGGCATTTCTTCCATCGTCATCCAACGCCTCCCTCAGCCCGGCGCAAGCCTTAATGTTGAAAGACTTGGCAGCTACCGCTTTTTCAAGTATTTGCTTGTAATCCAAGGTGAAACCTCCTCAATCCGTCTAGTGAGCGGATTCATACACACTTAGGTGATTGCGGAATCTAGCACCCTCTGGTATATTGGATGTTTCGTTTACAGATTGTGAAACTTGTCTATGAGGTTACAGATTATGAAACATCAGGGAATGCTTAGTTTTTCTGCAAAAGATGTCTTCGTGGACATCCGAAACTATCTGGCTGGACGTTTTGTAGGATCTACGCGAGACGAGTTCTTCCTTGAAGAGATCGTCAAACTATTGTTTTGCAAGTATGAATTTATACGAGATCCACAGCTATACGACAAAGATGAAATCTCTCACAGCTATCGCTCTTGCTTTAGATCCGTGGTCTCCAAATTTCCTGAGATCTTCGATTCAAACACAGAAATTGAGCTTGATTCCGACAGCATCAAGTATGTTGACGACAAAATTAACGTGCTCGATCTGCAGAACATGGAGCGAGATGTTATAGGAGACGCGTATGAGCTATTCATGGGAAGCGCCATAAAGGGACAATTTGGACAGTTCTTTACTCCTAAAAACGCTGCGGACCTTCTTGTATCATTTGTTGCGCCAAAACCTGAGGATACTGTATTAGACCTTGCCTGTGGTGCAGGAGGATTTTTGACGTCAGCCGCATCATATGTGCACAGCAACAACCCATCGACGGATATGCGTGCATACGCCCAGAAAAATCTCTATGGAGTTGATAAAGATTCGTTTTTAGCACGTCTTGGAAGAATCAGGTTAGCAAGTCTCTACGAAACAGCTTCAAATATCTTTTGTGCCGATAGTCTTATTTGGGATAAGGCGACGCTTGGAGAGGAACTTAATAGATTCGATGTGATTCTAACGAATCCACCATTTGGTTCAAACATCTCTGCGGGATCGGAGGAAACGCTAAGGAAATTTGATCTAGCACATAAGTTCAGAAGACGAGGTGACCAATATATCGATATTGGATCAATCAATTCTTCGATACCGCCTCAAATCGTTTTCTTTGAGCAATGTTTGAGACTTTTAAAACCAAATGGACGTTTGGGCATAGTAATACCAGAAAGTATGATTTCAAGCAGCAAATATGGTTACGTTACTAATTATTTGCTTAAGAATGCAACCATTAAGGCTTTGGTTGGAATGCCTGAAAACTTGTTCAAAACTTCAGGACGTGGCGGAACGCATACCAAGACATGCTTACTATATCTCGAAAAGAAAGAACCAATTTCTCGAAATCAGATTTTCTTTGCTGCTGAGGCAAAGTGGTGCGGACATGACAGCCGAGGTAAATCTATTCCTAACGACGATCTGCCAATCATTAAAGAAAAATTCTCTTTATATTGTTCTGGGCGATTGGACAAGGAAAGCAATCTTGGATGTGAAGCTAATTTATCTGACTACAGTGGAACCATACTGGCACCACGTAGTTTTACATGCACGCTGGGCGTTAGTGTAAAAGATAAGACAGATAGCTATTATTTCCCAACAATTGGAGAGCTGATTGACACTGATGTAATCCAAGTTGCCACTGGAGATGAAGTTGGCAAGCTTGAATATGGTACTGGAAATATTCCATTTATCCGTACTTCAGATATTTCAAATTGGCGTATATCTACTGATTCAAAGCATAAGATTTCCAAGGAAACATTTCTCTCTCTCCGAAAGAAGCAAGATGTGCAAATCGGAGACATTCTCATGGTAAAAGATGGAGGCTATCTCATTGGCACATGTGCAATGATTACCGAACTTGATACTGAGATTGTCTACCAAAGTCATATTTATAAATTCCGAGTTTGCAGTAACAGTTTTGGTCTAACGCCCGAATACTTATTGGCTGTACTTAGTTCCAACTACCTTCGAGCGCAGATCGAATCTAAAACATGTACCCTCGATATTATCAATTCACTTGGTAATCGTCATCGAGAGCTAGTTATCCCCATTCCTAAAGACAAATCTATTTTAGAGACTATTACACAAGAAGTTAAAACTTCTATACAAGAAAATGTATCCTCAAGAAAACATGCATTTGCAGCACTAGATAAGGTGGAACTTCTTCCATCGTGATCTGCTTTTGTTGAGTGTTTGTTTGATACGCTAATATTCGTATATCAAACAAACACTCATTGGTACACAATATGCTTTTCAATGTATGCACAAGCATCTGTTTTTATACAGGAAAAATAGTGCGATCTATGCTTAAACAGTCTTCCAATTTGTGTATAACTGACATAGCCCTGGCGGATCGAACTAATGGATCATCGTTCCTATTCGGACTTGATGTTTTAATTGATTTCAGACGATTCCAGAAATACGATCGTTGGCTATCATCCATCCTATGAAATGGATCAAAGAAGTCATCGGTTGATTCAAATAATGGTAATGTAGTTGATCCGTCTCCTGTGAGTATCTCTCCAAGAGGGTTTGTAGCATAGGAAAGCCAGGCAGGATCATAATCCCTTGAGATAAGCGCTGCAGGAATAGAACAAGGAGCTTCGCCTATCCATCTCAACACCTCTCCGGTGTTGTAATCACTTAAACGCATGAGGAAAAGCATGTCCCATGCGGAATTCCAAGCTAGATCTGCTAATTCACTTGCTCTGGTTACTTTATTTGTATCAAATTTTGTCAGATGGCGAGCATTGCCTCGATACCTTGTTTTCTTTGTATTTCCGTCTTTGCCTAGCAACTGATACAAGCCAAGCAAGGTTGGAAATACGGCAAGAAAGCCTAGCTCGTCACGTTCCCATTTATAGAATTTTTCAAATAGATCTAATGATTTCTCAAGGTTATCTTTTAGTGATTTATTTTCTAGCTGAAGGTTAAGAAGATATAAAATGCTCCCATAATAGATCGGTAAAGCGTCAACTTCTTCAGCGACGCATTTATCAACTAATTCATCAGCATCAGAATTATAAGCAAACTGCTTGCTTGGCTTATTGTCGCAAATTCTAGCAAATTCACTTTCATCACATGTGACTAATTTGACTATTGCACTCCCGTAATTACGGAATATACTGTAATTGACTTTTTTGTTACGCCTTAGAGACAATTCTGTCAAACCAAGACGATAACAAATGCCTAAAGTTCCTAGATCAATTCTAGTCAATTGATATTGTAGACGTATATATTGAAGAACCTGTTTAAGCTCTGGCTTAATTTGTTGCGATCCATAGTAATAAGATCCAATGTCTTTAATAACATTTGTGTCTAATATTAAAGCACAGGGCATATACGGCGAATCCCAGTCGGAGTTACATATAAGACGTCTCCCGCCGATTACAGGATACAAAGTACACATACGCTGTTAACCCTATCTACCGATTAAGCTCACTTTTCCATTATTTTAGCCCGTATCACACCCATGCTGCATTTGTCTAATGCGCGACATCTACGGAAACCCGACTGTCATCCATATCCCAATCGGCTCAGCGTAAATCACTCCCTAAAACACCTATTACGATTTATCAAGGAGCCGTTTGGCCAGTCTTTTTCCGCAGCTCGGACGACACGCCGCACATTCGCGACGATGAATTGCATCGGATATCGCCTAGTGGGATTCACATGGTATACGGTGATGCCCATGCCCTTTGCGAGACGGTCCTTATGCTCCCGTCGTTCGGGCGGATGGGTGTCGTCGCCTCCAGCGTCCCATTCGAAGGCTATTCCCAGATCAGGTATCCATGCGTCAAGTTCGTGATTTCCGGGGAGTACGTCGCGAGCGTTGATGATGACCGCCAAGGATGTGATCTCGTGAAGGGCTCGGTTCATGAACTTCTCGAACGAGCTTGTTACTGGATACCCTTGCAGAAGCTTTGGCTTCGCAATGCCTGGAATCATGATGCTGGGCGCGGTGTTGCCTTGTGCATGTTGCTGCTTCTTCTGGCTGTTTGATTCGGTGATGGCGCACGATATTGTCTCTTCGTCGATGACGCCGAATCTTTCGAGAACAGCCGAGACGAATTTACGAACAAGCAGAAATGCCGTTTTCCCGTCCTGCAGATCGACGGCTATCTTCAATTGATTCTTATTCTTATACGCCTTGCTGATTCCCTTCGCGGTGATTTGCGGTTGCCCTGCTGAGTGGCGTTCATTGAACCAAAACGAAATACTGAAGAATATTTTTTGAGGGACATGGTGAGGAAGGAAGCCTTGTCCACTGGGACGTCTAGTGCTCGACATCCCAGATTAAAGGCAATGTTGTATTGCTTGGGCTCACACGTCGGGCATACGGGGTGACCGAGCATTATGCTTATACGTAGCGGAGATGCGCTGAACCGATGACCGCACTCCGGCCCCTGCCATTGGTTGCGTTCCATACTTTTAACAGGAACGGTCAAAGGGTCTTCGTCATCCTGATACCAGGCGACAATCTCAGGAGAGTCTCCTACATGCGTGGGAATGCCTCATAGCAAATATGCAAACGGCGTGGTAGGCGACATGGGCAGCAACAGCTTGGCGACCTCACTGTGAGAGCTGCTGGATGTCAGGTTTTCGCACGAACCCATAAAGATGCATCGCCTTCCAATGCGGAGCTAATCGAACATAGCTTAGCAATCCATTGTCATCCATACTCAAGGAATCAGGAGACAACAATTTCGCCGTCGAGCGCGACAGCAATGGGTGTTTTTGCATTCCCGATACGCTGAGGGACTTAGCCCATGCTACAGCCTGACTTGTGAATACAATCCGTTAACAATGACCGTCACGGTGAGCCAATCGCAGTCGGTTCAACAAAGACAACCAATAACTGGAAACCGCCATTTTCCAACGATGTTAGGTTCAGCAAAAAGCCATTCAATTCAACAAGAAACACCCCGCGAAAACAGAATGTCGCAGGTTCAAATCCTGTCAGCCCGACGAAAATCGTTGGAAACAAAGGCGTTTCAGACGGTTTGAAAAACCTTTTCCGGTTTCGGTACAAAACGGTATAAACATGGCAACGCAGAAAAACCTCGTGACCTTTTGCGATGTTCACATGGTTTCGTCCGTCTGGGTTTTCAAACGGAAATGGTATGGACGGAGTCCAATTGCCGAGATCGAGCAAGATACGCACGCTACATGTCGAGATTGAAGCGTTGTTTTCCACGGGTTTTGGCTACGATAAACCCTATGAACGCATCTCAAGAGAATCTTTGGCCGGCGCCGTTTGCCAGCAAGTCGCTTGACGCCACCGTTGTGGTGCCGGGCAGTAAATCCCTGTCGAATCGTTATCTCATTCTTGCGGCTCTCGGGCATCGTCCTGTGCGATTGGTCGGTCTGTTGCGCTCGCGTGATACCGAGCTGATGATGGACGCGCTGCGTTCGTTGGGAGTGCGCTGTGAAATCGATGAGCAGGTTGACACCACAGTTACGGTGGTGCCGCCGTCCGACGGCCGGTTCCACGGTGGTACGAAGGTGTTCTGCGGTCTTGCAGGAACGGTGATGCGCTTTGTGCCCGGTCTTGCCATGTTCGCAGACGGTCCTGTGGATTTCGACGGTGACGAGCAGGCGTACGCACGTCCGATGAAGCCCGTGTTGGACGGTCTTGAACAGTTGGGGGCATGTATCGAATACCACGGTGAGGAAGGTCGCCTGCCATTTACAATCACTCCACCACAAACGGTGAGCCAGTGCGCCGAGACGAGCGTAGTTAGCATTGATTCTTCGGGATCCTCGCAGTTCATTTCAGGACTATTGCTCATCGGCTCTCGAGTGCCAGGCGGTTTGGAACTGCATCACACGGGGGAGAAGACGCCGAGTTTGCCTCATATTCGCATGACTGTGGCCGACCTGCATGGTTCCGGTGTGCGTGCCAACGCCGACGAACACGCCCGCGTGTGGACCGTGCAGCCGGGAGCCGTGCAGTTGCCCGAAACCGTGACGGTCGAGCCTGACCTGTCGAATGCCGCCCCGTTCCTTGGCGCAGCGCTCATCGCCGGAGGAACCGTGCGCGTGCCTCATTGGCCGGAATCCACCACGCAACCCGGAGGCCTGCTTCCGGGCTATTTGGAACGTATGGGAGCCGAAATCAACTTCCCGGTGATTGACGGCGTCCGGTACTGCGAAGTGACCGGCGACGGTCGTGTCAGCGGCCTAGGTGATTTCGACCTGACGGCGGCAGGTGAGATCGCGCCATCATTGGCCGCAATCCTGGTCTTCGCCGATGCTCCTACGCGCATGCTGGGCATCGGTCATCTGCGTGGCCATGAGACGAACCGTTTGGAAGCATTGGTCAACGAGATAACCAGAGTCGGGGGTGATGCCCGTGAGCTTCCCGACGGGCTGGAGATCACGCCGGTGCCGGCAATGAATCTCAGGCCGGCTGAAATGGAAACCTATGCGGACCATCGCATGGCGACGTTCGCTGCGATGTTGGGGCTTAAAATCAACGGCATTCTAATCAAGAACATCGCCACCACTGCGAAAACGCTTCCTGATTTCGCAAACATGTGGACCAGCATGCTGGCCTAGCAATGATTGTCCAGGATAATCCGCAAATAATATTGAAAACGGTATGAAAATGTCCTTCCTCCGCAAAAACGGAGGAAGGACATTCTACGTTTTTGCACAGGATCGTAATCATTCTGCGGATGCCGCTATGTCAAGCCACGATGGTTCTTAGCTTTCCTGACACGGCTTGGCCTTGTCCGGCCCCAACATGGCAAAGGTAGTGGCGCTCGCAAACGTCATAATGCCTACGAAAAACACGGAACCAATGGAAACCTGACACCGTACGTAAAGAGGTAAGCAGCGACGAGGCGTCCGACACCTTGAGGGGTGTTATCTGGCTCGAGCCTAGAAGGCGGAAAGCATGATGAAGCCCCCGGAAGTTTCGCACTTTCGGGGGCTTCATCATATTGATTGCGATTTTGCGTTCAGTAACGAATCAGCTTGGAATCACTCCCACTCACTTGTTTGAACTGGGAGAGGCGTTTTGCACCCCCTCTGAGCAAAAATTTTTCAACTTTTTTGAAAATAAAAAAAGT
>OGZF01002172.1_pt1 | contig 9776 bp, 10 predicted proteins | sample 1576771 | NCBI WGS metagenome assembly OGZF01 (sample SAMEA3541536, study PRJEB24748) | human gut metagenome | biome: human gut; feature: human-associated habitat; material: faeces | place: China | collected 2012
CGATGAAGGGTAGACCGTATTATCGACGCGCGGATACGAGATGAAACCATCCATGTAAAGGCTCTCGGCAAGGCGCATGGTGCGCGCAGGGGTGAGGCCCTCAGCGCTTGCAGCCGCCATGAGCGAGGTGGTATTGAACGGAACAGGAGCAGCCTGCTTGCGTTGCTTCTTTTCGATCGCTGCAACGCGCGCGCTCGTAGCACTTGCGACATGCTCCATGACCTGATCAGCTTCGCTCTCGACCTTGAATCGCGCAGTTGCATGATTCGCCGAGAACTCCCTTGATGACCCAATAGTCTTCGGGCACGAACGCCAAACGTTCACGTTCACGCGCAACGATAAGCGCCAAGGTTGGCGTCTGCACGCGACCCGAAGAGCGCACGTTACCATAACCTGCGAACTTCACGAGCGTAAGGTAGCGCGTGAGCACCGCGCCCCAAATAAGGTCGATATCCTGCCTTGATGCACCTGCTTGGGCCAGATCGACATCAAGCTCGACCAGGTTCGTGAAAGCACGCGTGATCTCTTCTTTCGTGATGGCCGAATAGCGTGCGCGGCTGACCGGCGCCTCTTCGTTCACCTCACGAATGCACGTGAGCGCATCAGAGCCGATCAGCTCGCCCTCACGGTCGAAGTCCGTGGCGATAATGACGCTGTCGGACTTCTTGGCAAGGTTCTTGAGCGAGCGGATGAGCTCCTTCTCGGCCGGCAGCTTAATGACGGGCGCCCAGGTGAGGTAAGGCAGGCTCTCGAGCTTCCAGCCCTTGATGGAGATACCATCGGCAAGAAACGGCTTGCGCTTGGTGTCGTACGGCGGGCGGGCCAAGCCATCGGGCATATCGGCCGGCAGCATCTCACCGTCCTCCGTGACCGAATACCAGCCCAGCTTTTTATCGAACAGCACGCTGTCGCAAAAATCGGGCGCAAGGATGTGACCGGCAAGGCCGATGGTCACGCACTCCTCGCCCTTCCACTCAAAACGGTAGATGGCGGTGTTGTACACCTTGTCCTTTTTGGGTTTGCCCGTGGACAGACGCTCGGCAATCTGACGCGCGGCGTCGTTTTTCTCTGCGATGATGAGCTTCAAAAGAGGCTCCTATCTCGTGTCTCTGCGGCTACGCCCGCGCTCATGGCGGCCGACTTACGCCCTTGCTTGCTCAATCTGCCCGATGAGCCAATCGCACCAGGCATCCATGCCCTCGCCCTTGCGCGCGCTCACGGCAAACCGCGGCGCCTGCGGATTGAGGTCATCGAGTGTCTTAGTATACCTATCCATGTCAAAATCGAAAGCCGGGGCCACATCGACCTTGTTGAGCAGCTGCGCGCCGGCATGCTGGAAGATGCCCGGGTACTTGATGGGCTTGTCGTCGCCCTCGGGCACCGAGAGGATCATGATGGACAGGTTCTCACCCAGGTCAAAGTCGACCGGGCAGACCAGGTTACCCACATTTTCGATAAAGATGACGTCGATGTTCTCCAGACCGACGGCCTGGTCGAAGGCGTCGACGGCCTCCATGATCATGTTGCCCTCGAGGTGGCACAGGCCGCCCGTGTTGATCTGGATGGCGGGCATGCCGGCTTCCTTCATGGTAATGGCGTCGACGTCCGAGGCGATATCGCCCTCGATGACGGCGCAACGCAGGCCCGCCTTGTCGCGCAGGCGCTCGTTGGTGCCCAAAATCGTGGTGGTCTTGCCCGAACCGGGGCTCGACAAGACGTTGATCACATAGGTGTTTGTCTCTTTAAATCGCTGACGCAGCTGATCTGCCAGGCGCTCGTTGCGCGACAGAATCGGCGACGCGATATCAATCGTTTTCTCGGCCATACTTAGCGCTCCTTACTTTGGCCCCTTTATACCCCATCGCTAGATGGCTAGCGGGCTAATCGTCGGGGGTTTCGATTTCGATACTTGCGATATCGAGCTCACGGCCGTGCAGAAGACGTACGTTGGCGCCGCCACACTGAGGGCAGCGACAATGGAAACGGTCGTGCTCAAAGACCTCGCCGCAGTCCAGGCACTCGCTTTGTGGATGGACCTCCTCCACGGCAAGCTCGCAGCCGCGCGTGAGCGGGTCCTCGTCGCGAAACGTCTCCCACGCAAAGTCGAGCGCCTCGCGCACGACCTCGGTCATATCCCCGATACGCAGCGTTACCAAAACGGCGCGCGAGGCCCCCGCCCCACGCGCCGCGCGAATCACTGTATCGAGTATGCCGTTGACAATGCCAACCTCGTGCATACCGATTTACTCCTCGTCGTCCTCGTCGTCCGAGAACAGGTCCAGACGGCTCACAAACAAGCCCTCCTTACCCTCGCGCGCGGTAATGACCACGCGAGCGATGGCGAGCGAAATCTCGTAGAGCGAGAGCAGGGCGCCATACATGAGACCCAGCGTAACGGGCGAGCCGTCGGGCGTAATCACAGCCGAACCCACGAGCAGGCCTACGTACACGTATCGCCAGGCGCTGCGGAAGGCCGCATAGGATACGATGTGGAAAACGGACAGATAGAAGATAATGAGCGGCAGCTCAAACGCCACGCCAAAGCCGATCATAAAGAGCAGCTCCATGTTGACGTAGTTCTCCAGGTCGGGCAGCGCCGTAGCGACGGCCGAGGTCTCGCCGATGAGCCACTCAAAGCCCGCCGGGATGATGATGAAGTAGCAAAAGATTGCGCCCAAGAAGAACAGCACCGTCGAGGCGAGCACCGTGGGCACGACCCACTTGCGCTCGTTGGGGCGAAGCGCCGGCAGGAAAAACGCCAGAATCTGCCAGATAATCATAGGCGTGCACATGACCACGGCCATTTTGATGGCCAGCGAAAAGCGCAGGCCAAAGCCGCCGAGCGTGGTGGTGATGTAGAACTTACCGTCCGGCACAAAGGAGCGAATGGGGTCTTCCAGGATATCGAGCACCACGGGCGTGGCGAAGTACAGCACGATAGCGGCGGCAAACACCGAAACGACCACGATGGTCAGACGGCGACGGAGCTCTCCCAGGTGATCGAAGAGCGGCATTCGCGCAGGTCCGATAGGCATTACTCATCGCCTCCCTTCGAGGCATCGGCGGCGGCTTCGGCAGCGGCGTCGTCCTCGGCCTCGAGCTCACGAGCGAGCTGGTCGACGACGGCCTTGCGCTTGCGGGGACGGCGGGCGTAGAGGTCGGCCGTCGTGGGCTCTGCCGGCTCGGGCTCGGGCTCGACGGCAGGCTCGGGCTCGACGGCGGCGGTAGCCTCGGCAGACTCTGCACCCTCGGCAACACCTTCGCCCTCAGCAGCACCCTCGCTTGCGGCCTTCTCGGCAGCAAGGCGAGCGCGACGCTCGGCAAAGGTCTCCTTCTTGGCGGGCGCTGCCGTCTCGGCGGCATCCTCGTCCGCATCGGAATCGTCGTCGGTCGCAGCGGCCTTCTTGGGCTTGACCGGGGCCGACGCGGCCTCGCTCACCGGATCGATAATCTCGGACTGAACAACGGCCGTCATCTTTTCCTGCGTCTCGCGGAACTGACGGATGGCACGGCCGATCGTGCGGCCCATCTGCGGGAGCTTATCCGGGCCAAACAGCAAAAAACCGAAGACCACGATGATCGCGAGCTCACCCTCTCCAATACCAAACACACATACCTCCAAGGCTCGATGTGAGTCGAGCCCGCACCGCGCCATTCGGCCGGAACTCGTCTATTCATTCGGTCAAGTATAGCGCCCGGACGCCAAAACGTCCGAGCGCATCACAAACATATGCCAAACGGCACGCCCTTTTGGGGGCAAAGATTATGCAGCGGTGATCGAAATCTCCTGGTCGACACCCAACAGCTGAACCACGCGCATCACCGGGGGCTGCACATTGGTGCAGCTAAAGCGCTTGCGGTGGTCAACCGCGTGGTGCGCGGCGCCCACGAGCACGCCAATGCCCGTCGAATCGATATAGCTCACCTGGGCAAAATCGAGCTCAACGGCCTCGGTGGGCTGCTCGAGCGCCAAGTCGATGGCGTTACGCAGGCTGTCGGCGTTAGAGATGTCGATTTCGCCGGTCACCTTGATGGTGTAGAGCTCCGGCGTGGGGTTGGTGGAGATACCCAAATCCATGTATGTGCTCCTTTGCGTATCGAAAGTGCGGAATGTACGGAAGTCGCGCGTTAGGCACGCTCGCGCGAGCTCGGCTGCTACGAGCTTAACGGCCAGCACCAGCACGTCGAGCGCGGCCTCCAGGTCCTCGACCGTGGGGTAGCTCGGCGCGATGCGGATGTTGGTGTCGCGCGGGTCCTTGCCATAGGGCCAGGTAGCACCGGCCGGCGTGAGCTTGACGCCCAAGTCGGCGCAGAGCGCGGCGACCTTTTGGGCCGAGCCCTCGGGACCATCGAAGCTCACAAAGTAGCCGCCGCGGGGATGCGTCCAGGTGGCGCAACCCGTGTCGCCCAGGCCCTCGGTGAGCTTACGCTCAACGGCCTCAAAGCGCGGGCGCAAAAACTCGGCATGCTTTTTCATGTGCTCCTTGACCGCCTCGATGGTGGGAAGGAAGCGCACGTGACGCAGCTGGTTGAGCTTGTCGGCGCTGATGAGGCCTGCCTTCAGGCGCTTGGAGACCTCCGCGATACCCGCGGGGCTCGCACCGATAAAGCCGATGCCGGCGCCCGGGAAGGTGATCTTGGACGTCGAGGCAAAGGCCACCACGCGGTCCTCGGTGCCCGCCGCGCGAGCGAGGTCAAAGATGTTTGCGAGCTCGTCGGTCTCGTCGTACAGGTCGTGCACGCAGTAGGCGTTGTCCCAGAAAATACGGAAATCGGGCGCGGCCGTGGGCATCTCGACCAGGCGGCGCACGGTGTCCTCGCTAAAGGTGATGCCCGTGGGGTTGGAATACTTGGGCACGCACCAGATACCCTTGATGGAGTCGTCGGCGGCAACCAGGCGCTCGACCTCGTCCATGTCGGGGCCGGCCTCGGTCATCGCGACGGGGACGTTCTCGATACCCAGGTCGGCGGTAATGCCAAAGTGGCGGTCGTAGCCGGGAACCGGGCACAGGAACTTGACCTTCTTGCCGTCGTGCGCTGCCTCGTAAGCCTCCCAAGGGTCGCTGCCGCACGAGCCGCAGCGCCAGAACATGCCGGCGATATCGTGCTCGATCAGCAGGCTCGACGAACCCAGCACGAGCGTCTGCTCGGCGGGGCAACCTAGGAACTCCCCTGCCAACTTGCGTGCCGAGGGAATGCCCTCAAAGCAGCCGTAGTTGGAGCAGTCGACGTTGCCGTCGTGCAGATCGGCGTCGGCATTGAGGATATCAAGCATGGGGCGCGAGATGCCCACCTGGGCGGGCGACGGCTTGCCGCGGGCCATGTCGAGCGCCAGGCCCTTGGCCTTGACCTCGGCGACCTCGGCTTTGAGCGCCTCGATGGCGGCATCGAGTTCGGTGGTTTCCATCTTCTGGTAGATCGTCTGCATGGGTGCGACCTTTCGCGAAGCGGTACGTTGCAGTTCGTCTAAGTATAGACCGCCACCGCCGCAACGGTATGAAGCCGTGATAGATTAAGTCCATCGCAATGAATTACGACATCGCCGCGCATGCCGGCGCGGGGCGGCCAAGGAGGCACTATGGAGTACGGTTCGTTTAGGGCCGAGGAATTCGGCGACCTGCAGCGCTTGGTCGACGGGCTGTTTTACGACCGCCATGCCATCGACCGCCTGGACCTGATCGTACAGGCCGAAATCTTGGACCTGGCGCCCGATCTCATGGAAATCGTCAACCTGCTACCGCCTGGCTATTACGATCGCCAGTCACTTTGCGACCAGCTCAACTCCGCCTTGGCCGCCCACGGCTGGGGCGCCGTCTACGGCACCGTGGAATAAACCCACTCATTGGGGACGTACTTAAATGAATAGAACCACTCATTTAAGTACGTCCCCAATGACTATCCAATGACTAAACGCCGCCTGTGATGGTGTTCACAGGCGGCGTTTTTAAACTTGCACAAACTTGTATGTGCTCTTACTCGTCCTTGTGCGCGGGATGTTTGCAGATCACACTCATGTAGATCATGCCGAGCACGGCTGCGGTGACCGAACCGGCAAGAATGGCGGCCTTTGCAGCCAAGACCTCAAACTGGGCCGTCGGGAAGGCAAGGCCGCTGATGAGGATCGACATGGTAAAGCCGATACCGCCCAGAATGCCCACACCGGCGATCATGTGCCAGTTGACATTGTGCGGCAACTCGGAAATCTTGAGCTTAACCAGGGCAAACGTCATGCCAAAGATACCGATCGGCTTGCCCAGCAGCATGCCAAAGTACACGCCGAGCGTAACCGGGTCGGTGAGCAGCGTGCTCATATCCACACCCACCAGGCGAACCTGCGCGTTGACAAACGCAAAGATCGGCAGGATCACAAAGTTGACCGGCGTGGAGATCAGACGCTCCATGCGGATGAGCGGCGGGGTCACACGGTGCATGACGCGCTCGACCTTGGTGGTCGAGACGGTAAAGTCGTGCTGGCCCAGGATGTGCGCCTCGTCGTCGTAGCGGTCATCGAGCAACGGCAGGCACTCGCCCAGCCAATCGGTAAGGCTGTCGAGCTTAACACCGCACTTGGCCGGGATGGTAAAGGCCAGGATGACGCCGGCGAGCGTGGCGTGCACGCCGCTCTTAAACATGCAGAACCACAACAGCAGGCCCAGCACCGAGTACGGGGCAAGGCGGTAATGCTGCGTCTTGTTGAGCCACACGAGCGCGCAGGTCACAAGCGCGGCGGCGCCCAACCAAAACGGATTGGGGCTCTGACCGTAGAAAATGGCGATGGCGGCGATGGAGATGAGGTCGTCGGCGATAGCGAGCGTCGAGAAGAACACGCGCACGCCGTTGGGAACGCGATTGCCCAAAAGCGATAGCACGCCCAGCGCAAAGGCAATATCGGTTGCCATGGGGATGGCCCAACCGTTGCGGGCGCCGGCATGGTTAAAGATCAGGTAGATGCAGGCGGGAACGACGACGCCGCCCACGGCCGCCAGCATGGGAAGCATGGCCTGACGCGGATTCTTGAGCTCGCCGACCGTCATCTCGTACTTAAGCTCAATGCCCACCAACAAAAAGAAAATCGCCATGAGGAAGTCGTTGACGAAAAGCTCAACGGTAAGACCGGCCGTAAGGTTGCCCAGACCCACATACAGCGGGGTCTCCAAAAAGTGATGGATGGCCTCGTAGGCATCGGTATTAGCGCAGATGACGGCGGCGATGGCGGCGAAGACCATGACGGCAGCGGAAATCGTGCCGTTCTCGGCGATGCGCTCCCAGATGTCGTGACGTTCAAAGCGCTTGCGCTCACGAACGTTAAACAGCTGCTCAGTTGCTGCCATGGGCGGCTCCTTTCACGGGAAAGCTCCCGTCTTAAAAAAGCACGGCCCGCCCAAGTGGCGGCGCCGCGCTCTAACGTATTACGCTTGCATCTAGCCTACCCTGCGCGACAAGCACGCAGGCGCGGCCGAAAAGCGGAACCACAGGTTGAACATTATTTGCTCAACGGCACGGGAGCCCCTGCCCAAGAGAAGGCGTGGCTCCATGCACAAAAAACGACCGGAGCGCGGGGCTTCCGCGATCCGGTCGTCGGTGTTAGGTCAAAAAACCTAGCAGGCGGCCATGATGGGGGCAGCGACCTGCTTCTTACGGGAGAGGACACCCGGCATCCAGACGCCGTCGTGCTCGTCGGCAATGCCCAGGCCCTTCTGAGCGGCCTCGGTCTCGCCCTCGAGCAGGACCTGCGAGCCCTCCTCCATGATGTCGGTGATGCACAGGACGATGCCGTCGGCACCCTTCTCGGCGGCGTAGGCGCGCATGGCCTCGCGGATCTCGTCAATCATGCCAAGCGCACGGCTCTTGTCGACGGTCTCGTACTGGCCGATGAGCAGCTTCTTGCCAGCGGGCTCGAACATCTTGATGTCGTTGCCGACCATCTCGGCTGCAGTGAAGGAGCCGGACGGACGGGTGAGGAAGACCTCCATGCCAAACTTGACCGGGTCGACGCCCACCTGCTCGCCGAGCTTGGCGGCAACGGCGCGGTCGACATCGGTGGTGGTGGGGCTCTTGAGCATGAGCGTATCGGTCATCATGGCCGAGAGCAGCAGCTTAGCTTGGACGTCGGAAAGCTCAACGCCGAGCACGCCGGCGAGCTTGGTGACGATGGTGCAACTGGAGCCCCAGGGCAGGCAGATGTAGTGCAGCGGGCCGGCGGTCTCGAAATCGCCGATGCGGTGATGGTCGACGACGCCAAAGACCGTGGCGTCCTTAAGGCCGGCGACGGACTGGGCAGACTCGTTGTGGTCGGTGAGGACGACGAGCTGACCGGCCTCGACGGAATCAATCACGCGGGGCTCGGCGATGCCGGCGTCGGCGAGCAGCTTGGCAGACTCTGCCGGAAGCTGACCAAGGGCGCAAGCCTCGTAGGTGTTGCCGGCATACTCAACCTGGTTGAGCAGCTGGGACAGGACGACGGCGCTCATGATGGCGTCGTTATCGGGGTTCTGGTGACCAAAGACAAGAACGTTTGCCATGGATATCCTCCACTTGATATATGTACTTGGACGTAGCTATGGTAGCACGCTAACGCCGAACCCTATGAGATGGAAGGGCCGCGACGCAATTTGGGGCAGGCGTTGGGGCGAAGTCTGCTTCCTCTGCACCACGGTGGTGCAAACTAACCTGCCCCCGCACCAGCTATTTGCCGGCAGCGCGCAGGGCTACGTAGGCGGCACCGATGATGCCGGCGTCGTTGCCGAGCGAGGCGACCTTGATGGGCGTCTCGCGCGAGGCAGAAAGCGCGTAGTGCTTAAAGTGCTCGCGAACCGCATCGAGGTAGACATCGGCCGAGGCAGAGGCGCCGCCGCCGATCAGAAACATCTCGGGGTCGACCACGTTGGCGATAAGCGCCAGAGCATGACCGAGATAATCGGCCATGGTATCGGCCGCGGCCAGCGCAAGCTTGTCACCCTCGCGGCAGGCCTGGAACACGTCCTTGGAATCGGAGGGGCCGGTGAGCTCGATGGGCTCGACGCCCGCCTTCTTGCACTCGGCCAAGTAGTTGCTCACCACACCGGTGGCGCTGGAATACTGCTCCAGGTGGCCATGGCCGCCGCAGCCGCAGGTGCGCTCCTCGTCAGGATTCAGGCACATGTGGCCAATCTCGCCGCCGGCACCCACAACGCCCGATACCACGTCGCCGTTGACGATAACGCCGCCGCCTACGCCGGTACCGATGGTGACCATCACCACATTCTGCACGCCCTTGGCAGAACCGAGCCAGGCCTCGCCCATGGCAGCGGCGTTGGCATCGTTCTCGTACTTAACGACCGCGTCGGGGCAGTGCTCCTGAATGGCGATCCTAAGCTCAGGCAGGTTAATGGCAATGTTGGCCTTGACCTTGGCATCGCCCGAAGCCGGGATGGGACACGGAACAGCCAGGCCAATGCCCGCCACAAAGGCGCGCGGAATCTGCGCCTTGGCGACCACCTGGTCGATAGCCTCGGTCACCGCGGCAAAGCCCGCAGCGTCAACGATGGGAGGCGTGGGGACACTGGCCTTGGCAAGCAGGTTACCATCCTCATCGAACAGGCCCTCCTTAACCGAAGTGCCGCCGACGTCGATGCCGATGTAGTACTGCTTAGGTTCCATGGGAGCCACCTTTCTCGTTTAAACATTGCCTGTATGGTACCGCTCCCCAGGCAAAAACCTGCCAAAAAGGGACAGGTTTGTTTTGGCAGGTTTTATCTGGGAAAATGCGAACGCCCACCCAACAGGTCACACAAGGC
>OGZF01002174.1_pt1 | contig 9772 bp, 8 predicted proteins | sample 1576771 | NCBI WGS metagenome assembly OGZF01 (sample SAMEA3541536, study PRJEB24748) | human gut metagenome | biome: human gut; feature: human-associated habitat; material: faeces | place: China | collected 2012
AGACAGGGAACAGGGCGGCAAGGGCAGTATGGAACACAAGGTCTTTATCCGTGGGGCGGATACGTTTTCCACGGGGAAAAAGCTGTTTCATGGGAAAGTTCTCCTTTTTAAGAATATGAAAAGCAGATAACTCAATAAAAATGAATTATCTGCTTTATGGTTTAATATGAATTTTGTATAATAGATAAAAAGTGTTATTTTAATCTTTAAATAACATACTGCTATAAGTGTATAATTTTTGGCTTATTGAATTGAAATAATATGTTTCATCACAATCTACGCTGCTAAAGTCTAAGTTATCCTCGTCTATGTCTAAATCAACATCTATGTTTTTGTCCATCAAGTTATATTTTTCTAATACTCCCATTGTTAAATATAAATTTCTACGAGTAATATTGTATAATTGTACGCATTCCTTAATATCTTTTGGGGAAATATTATGATTACTTTTGTGATTTTTTGAGGAAATTTTATATAAATAATGAAAGTTTTTTATGTCGAAATCATTAAGCATAGGAAGTGCATTTAACATTATCAAATCTTCTTGTGATATATCATCATTATGTTGTCCTATATCATTTAACATTAGTCCCATTACACAGCAGGCTAATTTTGAATTTGACGAAATTATTTTGTCAAAAGAGTTTGTAATGAATTCAGCTTTGGATTGATTATCTACATATCTAATTAGTTTTTCAATACTTTCTTTATCAGCATTTTCATAGTTAAGTCCTTTTAAGAAATATTTGAACTTAATAATTGATAGTGCTTTCCTAGAATTATTTAAAAATTTAAGTGAACCTATTGCATCCTCTGCCAACTCCATTGTAGAGTCATTAAGAAAAATATCTTTGACGTCTGCATAGTCATCTGAAAATTTTACGATTTTATTCAATAAATCCGACATTTCTCCGACGAGTTTTTTCATATAGACACCCCTTATCTAAATATTTATTTACATAATACTACCATTTATTTTTTATTAAAACAACAATTTTCCCAATAGAAATAGAGGGGAATTTAACTTTTATTATTTATAAAACGCAATAGGTTTATCAAGTTATTTTGCTGTTAGGTGGTCTTTCTTCGGCGGCTGCGGATTTATTGCAGTCACTTTTTTCAGGACAATATCCTCCGCCTTGATGTACCAGTCCACCGCTGCCCCCTGAAAGGTAGCCGTTGCCACGGTGTCTGCCACAGGATTGATGATTTCCACCTCTGCATTGTAATCAAATTCCTTTAATGGCACGCTGGCAGGAATGGAAACCTGAATCATACGCCCCTGTCCTCTGGATTTTAAGTCATAGGTACGCTCCTTGATTTCTTCTGATACCGAGCCGTCTTCATTCTGGAGGTGAACCTCACGGCGGAGGGCAGAAAACTTCAATGCCCCGAATGTTGCTTCCTTGTCAATCACGATTCCGTTTGCTAATCTCATAGTCTGATGTCCTCCTTTTCCTTACGCTTTTACCATATCGTCAGCGTGTAAAATGTAGTTGGTAAAGCCCCTTGTGCCGATTTTATAGCCCTCTGCGGTGATACGAGGATTGACGAGCTTCACACGTTCCTCAAAGTCAAAATGTTTCTCTCCTGCTTCAGCAGGGAGGATAACCACAATATCATCTGCCCTCTGTACGTCTGAATAAAGATTGAAGCTGCGAGAGAGTACCGCCATGCGTCCGTTGATTCTTCTCTGTTCTGTTTTGTCTTCTCCGGCAAACTCCAAGTTGCCAAATGTTTTTTCCATGTTGGGGATAACGAATTTTAATTCCATATAGATGTATCTGTCCTTTCTGAATGTTGTGTTTGTTGGTTTTGGGTTCTGGTCTGGAAGCGGAGGGGAACGCTCCAGCGGTGGTGAGTTCTTCGTAGTATCACATCCTTTCTGGGGCTATTGAAGAAATTACAGGGTTGTGATATTATCTAAGTGTTAAAAATTAAGTGGTCATGGTTAGGATTGTTAGCTTGTATTTTCTCATGCAGCTCTGTCATGTACTCCCAACAACTTAAAAGTAGATTTCAGTGGAGATTTATAATATCAGGAGGTACGGTTATGACAATAATAACGACTGTAAAAAGCATTATGGTGGGCGACGGAATTTCTGGGAATTTTTGCTAAAATGTGCAGGGGCAATGGAAAAAATTACGGCTGGCATGACATGAAGAATCCGGGAGGGTCAAATCTCCAATTCCCATCGGGGCTGTTTTCAGCCCCATTTAATTTTGAAACAAAAAATAGACGCTCATTGTTGAACGTCTATTTTTGGATGATATTGAGGTTTGCTGGTCTATCTTATAAAATCTGAATGTACTTCGATTGCATTTTTATTGCATTTTTTATTTTTTTTCATATAAATTTTAGTGGTTGATAGTTCCTGAAAATGCCTTAAAATCAATGATTTTCACTTATATAGCATACTGTCTGTCTGGAGACCGCATAAAAAACGAGTCCGACCGCCCATGAAATGAGTCCGAAAATCAAAAGGAGGAAGCATCCGCCGAACGTGGCATCGGCCGCATCATCCTTGGTCATCTTGATTCCGGGTTCATACCAGTTTTTCGATTGCAGCTTGTCCGACACGTTACCAACGAGGTCGTTGAAGATGCTGTAGATGGCGGAAACGAGGTCGAGGGCGTTGTCGATGAAGTAGCTGAGGATGCAGTAGGTCACCACGAGGAATACGATATCCTTCACGGCGGGAAGGGTGCTCGTCGCGTCGATGCGCTGGCTAATCTTGATGAGTTGCATCAGCATGAAGAGACCTAGGATGGCATGGGCAACGGGGATGACCCCGGCCTGATAGAAGTCTTTTACCACGCCATACGGCTCGGTTGTACCGAAAAGCTCGTTGAACGGCCCGGAAATGAACTTCGCATCAAGCGTCTGGTTGATGACACCGAAATAGGTATTGAAGAGCGTGGCAGCGATTTGCAGAAGCCACGTTTTAATCATGTTGGGGATATCAAGGAAGTCCCCGATGATACCCGCATAGGCCGGATGGGGAATGAGGAGCACGAGTGCGCAGGCAGCGAAGAGCGCGAATGTGCCCGCGAGACAAGCCTTTCTCCTGCGCAGGGGAACCGTCTTCGTCTCCTCATGCTGTGTGGATTGTAAAGTCAGTTGTTCATTCATAGAGATTCCTTTCTGCCTGCATGGCGATGCTGCCCTAGCCCTCGAAGGAGAACTCGCCCGTGGACTGCTCGTAAACGCAGGTGATGGAAACAGAGTTTGTGTCGTTGAGCTTGAAGTCCGTGGTGATGACCCCGTTCTCATAGTCGAGGTTCACGACTTTCTGCCATGTAGCTTCGGTGACAGAAGGGTAATGGACGGCGCACCACTTGGAGAGGGCGGTGATGACGGCCTTCTCATCCCCGCCGAAGAGTTTCGTGACCTCGCTGTTCATGCCCTTCACGGTAATGTTTGTGACCGCTTCGGCACGCTCGTATGCGGTGTTTTTCTGAGCGAACATCGTAGAGCTTGTAAGGGTGGAGATGGTGTTCTCACCGGGGGTCTTAGAATCGGAGTTCACCGCAGCGCCACTGCCGTCCGTGTAGGTCACGATATGGGTGCCGGTATCGGTCTCGAAGACGATGGGATAGAGATAGCCGCCGTACCCATCGGAGGTCTTTTCCACGCGGGAGATGGCGTAACTATGGACGGTCGGAGTTCCGTTCACCGTTTCCACGTAGGAGTCATCGGCAAACTTGAGGGTGTAGCGCCCCTCGCTTACCGACCAGACGGAAGAGGAGAGGGTGTCGATGAGTTCCTTGGCATCGGTATCGTATCCCTTGATGATTTCCTTCTGGGCATCGGTAAGCTCCACCTTCCCGGTTTCCTCCTTCGTCTTCTTCTCAGCGGCTGTGGTAGTGTCCGTGTTATTTCCTGCGTTCTGCTCCTTTGCGGTTTCCGCGCGGTGATGCGACACGTTGATGGCGCTCATGGCAGAGCCGCAGGTGAACATCAGGAGCAGGCACAGGGCGATGACGGAAAACTTCTTGTGTTCCGCCATCCATGCTTTCAGTTTCTTCATAGCAGGTATCCTTTCTGGTTTCCTAGCGCCAGTCCCATGGATAGCCGCAGACAACCCATCCTCTTCCGTTTTGGGAAACCCAATCGGACAGGGAGATGGTGCGCAGACCGGAGTAAATGCTATCCATGACCTTGCCGTCACCGATATAGATGCCGACGTGCCCGTAAGCGTTACCGGCGGGGGTGTTGGAGCCGTATTGGGCGGAGATGAGCATTCCTACCTTTATCTGGGAGAGGTCGGTGGTGGCGCGTTTCTGGCTGTAATTGGCACCGTATCCCTGATTGCCGAGCTGCGTATTGCCGTTGCCGCCGACGGCATGACCGGCTCTTGCATAGACCATTGTTGTCCATGTGGCGCAACGGTCGGCTCCCGGCCATGGAGTCTGTGAGCAGGCGTTTACGATATCCTTCTGCCACTGGTCGGCGCTCTGGTAGTCCTGCCCGCCACCGGGAATGAGGGTAGTGCCGGAGTACCGATTCTTGAACTCCTCTGCGGTCATGGAATCGAGCTGCGCGACAAGGGGATAGGCTTGGCAGATGGAACGGTACTGGGCGATATAGCTGTCCTGCGACGCGGTGTAGTATCCACCCTCGCCGAGGGCACGCAAAAAGAGTTCGGAGTTGTTGGTGTCGATGGCCTTCTGGTAGTTAGGGACACGGGTGTAGTTGGATTGTTTATACAGATGCTCGCACCGGTATTTCATGTACGAATCATCGTCTTTGAAGACGGCGAAATCCGCGTAGGTCTTGTAGGCAGAGCCGGAAGCACTGTATTCGGTGGTGAGCATTTTAACGGAACCCGTGATGAGTCCGCCGTAGTCATAACCGGCATATTTCACGCCACCGTAGTTGTGGTACAGCCGCCCGAGGTCGGAACCGGAGTCCGAAGTGCCGTTCTCAATCATCATCTGGCCGAGGAGTGCCGAAGCGGGATATCCGTACTGCTCGTGGGCGTTCAGGCACGCGAGCACGAGGTCGTAGGTGACCCATGCAGGCATCCCGTCAAGCGATGCGCTCTTTTGCTCCTCATCGGCGGCACCTCCACCGACAACGGAAATCAGGCCGAAGGCCAAGATGAAGGCAATGATGAGTGGAAAGAATTGGGAGACGGCACCGGCAAGCGATGAAAGCATTCCCTTGATGCCACCGGAAAGAATCGTGAGCGCCTTTTTCTTTCCCGCTTGCGCCGCAGCATTCTCGTAGACGTTCCTGTGGAAGTATTTGGAGAACTGCATCCGCTTCTGGGCAGCTTTTTTATCCAGTTTCTCGGTGCGGTATTTCTTTTCCGAGAGGGCACCGAGAGAGTCTTTCTTTTCAAGTGCATCCTTACCGGAACGAAGGTGCTTTCTCGCCTTCCCGGCAAGTTTCGCGCCGGTGTGCGTAGTTGCGACCAAATCGTCCGTGCCTTCCAGCTCGGAGTCTTTGAGAGCGTTGTGGACAGCTTTTGCGGCTACACCCTTTGCACCACGTTTCAGGCTCTTATTCAGATTGTGGCGAGACTGCACCTTTTTCGTGAGGGCACTTTTTCCGGTTAGCTGGCTACGGGATTTTCCGTCAAGGGCATCGGCGGCGGAAGTCTTCTTACGTTTCCTTGCGATGGCATCGAGGGCGGTACTTCCCGCGCCGTGCGTGCCCTTCTTGCCGACGGAATAGAGGTCATCCTTTAAGGCTTTGGCGCTCTTATCTGCCTTTTCCACCAGACCGGTATTGACGGCATCCGTCTTTTCGGTCTTGAGGAGATTGCTCATGGCTTTCTCACGGTCGTTTCCGCCGGTCGTGAAATCCGAAGCCTTCATCTGACGTTCACCGTCCTTTCCGGGGTCTTCTTACTGGGTTGCTAGATAACGGGTTTTGCATCTTTCTTGTCCCCAAGCCCCGTCTTCTTCGTCTCATTGGGGTTCGTGGAGAACAGGTCATAGAGAACGTTGCCGGACGGGAACTTGCCGCGAATCGGCACGCGGGCGTTTCCTGCGATGAGCAGGCCGTCACCCGGCTCTGCGGACTCGTCGATGCATTCCTCCTCCTGCTCGGACAGGTTCAGAAGCTCCGCCCACTTCATACGGTCGAGCGGGGACTGCTTGAGAAGCATGAGGAAGTCCGCGTTAAGGACGATATTTCGCGCCGCTTCGTTGGCGAGCATCGCCGTGGCGTTCTGACTGATACCTGTCAGCAAAAGTCCGAATTTTCGACCCTCATTCGAGAAGCGGGAGAAGTAGTTAAGTACAGTCGGGTACGCGAACATACTCTGCATCTCCTCGACGTAGAGCCATGTGCGGACGTTTCGCTTTGCATTGAAGTACATGCGGTTGCGGACGGCTTCGCAGACATTGATGAGGGCGAAGACCAGCATGGAATCCGGCAGGTCTTTCAGGTTGAAGTCCACGATGCGGGTGTTGAAATCGACGTTGCTCTGATGGTTGAAGAAGTTCATGGAACCCTTCACGAATCGCTCGTAACGGAGTGCGATGACCTGTGCCTGCTCCTCCGGCTGCTCGTTCGCGGCATCGTAGAAGTCCTGTAAGGTCGGCGGAAGATTGTCTCCGCGCTCTGCGGCCTTCTGGAAGGCAAGCTCGGTGCAGCGCTGTACGAGCGACTGGTCAACCTCAGAGAAGTTCGACCCGGCTTCGGCAGCGGAAGCGCCTGCCTGAGCCAACATCGCATCCACCTTGAATGCAATCTGCTCGTTTCTCGTCATGTGTTCCACGGATACCGTATCGAAGGGGTTCAGATGGGTTCCGGTACCCACGCCGAAGTGGTAGGTGCTGCCGCCGTAGCGTTCGGCGATAGCGGTGTACTCGCCTGCGCGGTCGATGACGTAAATCTCGTCCGTCGGATTGGAGAAGATGGTGCCCGTCATCTCGGTCTTGGTGAACATACCCTTACCGGAGCCGGTCTTGCCGCAGACGAAGCCCATCGGCGAGGTGAGCTTCTTGCGGTTGCAGACCACGAGGTTGCGACTGTGCTTGTTCTGGCCGTAGAAGTTGCCGCCCGCATCGTCAAGCTCCTGCGTGGCAAACGGAACAAGGATGGAAACCTGCGCCGTGGTGAACATGCGGGAGATTTCCACGTGGTTATGGCCGAGCGGGAGGATGGAATTAAGTCCCTGACGCTGGCGATAGTCATAGGTGTCAAGCTCGATGGAGTTCTGACGTGCCGTGGAGATGATGCGAAGTACCTGCGTATCCAGCGCTTCCTTGCTCTCCGCGTAAGTGTAGACAAGCCCCGTGAAGACATAGAGACGCTGGTTCTTGTTCTGCAAGTGGTCGAGCACGTCCTCCGTCTCCTCCTTGGAGTATTTCAGCTCCTGCGGGAGGATGGAGAAGTCATAGCCTTTGTTCACTGCCGAGCGCTGTTCCTCGATGATTTCCTTGTCAATCCATGCGGAACGGGTGCGCACGTAATTGATAGCCTTGGATTTATCCATGGGCTGCACGTACCACGTGATAGCCATGGGGATAGGAAGGTCTGCCATGTCGGCAAGTGCGCGGTCGGAAAGTTCCGAGCCGAACTTCTTCATCACGAGTACCTGTGCGTAGACCCCGTTATCGAGTTTTACGCAGTCGTTATAGTGGCCGTCCGGGCGGAAATCAATCTGCGTCGGTGCGATGCAGTCCTTGGTAGTCTGTAAGCGCTTGGCGGAAATATCGCGCTGGTAATCGAACAGGAACGGCTTATAGGGGTTTAAGAGTGAATGGATGACAGAAAGGCGCTGGGTACCGTTCATAAGGTGTGCCTTGCTGCCGATGGAGTTTAGGATGCGGGAGGATTCGACCTCGATACGGGAGAGCTGACGCGCTGCATCTTCTGCGGTGTCCGCCGTCACGGAATAGGTGAGGTAGCGGTTCCTGCGGATGTTGCTGACCCCCTCCTTCACCTTATCGTTCAGGATGTTGTTGAACACCTGCGCGTCGTTCCTTGCAGCATCGTTTGCCTGACGCTCCGGGTCGAAGAACTTGCGATGACCGACCTCTTCCTTGAGGAGCGGCGTGTTGATGACGCTCATCTGCACGAGCGTATCCGCACCGAACTGGTCGTAAAGGCGGGTGATGGCGGAGAACATGGCTTTCTGCTGCTCATCGCGCACCGAGTGGTAACTGGTGTCATCGAAGGCGATGGAAGAGGAAAACATCCCCTCCTCCACCTCACAGATGCCGTCCTGATACATCTTGTTGTAGCCGATGTAGTTCACCACGTCTTTCGCGGAGTCACGCTTCTTTCTGGCATCGGCCATCTTATCGGACAGCTCCTTGTCCCTGTCCTTTAACTGGGACTTGATGGAGCTGTAGGTCTTTTTCGCTTCCTTCTCGGCCTTCTTGGCTTCCTTTTTCCTGCGCTTCATCTCGCGCTTGGCGTGCTTCTTCTCCTTTCGGGTCAGCTTTCCGGCACCCTGCGTGACGTGTGCGACCTGAGAGATGGCATCCATGTCGATAGCGCCGGTATCGGAGCGCAGGGGCGCGGTGTTCCCGAACCCGTCACCGGATGCGTGGACGAACGCGTCCACGTCAAATGCGGCGTTAAGAGATGACCCGTCCTGCCCTTGGGGAGTAGGATTCGATGCCGCGAAGGTTTCCCTGCTTTCGGTAGTGTTTTCCATAGATAGTTCCTTTCTGCTTGCTGTTTTCCGACTCAGAGAGAAGTCCCGCAAGACGCATGGACGGCTTGTAGAAGATGCGGTCGTTCGTGAAGTTTGCCTTAAGCCAAAGCGGCGCAAACTGCTCGAAGGGCATTCCGCAGGGCTTCACGAAGCCCACGCACCAAAACGGCAACGAGACGGCGTAGATAAAATAGGTGCAATCGCTGACGTTCAACCCCAAAACGAAGTAGATGTAAAGCCCGGCAAGTACCGAGACAGAAAGCGCACCCGTGATGGATACCAGGGTGCGCATGGTCATCTTGCCTACGATTTTGGGCTGATACTCGGCGATATCCTTGTGTACTGCTACAGAGAGCATGTTAGATATCGCTCCTTTCTAACCCGCGAGGGAACCCCAGTTGATACCGGTCTTGAAGTACACGGCAGCACCCACGACGATGGCACCGCCGATAATCATGGCGAGGGCACCGGAGAGCTGACCGCCGCCGCCCTGCATACCGTCCTTGATGGTAAGACCAAGGTTCACAAGGCCGAAGACGATGAGGATGCCGCCGAGGGCGGTCACACCATCAGAGAGAAGGTTTTTCACGTTTTCCAGCATGGTTGATTCCTTTCTTGTTTACTTGTTTTCTAGTAACCGTACAGATGGGCAAAGGCGATACAGGTAAGTCCCGCGACGATGATTGCAACGGCTTTCCGTATCTCCCCGCCCCCGCCGCGAAGAAGTCCCGCGAGGGTCATCCCAAGATAGATGATTCCCACGACGGTGAATGCGCCCGCAGCGGTTCCTATCGCCGGGGCGGCGAGTTTGACGAGTGTTTCCAAGTTCCTTCCTCCATTCGTCCCCTTTCTGCCTTTTTCGCCATTTTAACACAGGAAAATCAAATCGCCAAGTCCCGTTTCCTCCGTCTGCGTGCGCTTCACGCTTCGCTGCGGAAATGGGTTGGCTTTTCGGCAAAGTCATGTTATGATAAAGTAGATATATATATTAAATGTAGGTGCCTTGCCCCGCGCGGGCACGGTCATCTTTGAGAAAGGACAACTATGAAAGACGACGACAATCACATTCTTCTTTTAGAAAAGGGCAAACGAGGCCTCGTGCAGATCATCTTCGGCCGCACGGGCATCATCATCGTTTCGCTGATCGT
>OGZF01002175.1_pt1 | contig 9772 bp, 10 predicted proteins | sample 1576771 | NCBI WGS metagenome assembly OGZF01 (sample SAMEA3541536, study PRJEB24748) | human gut metagenome | biome: human gut; feature: human-associated habitat; material: faeces | place: China | collected 2012
TCACAAAAATAATAATAGATTTTATTACGCGATCGATTATTTATTTCCTGAAAACAAATAAAAAAATCCCCGCCAAATGGCAGGGATCTTAGATTCTGTGCTTTTAAGCAGAGATTACAGGCTGGTTACGTTACCAGCTGCCGGGCCTTTAGCGCCGCTTTCGATGGTGAAGGACACTTTCTGACCTTCGTCCAGAGATTTGTAACCATCGTTCTGGATAGCAGAGAAGTGTACGAACACATCTTTAGAGCCATCGTCAGGAGTGATGAAGCCGAAGCCTTTGTCAGCGTTGAACCATTTTACGATACCAGTCATTTTACCGGACATAGTGTATTACCTTTAATAATTAAGTGTGCCTTTCGGCGATATGGCGTGCTTTACAGATTTTGAAGCGTTAAAGGAATGTGCACTACGAGGGGTATCAACGATAACTCTTGAAGGGACTTGCCTTACTACACTGCTTTAATGGTCTGTACGTCAAACCGTTGATGTGCATTAAGCCACGCATTGGCGGGTGATGCAACAATTATTTTTCATATTTATGATTAATCGGTTGGAAAACGGTCCTGTCATCAGGACCGTAAACAGCAATAAAGTGGATAAAAGTCTATTCCATCAACTGCTTACTTAATGCCGGGTTGGCTTGAATCAAACGCATCAATTTTAGTTCGGCACTTGAAGGCTTCACGCGTCTGGATTCCCATTCCTTTACCATGGCGACTGATACGCCCAAAACCCGGGCGAAATCATCGATTTTTAATCCTGTCCCTTTTCGTAACTGCTCAATTTCGGTACAGGACGTTGTTCTGTGCGTCAGGGTAATTTTCTGCGTTTCATCTTTAAAAACAATCTGTTCCAGGCTGCTCAACAGCTCATGCATTGGATCTTTATATTCCATTGAAAACTCCTCAAATCACACTGCGGGATCGTGAATTGCATCGAAGCTCATTAAGAATAGTCGGGAAAAGCAGACACAGCGGGGTGAAGTCAGGGCATGCTCTGGCTATGATTCGATTCAGCCTGTCATTTAGCGTGACTTATAGCCACCTAACGATCTGATAAATGCCGATATATCTCTTACCACTCCTGTTTTGTAAAGATTTCGAAAATCTAACCTTCTGCGAAGGCGTAAATCTCTGGCTACAAAAAAGGCAACGGCACTATCATTTTTTAACAATGAAACAACAAATTAACCTTGTTTCATTTTCTCCATGATTTTACCAGGAAGATTACGTAGAAAGGGTATCCTGCAAGCCTGTCCTGGACTATCCTTGTCACGTCAGACACGCGTGTGTCGTTGTGCGCTTTTTTTGGGTGAAAGGAGTAAGAAAATGGCGACAGGAAAGTCCTGCTCTCGCTGGTTTGCGCCTCTTGCGGCGTTATTAATGGTAGTTAGCCTGAGTGGGTGTTTTGATAAAGAAGGCGATCAGCGTAAAGCGTTTATCGACTTCCTGCAGAATACAGTGATGCGTAGCGGTGAACGTCTACCAACCCTGACTGCCGATCAGAAAAAACAGTTTGGTCCTTTTGTCTCTGATTACGCGATTCTGTATGGTTATTCTCAGCAGGTGAATCAGGCGATGGATTCCGGTCTGCGCCCGGTTGTAGACAGCGTTAACGCAATTCGCGTACCGCAGGATTACGTTACGCAAAGCGGTCCGCTGCGTGAAATGAATGGTTCGCTGGGTGTGCTGGCGCAACAACTGCAAAATGCGAAGTTGCAGGCCGATGCTGCGCACTCTGCGCTAAAACAGAGTGATGACCTGAAACCGGTCTTTGATCAGGCATTCACCAAAGTGGTAACGACGCCAGCTGATGCATTGCAACCGTTGATTCCGGCGGCACAAACTTTCACGCAACAACTGGTGATGGTTGGAGACTACATTGCCCAACAAGGTACTCAGGTGAGCTTTGTCGCAAATGGCATCCAGTTCCCGACTTCACAGCAGGCAAGTGAATATAACAAACTGATTGCGCCATTACCGGCACAACATCAGGCGTTTAATCAGGCCTGGACTACAGCAGTTACTGCAACCCAATAAAGAGTAAAAGCCCGAGCGATTATCGGGCTTTACTCCACGCAGTCGCGGCTTAGTCCGCGACGTGCGGATTCACACAGTTCTTCTCAACCTTTCCTTGTAACGCATCAATCAAATTATCCACGGCACAGGCGGCCATGCCATAACGCGTCTCATGGGTGGCAGATCCAATATGCGGTACTGCGACGACGTTGGCCATTGAGAGCAACGGCGAATCTACGGACAGTGGCTCTTGTTCGAAGACATCCAGCCCGGCAGCGTGAATTTCGCCTTTCTGCAATGCTGCGATCAGTGCATTTTCGTCAACCACCGGGCCACGTCCGGCATTAATGAAAATGGCGGAGGATTTCATTTTGGCGAATTGTTCTGCGCCAAACAGATGATGCGTCTCATCAGTTAACGGCAGGATCAGGCAAACGAAATCTGACTCTTGTAACAGAGTATCCAAATCGCAGTAGCGGGCGTTGAAGCGTTCTTCTGCTTCTTTATGGTGGCGGCGCGCGTTATAGAGGATGGGCATGTTGAAGCCAAAGTGCGCACGTTGTGCCAGCGCCATGCCGATCCGTCCCATCCCGACAATGCCCAGTGTTTTATGGTGAACGTCAGTGCCGTACCAGTCCGGGCCTATGCTCGCGGTCCATTCGCCTGCTTTTACCCGTTCTGCTACCTCCACAACCCGACGAGCGGTAGACAACACCAGCGCCATCAGCGTATCGGCGACGGTTTCTGTTAATACGGTTGGCGTGTGCATCAGCAGAATTTTTCGGGCGGTAAGCGCATCGACATCAAAATTGTCATAGCCGACGGAGATCGTTGATGTGGCACGCAGTTTCGGCATTTTTTCCAGCAATGCGGCATTTACATTCTCGTTTGAACCCAGTAAACCTTCAGCTTCGGCAAAAATTGCTGCATTTTGTTCGACGGTTTGTGGGCTGAGGTTTGCCACCTGGTGAACGGTGAAATGCTCTTGCAGGCGTTGCAGTAAATCATCAGGTAAGGCTTTGTAGAGGATAACGGACGGCTTCATGCTTCTCTCCATTCACTGATAAGGCGATCACCTTAGCCTGAAATATGATGAAGGAAAACTGAAGAATGCCAGGTGATTTCTGCATCACCTGGCATGAAAGGGATTACAGCGGGCTTAAGGTAATTTCTACACGGCGGTTTTGCGCCTTACCTTCTGCGGTGCTGTTGCTGGCGATTGGGTTAGCCGGGCCAAGGCCCTGAATACGGATGCGGCTGGCGTCCACGCCCTGGGTGATCAACGCGCTGGCAACGGAATCCGCACGTTGCTGGGAGAGACGCATGTTCAGGTCGTGACCACCCGTGCTGTCGGTATAACCAATCACGTTAACCGCCGTTTTCGGATACTCTTTCAGTACCATTGCCACGCCGGTCAGGGTGTTAGCGCCCGCCGGTTTCAGGGTCGCGCTGCTGCTGTCGAAGGTCACATTGTTCGGCATATTGAGGATAATGTTATCCCCGCTGCGGGTTACGCTAACACCAGTGCCGCGCATTTTGTCGCGCAGCTTCGCTTCCTGCACATCCATGTAATAACCAACGCCGCCGCCCAGAGCTGCGCCTGCTGCTGCGCCAATCAGCGCGCCTTTACCGCGATCTTTCTTCGAAGAAGAGAGCGCACCAATACCCGCGCCCACGAGAGAGCCCAGACCTGCGCCGATAGCAGATTTACCTGCTTCGCGTTCGCCGGTGTAAGGGTTAGTTGTGCAGCCAGATACCGCCAGAGCGCCACTCACTACGGCGGCAATAAGATAAACACGTTTCTTCATTGTTAATCCTTAATAACCTTTTTATTCTTTGCCACGGGTTCCGTGGCGGGAGATTATGCCGCGTGAACATGAAGATTATTCCTGGGAATACTCGGAAATTTGTAAGTAATATTTAACTGCTCAATACATCTAACCTTTCAGGAGTCTTCGGTTTGGCCAACTCATCCTCACGATATTCCGTTCTGACTGCCGCCCATTGGGGGCCCATGCTGGTTGAAACCGACGGCGAAACCGTGTTTAGCTCGCGTGGCGCGTTAGCCACAGGAATGGAAAACTCCTTGCAGAGCGCGGTTCGCGACCAGGTTCACAGCAATACGCGGGTACGATTTCCAATGGTGCGAAAAGGCTTTCTTGCGTCACCGGAAAACCCGCAAGGCATTCGTGGGCAGGATGAATTTGTTCGCGTGAGTTGGGATGAGGCGCTGGATCTTATTCACCAACAACATAAACGCATTCGTGAGGCTTATGGTCCGGCATCGATTTTTGCTGGTTCCTACGGCTGGCGTTCAAACGGCGTGCTGCATAAGGCCTCGACATTATTACAACGCTATATGGCGCTGGCAGGCGGTTATACCGGGCATCTGGGGGATTATTCGACCGGCGCGGCACAGGCGATCATGCCGTATGTCGTGGGTGGTAGTGAAGTTTATCAACAGCAGACCAGTTGGCCGCTGGTGCTGGAACATAGCGATGTCGTGGTGCTGTGGAGTGCTAACCCACTCAATACGCTGAAAATTGCGTGGAATGCATCCGATGAGCAGGGGCTTTCTTACTTTTCTGCACTGCGTGACAGCGGGAAAAAGCTGATCTGCATTGATCCAATGCGATCGGAAACCGTCGATTTCTTTGGCGATAAAATGGAGTGGGTGGCACCGCACATGGGCACCGATGTTGCGCTGATGCTGGGGATCGCCCATACGCTGGTGGAAAATGGTTGGCACGACGAAGCGTTTCTGGCGCGTTGCACCACAGGTTATGCCGTCTTCGCCTCTTATTTGCTGGGCGAGAGTGACGGAATAGCGAAAACCGCCGAATGGGCAGCAGAGATTTGTGGTGTTGGCGCAGCGAAAATCCGCGAGCTGGCGGCTATTTTCCACCAAAATACCACCATGCTGATGGCAGGCTGGGGAATGCAGCGCCAACAGTTTGGTGAGCAAAAACACTGGATGATCGTCACGCTGGCAGCAATGTTGGGGCAAATCGGCACACCCGGCGGCGGTTTTGGTCTTTCTTACCATTTTGCCAATGGTGGTAACCCCACGCGGCGTTCTGCGGTGCTCTCTTCCATGCAGGGCAGCTTGCCGGGTGGCTGCGATGCGGTGGATAAAATCCCTGTTGCCCGCATTGTTGAAGCACTGGAAAACCCTGGTGGCGCATATCAACACAACGGTATGAACCGACATTTCCCGGATATTCGTTTTATCTGGTGGGCGGGCGGTGCCAACTTTACTCATCATCAGGATACCAATCGCCTGATCCGTGCCTGGCAAAAACCGGAGCTGGTGGTGATCTCTGAATGCTTCTGGACGGCGGCGGCAAAACACGCGGATATCGTTCTGCCTGCGACTACCTCTTTTGAGCGTAATGATCTCACCATGACCGGTGATTACAGTAATCAGCATCTGGTGCCGATGAAGCAAGTGGTGCCGCCACGCTATGAAGCGCGTAATGATTTTGATGTTTTTGCCGAGTTAAGTGAACGCTGGGAGAAGGGCGGTTATGCACGTTTTACGGAAGGAAAAAGTGAGCTGCAATGGCTGGAAACGTTTTATAACGTTGCCCGACAGCGCGGGGCAAGCCAGCAGGTTGAATTGCCGCCATTTGCTGAGTTCTGGCAAGCCAACCAGTTAATTGAGATGCCGGAAAACCCGGACAGCGAGCGGTTTATTCGCTTCGCTGATTTTTGCCGCGATCCGCTGGCGCATCCGTTAAAAACCGCCAGCGGCAAGATTGAAATCTTCTCACAGCGTATTGCCGATTACGGTTACCCGGATTGCCCTGGGCATCCAATGTGGCTGGAGCCGGACGAATGGCAGGGCAATGCCGAACCAGAACAGTTGCAGGTACTTTCTGCCCATCCGGCGCACCGCCTGCACAGCCAGCTGAATTACAGTTCTCTGCGCGAATTGTACGCGGTGGCAAATCGTGAGCCTGTCACCATTCATCCTGACGATGCCCAGGAGCGCGGCATACAAGATGGCGATACTGTTCGGTTGTGGAACGCACGCGGGCAAATTCTTGCCGGAGCGGTCATTAGCGAGGGAATTAAACCTGGCGTGATTTGCATTCACGAAGGGGCATGGCCGGATCTGGATTTAACCGCTGACGGTATTTGTAAAAACGGCGCAGTGAACGTGCTGACCAAAGATCTCCCCAGCTCGCGGCTGGGGAATGGCTGTGCGGGTAATACGGCGCTGGCATGGCTGGAAAAATACAACGGTCCGGAACTGACACTTACAGCGTTTGAACCACCGGCCAGCTCATAATCCATGTGGGTAGTTGGGTTTCATCCTGCCATGCGCAATCGACAATGTGAAAACCCTGTGCCTGGTAAAAATTTATCGCCGGTTGATTTTTTTGATAAACCTCCAGCATCAGGTGGGGATGGCGCTGCTGCACATACTGCCTTACCAATACCGCGCCTGACGGCCTTCGGTGCGACAAACATCGCTGCCAGAAATCGGCCTTCCATAATGCTGACAAAACCGAGAAGCTTACCGTCTTCTTCCCAGACCCAGTTTTGCGCGTTGGCAAGATAGGCATCCCGCACCAGCGGAATGCAGTCACGCCAGTAATTCGCTTTTATAAAGGGATGCCCCCAGGTTGTACTTTCCAGCCACAGTTCGAGGATCGCGGGGAGTTCTGAACGTTGCGCTTCCCGAATCATGGTTTATTTCCCGGATAGCAACAGCAGCCAACCACATGATCATTCACCAGCCCACATGCCTGCATAAAGGAGTAACAGATTGTGGTGCCGACAAACTTAAAACCACGTTTTTTCAGTGCCTTAGATAGGGCGTCGGAGGCGGACGTAGATGTGGGAATTTCGCTCAACGTTGTGGCTTGTGTCACCTGTGGCTGATGATTTACAAACGACCAGACAAAGTCGACAAACGGTTCGCCGTTCTGTTCCATTTGCAGGTACGCCCGCGCATTACCAATAATTGCCTGAATTTTCCCTCGATGGCGGATAATCCCGGCGTCCTGTACCAGTCTTTCGACATCCTCTTCCTGCATTGCTGCGACCTTCACCGGATCGAACTGATGAAAGCAGGCGCGATAGTTTTCGCGTTTTTTGAGGACGGTGATCCACGATAATCCAGCCTGCTGCCCTTCAAGGCAGATCATTTCGAACAGTTTTTTACTGTCAGTTTCAGGCACGCCCCACTCATTATCATGGTAGGCAATATAAAGCGGGTCCTGACTCACCCAGCCGCAACGTTCCATACTTTCCCTCGCTATGTACCCGATCGTAAAAATTTCAGCCGCTTTTCTTGACGCATCGGTGAAAAAGTCAATATTTAATACAGGGCTACTATGCCCGATATCCTTCATACAATGACAATAATATTGCCGAATTCGGCTCTTCCCTGGAGTCGTGTTAATGATCATAAAAAAAAGCGGTGGTCGCTGGCAGCTAAGCCTGCTGGCGAGCGTGGTAATCAGTGCCTTTTTTCTCAACACAGCTTACGCCTGGCAACAAGAATATATCGTTGATACGCAACCCGGACTTTCCACAGAGCGTTACACCTGGGATAGTGATCATCAACCTGATTACAACGATATTTTGTCGCAACGTATTCAAAGTAGCCAAAGGGCGCTGGGACTGGAAGTCAATCTGGCGGAAGAAACCCCTGTGGATGTGACCAGCAGTATGAGTATGGGCTGGAATTTTCCTTTATATGAACAGGTTACAACCGGCCCGGTCGCGGCATTACATTACGATGGCACAACCACCTCGATGTATAACGAGTTTGGCGACAGTACTACCACGCTGACCGATCCGTTATGGCATGCCAGCGTGAGTACCTTAGGCTGGCGTGTTGACTCCCGGCTTGGCGATCTCCGACCCTGGGCGCAAATCAGCTATAACCAGCAATTTGGCGAGAATATCTGGAAGGCGCAATCAGGCCTGAGCCGGATGACGGCGACAAACCAGAACGGCAACTGGCTGGATGTCACCGTAGGCGCTGATATGTTGCTCAATCAAAATATTGCCGCCTATGCCGCGCTAACTCAGGCAGAAAATACCACTAATAATAGCGACTATCTGTATACGATGGGGGTTAGCGCCAGATTTTAACGTAACAGTCACAATTGAAACCATTAAATAACAATAGTTGTGGCGATAGTGGGTGCTAACTTACCAAATAATAAATTTGGTGAATAATTGTCGCGTCATTCATTCCTGAACTAAGGCATTTCATTCCGTTCTGATGGCATTTCATGCCGTTTTTCCCCAGGCATAAAGTGCACTTCGTTATGGTTGTCGGCAGAGATTTTTCCTTTTTATTACTGCAGGAATACTGCCATGACACCTTCAAATTATCAGCGTACCCGCTGGCTGACACTCATCGGTACTATCATTACCCAGTTTGCGCTGGGGTCGGTTTATACCTGGAGCCTGTTTAATGGCGCGCTTTCCGCCAAGCTGGATGCGCCGGTAAGCCAGGTCGCTTTCTCTTTCGGCTTGTTAAGTCTGGGGCTGGCAATTTCGTCTTCTGTTGCGGGCAAATTACAGGAACGTTTTGGCGTTAAACGCGTCACCATGGCTTCCGGCATTTTGCTGGGATTAGGCTTCTTCCTGACAGCGCATTCTGACAACCTGATGATGCTGTGGTTAAGCGCCGGTGTGCTGGTGGGACTGGCAGATGGCGCGGGTTATCTGCTGACGCTCTCTAACTGTGTGAAGTGGTTCCCGGAGCGTAAAGGTCTGATCTCCGCGTTCGCTATCGGTTCTTATGGTCTGGGTAGCCTGGGTTTCAAATTTATCGACACGCAGCTGCTGGAAACGGTCGGTCTGGAAAAAACCTTTGTGATTTGGGGAGCGATTGCGCTGTTGATGATTGTTTTCGGCGCAACGTTAATGAAAGACGCACCAAAACAGGAAGTGAAAACCAGCAATGGTGTGGTGGAGAAAGATTACACGCTGGCAGAGTCGATGCGTAAACCGCAGTACTGGATGTTAGCGGTAATGTTCCTGACCGCCTGCATGAGCGGCCTGTACGTGATTGGGGTAGCGAAAGATATCGCCCAAAGTCTGGCACACCTTGATGTGGTTTCCGCAGCCAATGCAGTCACTGTTATTTCCATCGCCAACCTTTCAGGTCGTCTGGTGCTGGGTATTCTGTCTGACAAAATCGCCCGTATCCGTGTTATTACCATTGGTCAGGTGATATCGCTGGTGGGTATGGCGGCCCTGCTGTTTGCACCATTGAATGCAGTGACGTTCTTTGCAGCGATTGCCTGCGTGGCATTTAACTTTGGCGGCACTATTACCGTCTTTCCGTCACTGGTCAGTGAGTTCTTTGGCCTCAATAACCTGGCGAAAAACTACGGTGTGATTTATCTCGGTTTCGGTATCGGTAGCATTTGTGGTTCGATTATCGCCTCACTGTTTGGCGGCTTCTATGTGACCTTCTACGTGATTTTCGCCCTGCTGATTCTGTCATTGGCGCTTTCTACGACGATTCGTCAGCCAGAGCAGAAAATGTTGCGTGAGGCGCATGGCTCCCTTTAATGCTCAGCCGCGAGCTACTGGGCTTCAGCTTCCGTGTGCATCAAACGCATCAACGAAATGTATAAACAATGACTCGTAAAATTTGGGCCAATTAACTGGCCCTTTTTACTGCTTTTTGTAACGCTAAAGTCTCTTTTCAAACTTGCATTTTTGTAAATTTGTGCTTCATGCACACTCTTTCCCCACACTTTTTCCCTTTGCTG
>OGZF01002176.1_pt1 | contig 9754 bp, 6 predicted proteins | sample 1576771 | NCBI WGS metagenome assembly OGZF01 (sample SAMEA3541536, study PRJEB24748) | human gut metagenome | biome: human gut; feature: human-associated habitat; material: faeces | place: China | collected 2012
TCTCAAGTATGCACTAAAAATGGATTTAGTGAAAGGCGCGTGGTTTGACCTTTACGGAAAACCAGAAGTTTTCTTTGCCTTATTGATTTTGTTTCGCCAGTTTTGGCACTCGTTTTTGTAGAGCAGATCATAATAGTTTTCTCTTGCTCTCTCATCAAACTCACGCTTGTTCTGGAGAGATTGCTTTTTACGACACTTATCACTGCACAGCTCATATCGTTGGCTTTTGGCAAGAAATACTTTCCCACAGATTTTGCATTTCCGGAAATACAGCCCCCAATCGTTCAGGCGGTTCAGATAATAGATCATCAGCGGATACAGGGACGAATAAGCAGCAACACACTCCATTTTCCGTTTGCTGTCTGGATACCAGAGGTCAAGCCGGGTATCTTCCTGCGGCACAGAACCATGAATATGCGTGGAAATATTCAGTCGTTTTGGCTTCCCTGTGTCCTCGTCAAAGTCAAGGGGTGGATTGCCCATAAATAAGGCTGTAAAGCCATTCATTTTTTCGATAAAAAGTTCGCAGGCAGATTCCCGATCTCGTGGTTCTCTTGCCTTCAAATATTCATTCCAGATACGAAGTGCCACATACATTCTCACCGGATCACCGGTGAGATATTTTTTTGCCAGAAAATCACCGGACACCTGTTCCAGTTCTGGCTGTTTCCAACGATTGGAGTGCAGGGCTTCTCTCAAAGGTATTAAACCCAAACGGTTCCATTCACCGTCCGAATCATGCTCAAAGGCTGAAAGCATGGTTCCCAAAGGGCGTGTAACATCACAAAGCACATCTGCATCGTCATATCCCTGTAAACGAAATCGGATTTGCAGTTCTTCTCCAATTAAAATACGTTCTTTCATTTTCTGCCTGTCCAACGTCAGCACCAGCAGAACACGGTCATAAAGCGGTTCGTGCCGCACAAATTCAAAATCCATACAATTTCCTCGTTTCGATTTATGGTAATTTTGTAATTCAGTTATATTAGTTACACTCATGGTACTGCAAAACTATTGTTTTGTCAAGTTTGTGGCGATATGATGACGCCAGATGGTAATTTCATTTCATCGTGCACATTGACAACTGAATGACCGTCTGAACCGAGATAAACCGCCATGACCTTTCCTGAAACGGAGGGCGAGCGCATCGAGAAATCAGTGACTCATGTATGTCGAGCAGGGCAGCATGAAGGAAACGGAACAGGTAGAACGGCAAATATGCGGAAAATGAAATATCAAAAATTTAAATAAAGGAGGAACACCGATATGAAAGAAAAAATGAAGTGGAATGATTACGACTCGCTGCCCCTGATTTTGGATGTTACGGATATTCAGCATATCATGGGAATTTCCAGAGCCAGTGCTTATGAGCTGGTACACACACCGGGGTTTCCGGTGGTGCGCAGTGGCAGGCTGATTAAAATCAGCAAGAAAGCCTTTTTTAATTGGCTGGACAGCGGCGGCAATTCCCACGAGAACGAAAAAGAGAAAACAGCATAACCGTGAAATGGAATATGAGGAGGATTTTTATGATGAAGCTGTCTAAGTATGAGAAAGAAACCATTATCAACTGGAACGAAGCGGAAAGCACCGCCAGCATCTATACTTTCAACGCTGATCTGAAACGCAGATTGGCAGAGTTCAGTCGGAAATATCCCCAACTGTGCCGGTTGGAGCGCAGCACCACGGAGGGCAGCGTGACCTATGTGATTGAAAAGTCTCGGCTGTCTGTCCGTTTGATTCCACCATACAGTGAGGAAAGACTGGCGGCTGCCAGAAAGTACGCCAAACAACATGGATTTCAGGTTTTGCGTACAGAAAAGGAAAGTGCCTGATTACAGGGCAAGCGACTGCAAAATGCCGGGTCTGCACCTGGCATTTTCACAGGCTGCTTATTCAGGGGTAAAAGTATCCAGTACCATAGAAGATGAAAAATATCCGGTTCGGGAGCTGTTTTCCCGGTCAGGAGAAAGGAGGAAAAAGCAATGGGAAATTTGTACGGATATATCCGTGTCAGCACCAGAGAACAGAACGAGGACAGGCAGATTCTTGCCCTAAAAGACCTTTCTATCCCAGAGAAAAATTTGTTTATCGATAAGCAATCCGGTAAGGACTTTGAACGTCCGCAGTACCGGAAAATGGTACGGAAACTAAAAAAAGACGATCTGCTCTATATCAAGAGCATCGACCGTCTGGGGCGTAACTATTCTGAAATTCTGGAGCAATGGCGAATTCTGACCAAGGAAAAAGAAATTGACATCGTAGTGCTGGATATGCCTTTGCTGGATACCCGTCGGGGAAAAGACCTGATGGGGACATTCCTCAGCGATATTGTGCTGCAGGTATTGTCCTTTGTGGCAGAAAATGAACGCACCAATATCCGACAGCGTCAAGCAGAAGGAATTGCCGCTGCCAAAGCAAGAGGTGTCCGCTTTGGACGCCCGCCGAAGCCTTTACCGGAAAACTTCCACCACCTATACCAACAATGGAAAAACGGTAAGATCACCGGCACAGCTGCTGCAAAGCTGTGCGGGATGCCGCTTTCCACCTTCCGCTATCGTGCAGAGATTTACGAAAAAGCCAAGTTGTTGTAAGCCGTTATTTTTACAGGATTGTGTACCTTTCTGTAAATGCTCGCTTTTTATTATCCCTTTAATAATAGCACAAAGAATTATCGGATTCCACACAAAAACAAGTTCTTTTCCTCTACTTCGTAGCATTTTCACCCTTATTGAATGGGGTGTCCAAAAGGTACACCTTTTGGAAAATGCGCTCGAGATGGCACGAGGGGGGAAAAATCATGGTTCACACAGATTTGAAATTCTTTACGAATGAGCCAGAAAGAGATTTATACAGTCGTTTTGCAGCCATTTTAAAAAGTAATACGCAATTCTTTGATGTTCTGGTGGGGTATTTCAGAGCCAGTGGCTTTTTTAAAATGTACGAAGCTCTGGAACAAGTAGAAAAAATCAGAATATTGGTTGGGCTGAATGTTGATAACTATACGGTTAAAATCATTGACCGTGTAAAAGACGAAGCAACGTGTGCTGCTATTTCGACTGCCGATGGCAAAGAAATGATTGCAGATGAAATTGAAAAAGAATTTGAGTCAGCGGCAAGCTCTGCCCAAGTGGAAAAAGGTGTCCGTGTTTTTATAGATTGGCTGAAATCCGGAAAACTTGAAATGCGTATGTATACCGAAGCACCGATTCATGCAAAGGTTTATATTATGCGCAAGGATCCGGAGAAGGTTCCAGACACATTTGGAAGCGTAATTACGGGTTCCAGCAATTTTTCGGAAGCAGGTTTGGTAAATAACCTTGAATTTAATGTGGAATTGAAAGATTACGCAGATGTCAAATTTGCATTGGATAAATTTGAGGAGCTGTGGGCGAAAGGAACGGATATTCGTGAGACCTATATCGAAGCCGTAGAACAGCACACTTGGATGAGAAACGATATTACTCCGTATCAGCTGTATCTAAAAACATTGTATGAGTTTTTCAAAGAAGAAATCAATGCAGATAAGGAAAATTTCGAAACGTTACTTCCGGAAGGGTATATGCGTTTACAGTATCAAATGGATGCAGTAACACAGGCAAGACAGAAGCTGGATGCGTATAATGGCGTATTTATTTCGGATGTTGTCGGCCTTGGTAAAACCTATATCTGCGCTATGCTCGCCAATAGTTTTCATCGCAGCACTTATAAACTAATTGTTTGCCCGCCGGTTTTGGTGGACTACTGGAAAAGCGTTTTGCAGGAATTTGATGTTGCCCGCTGTGATGTAGAGTCCCTTGGTAAGTTGGACAAGATTATCGCAAAAGGAACCGACAAGTACTCCTATGTGTTTGTGGACGAAGCACATCGTTTTCGCAATAGCAGTACAGAGGCTTTTACGGAATTACACCAAATATGTCGTGGTAAGAAAGTCATTTTGATTTCGGCAACTCCCATTAACAATTATACCAGCGATGTGGAAAATCAGATTTATTTATTTCAGGCAAAGCAAAGCGGTACAATCAACGGAATCAAAAATATCGAAGGATTTTTCCGGGGTTTAAATGCGAAGCTTGCCAAAAAGCCGAAAGGATCGGCGGCATATATGGAACAGCTTCGGGAAAATTCCGAGATAATCCGTGACAAACTGATTCGTGAGGTTATGATCCGCCGCACCAGAAGTGAGATTCAACAGTATTATGCGGATGATCTTGCGAAGCAGGGATTGACATTTCCGAAGGCTGGAAGCCCGGAGAAAATCATCTATTCGTTTGATGAGGAAACGGATGATGCTTTTTCTCAGACAATCAATATTATCAAGGATTTCAAATATGCCCGTTATACACCTTTGCTGTATCTGAAAGATAAAAAGAAGTATGCAACGATGCTTGCTGCTCAGCACAATATGGGCGGCTTTATGAAGGGAATCCTTGTAAAACGCCTGGAGAGCAGTTTTTACGCTTTTCGTAAGACCTTGGATCGTTTTATTGAATCCTATGAGAAATTCATTGAAATGTCCGAGACCGGAAAGATTTATATCAGCAAGAAAGTGAATGTATATGATCTGCTGGACGATGGAAATACGCAGAAACTGATGTATTTGATTGAACAGCAGGACGTTATGGAATTTGAAGCGAAGGAGTTTTCTTCTCAGTTCTTCCGTGATTTGCAGGCAGATCTGGCGCAGTTGAAATCCATGCAGTTCATTTGGTCGCTGATTGAAACAGATCCGAAGTTGGATGAATTCAAGAGCAATCTTACAACGAATCCCAAGATGAAAGGAAGAAAGGCGATTGTTTTTACCGAATCTACAGAAACAGCACAATATCTGTATGCGGAATTGAAAGAAATCTATGGAGAAAGGATTATCTATTTTAGCGGTCAGAGCAGTGCCGCTTTGAAAGTTGAAATCGAAGATAGTTTTAATCCAAAATTCAAAGATAAAAACAACGATAAATATAACCTTCTTATCACAACAGATGTGTTGGCAGAAGGTATCAACCTGCATCGTGCCAATGTTCTTGTGAATTATGACCTTCCATGGAATCCCACCCGCATTATGCAGCGTGTAGGTCGTATCAACCGTGTAGGTACAGAATATGACCGCATTTATGTATTTAATTTCTTCCCCACAGCACAGAGTAAGAAACAGATGCCTTTGGAAGAACGTATTCTGGAAAAATTACAGGCTTTCCATGATACTCTGGGCGAGGATTTTAAGTATTTGTCTGATGAGGAAGAAGTATCTTCAAAGAAGTTGTTTTCAGATTTGACATCCGATCTGGACAGTGAAGAAGAAAGTACCAACCCTGAATTAGCTTATTTGGCGATTATTCGTCAGATTCGTGACAATGATCCGAAATTATTTTCTTTGATTAAACGTTTGCCGAAAAAAGCAAAGGCTGGTAAGGATTCTGAAAAAGTAACAGGAGATTCTACCGTTACCTTTATCCGGCAGGGCGCATTAAAGACATTTTTCCTCAGTGATGAGGCCGAAACAAAACAGCTGTCTTTTATACAGGCGATTGATTTGATTAAAGCAGAACCGGATGATGAAAAAGTCAGCGTTTCAAGCAGATTTTATGAACAGTCTGATAGTAACAGTGATGCCTTTGATCAGATGCTTGTTGCAGAGGAAGAAGTATCCATGGAAAAAGTAATGGTTGCAGGCAATGATGCAAAAATTATCCGGTTGCTGAAAGCCATGAAAACGGAGCCACGCCTTACCGATGACCAGGAGCAGATGATCGACAAACTTATTATACTCTGGGAAAACGGTGAGATTCCGGCCAAGGTTTCTAAGGATGTCATGAAGAAAAGCAAAGTTGTTGGAGATGTTCTGGAGCTTTACTACGAAATCTTGAAATTAGTACCTCCAACTTACTTCGAGGAACGTAAAAGCCAAAAAGCACAGGTAGATGGAAAAAAACAGATCGTTCTTTCCTGCTATCTGAAAACGGGAGGTACACAATAAATGAATGCCGTTGTTAAAAAAATAGAAACGATACTGAGAAGCTCGTATGATACGAAGAACTATGTTGACTTGATTCGGGAAATTTTCCCCAAGGTCAGCATGGTATCTCCGGACAAGTTTCGGAAGGAATTTACGAATTTTTCGTCTCATATTGAAGGTTCTGTTCATGTGGGCAATTATAAAACACCGGATAAAAAAAATATCATCATTATGGCGGTACAGCTGAAGAATGTAGGATATGTTGAAAATTCCAGAAGCACGCAGCGAAGCTATGCCAAAAAATTGATTGAAAATGCCAATGCAGATGCTGCTATTATTGCCTTCTATACGGAGGGTGAACCGAAGTGGCGATTATCGTTTGTTCGTCTCGATTATGAAATGAAAATTGAGAACGGACATTTGAAAACAAAAGAAAATCTGACTCCGGCAAAGAGGTATTCGTATCTGGTAGGCGAAAATGAACCTTGCCATACTGCAATCAGTCGATTTGAGCGATTTATGATAGATAGTACAGCAGATCCGGAGCGTCCTACTCTGGATGATCTGGAAAATGCGTTCAGCGTCGAAAAGGTTACCGATGAGTTTTTCAAACTGTATTGCGAGAAATATCATCAGCTGCGTGAAAAACTGGAAGAGAATGAAGATTTCTGCATTGAAGCAGAACAGCATAATTTCACGTCTGCACAGTTTGCAAAGAAGCTGATGGGTCAGATTGTATTCTTATACTTCTTACAGAAAAAGGGCTGGCTTGGTGTAGGTGCATGGCCGAGCACCTTGACTGAAAAAGAATATAAAAATGCTTTTTATGCCCGTGGGGCAAAATCCAGAGAACTGATACCGATGGTATATCGTCCGGTTGAGGATGGTACATATCGTATCTCCGCAGCTGGCTTGAATGCAATCAATGACGAGGATGAAGCGGTCCTTGCTATGTGTGTTAAAGGCAAACCCTGGGGCAGCGGTCCTCACAATTTTATGCGTAAACTTTTTGAAATCGCAGAAAAGAAGAACCAAAACTTTTTTGATGAATTACTGGAACCGCTGTTCTATGATGCATTGAATGTAAATCGTGGAGAACAGGGGTATTGTCCTGCCCTGCATTGCAGAATCCCGTTCCTGTCCGGCGGACTGTTTGAGCCGATGGACGGATATGATTGGGAGCATAACAATTTCGATATTCCAAACGAAGTTTTTTCCAATGCAGCTGCTAAGGGGCGTGAAGCTGATGGTATTCTGGATATTTTTGACAGATACAATTTCACCATGAGCGAAGATGAACCAATGGAACGTGAAGTTGCGATTGATCCTGAAATGCTGGGTAAAGTATTTGAAAATCTGTTGGAAGTAAACGATAGAAAATCCAAAGGAGCTTTCTACACACCTCGTGAAATCGTGCATTATATGTGTCAGGAAAGCCTGATTAACTATCTGACAAATACGTTACAGATTGAGGAAGAAGCTATCCGCGAGTTTATTCTGTACGGTGATTTTATGAAAGATGAAGATACCGTAAAAGAAAGACGTCAGGGAAACGGCGGTATGTATATCTCTGAAAATCTGTATAAATTGGATGCTGACGGAAAAGTTGCGGTAAATCGTCTGAACGATATGGATGAGGCACTCAAGAATGTCCGTGTTGCTGATCCGGCGGTTGGTTCAGGAGCTTTTCCACTTGGTATGCTGAACGAGATTGTCCGTGCAAGACAGAATATTTCTGCTTATATGGCAATTACAATGAATGCATACGATACCAGAATGATGTACCAGATGGATCGTTCTCCCCATAATTTGAAGTATGAAACCATCAAGAATTGTATTTTTGCAGCGGATATTGAACCGTCGGCGGTGGATATTGCACAGCTTCGTTTGTGGTTGTCTCTGGTAATTGATGATGAAATCAACCCGAATGCGCAGAGTGCGCTGGATGGTCATAAAAATCCGCTGCCGCTTCCGAACCTGGAAAGCAATATCCTTTGCGGCAACAGCTTGATTGATGAGTTTGAGGGAACCAGACTGATTAAGGAAAGTGAGTTATTTGGTGACAGCACTTATCAGCTGGATATGAACCATTCCCGTTTTGAATCCATTGTCAGTGCTCTGATAGACAAACAGAATGAACTGTTCCGCTGCGATAACACAGAAAAGAAAAAGCAGCTGAAAGATGAAATCGAATCTCTGCGTGATATGGTTATCCTGTCGCAGTTGGAAGGCTGTGATAATGATAAAATTCAGAGATACCAGGAGAGCAAACAAATGGCATCCAAGCCATATGTTCTCTGGCAGTTGGATTTTGCAAGAGTCTTCCGTGAAAAAGGTGGATTTGATATTGTAATTGGTAATCCGCCATATTTGAAAGAAATAGATTATAAAGAAATATTTGATCCAATTTACAAAACGGAATTTGGGAAAAAATATGGGGAAGGAAAAATGAATTTCTGGTATTTCTTTTTCCATAAAGGAATGAATATTCTGAATGATAAGGGTCATCTTGCATTTATCGCACCGAATTACTTTGTAGCAGGATCGGGTGCCACAAAGTTAAATGATCGTATAGTCAATCAATGTGCAATTAAACGATACATTGATTTTAACAAAACTAAGGTTTTTGAAACAGCAGATGTACAATGCATGATTTTAATCGTAGCAAAAGATAATTTGTTAACTATTCCATTTTCAACATATATGTTCAGACAAGGTGTAAAAAGAGAAGAACTTGGAGTTATTATATCTCATTTGGATAGTTCTGAAAAAGTTGCAGTATATGTGGTAGATGATCAGAAAAAGATTATGTCCGTAGATTACAAAATTAATTTTGAGAATGTTAAATTTGAGAATATTTTAGCTAAGATAGAAGATAAATCATCTACAGAAAAACTATTTAAATCTACTCAAGGAATTGTCGAAAATCCAAGTGTATTAAATAAAAAAAACATTGCTTCTGTTGCAGCAACGGGTGTTGATGTGACGGAATATAATATTGGAGATGAGGTTTTTGTAATTAATAAGAGAAATATAGATATGTTAAACCTTAATGACAAAGAAAAGAGCTTTTTACGAGAATATCATGAGCCGAATGAAGTAAATCGTTATGTTTGCAATTCGACGTTTAAAAATTATCTGCTGTACATTTGTAGAGATAATATGGATGATATTTCAAAATATCCGAATATTGAAAAACATTTGTCAAAATATAGACCGTTTATGGAAATGCGAAGGGAAACTCAGAAAGGATCTAATCAGTGGTTTCACTTGCATTGGCCTCGAAAGGAAGAACTCTTTAATGGAGAGAAAATAGTTTATCCTCAGATGTGTGCAAAACCTACTTTTGCGTATTCCCTTCAACCATTTTATACTAATATGTCTGCCAATATTATATATGGTGTTCAGAACATCAATTTAAAGGTTCTTACATGTATATTAAATAGTGAACTTGCTCATTTTTGGTTGTTACATCGAGCAAAGAATAGAGGAATAGGATTAGATATCGCTGTATCAGTAATTAATAAATTTCCTGTGAATAAGGATATATTGAGCTGTGAAAGACTTGCGGTTCTTGCAGAAGAAGTAATCATAAAGGCAGCGGATAAAACTGATTATTCAGATCTTGATTTAGAAATTAGTGACGTAGTGTATGATTTATATGGTATATCAAACCAAGAGAGAGAGAGTATTAAACAATACATTCAAGAACGAACAGGCATAATTAAAGAATAAGCAGAGAATGACCAAGCCAAAGGCGATCAACCGTAAAAAGTTGGTCGCTTTTGTTTTGCCCATTAT